>Ga0129312_1002196_pt1 | contig 9988 bp, 7 predicted proteins | sample O827metagenome_FD_94434 | JGI IMG/M metagenome (GOLD analysis project Ga0129312, IMG submission 94434) | Orangutan group fecal microbial communities from Wisconsin, USA - O827 metagenome | ecosystem: Host-associated > Mammals > Digestive system > Large intestine > Fecal | place: USA: Wisconsin... | reverse complement strand
TATTTTAGTTTTCATACCGCTGCGCATAGGCGCAGCCACGTTTCTTAGTCAAGCTTTTCCTATTATACACTTAAAACTTCCAGATTTGCAAGCACTTTCTATCGAACATATATTCGAATATTGTTTTTGCCGCAAAAGTTCTATACATACAGGCAGCCCTGCCGTGCTTTTTCCGAAAAATTTCTGCTTGAAGAAAAAAGCCCGCGGGAACAGTCCCGCAGGCAAATATTTCTCAAATTTTTAAACTCCTCCGAACCGGAGTACAACTCCGATCACTGCGGATGCCGCGATAAACGCTACCGGGTGGAGTCCCTTTGTCTTTTTGCAGATCGCTGTGAAATAGTAAAGGACTGCAAGAAGAATGATACTGCGGATGCTGATCAGGTCTGTAAACTTTCCGCTTGCCGCAAAGGCGTCCTTATGGAGAAGGACCAGGGAAAGGACGGAAAGGCCTGCAGCCGCGATCAGTCCGGTGGATGCCGGGCGGAGTCCGTAGAAAGCGTTCTGGACGTACTTGTTTGTCTTAAATGCCTTTAAGAAACCGGCAATCAGTAAGATCACGATGATAGACGGTGTGATCAGTCCGAGCGTGGCAACGACTGCACCTACAGGTCCAGCACTTGTGAATCCAACGTAAGTTGCCATATTGACGCCCATCGGGCCCGGTGTGGACTCGGAAATCGCCACCATATCAGCTAACTGGCCATAGGTGAACCAGCCTGTCTTATCGGAAATATTGTAGAGGAACGGGAGTGTCGCCATTCCGCCGCCGATCGCAAAGAGACCGGCCTTAAAAAATTCAAAGTAAAGTCGGATCAGGATCATCATTTGGAAGCAGCCTCCTTATTCTTTAAGATAATTCCAGCCGCAGCCGCGAAGATAACGAATACGATCGGGGAAAGATCTGTGAGGGCGGAACCGAGGATCACAAGCAGGCAGATCACAAGAGTCGGCTTGTCGATAACCGCCTTTTTCCAGAGCTTTACCACCGCGTTGAAGATCAGGACGCAGACGCAGACACGGATACCCGCAAACGCATTCTGAACGATTGCGAGATGGGCGAAGTTCTGGATAAACGCAGCGATGATTGTGATAATAATCAGGGACGGGAATACAACACCCAGAGTCGCGACGATGCCGCCGATGGGACCTGCGAGTCCCTGTCCAACGAAGGTTGCCGTGTTTACCGCGATAACGCCCGGTGTACACTGGCCGATCGCGTAATAGTCCATAAGTTCCTCTTCTGTTGCCCAGTGTCTCTTCTCAACGACCTCTCTCTGGAGGATCGGAAGCATCGCGTATCCGCCGCCAAAGGTAAGACCGCCGATTCTGGCAAACGTAAGGAAGAGATCTAGTAACTGATTCATGTTTTTTCTCTCCTTTATTCCAAAGTCTTGTTCTATCATATCTCAAAGACAAAAAAAAGGCAAGGAAAAGGGAGTAAGAATTCCCATTTCCTTGCCTTCTTATGCATATTTATACATTTTCTTTGCAATTATTCCTCATCCGGTGTCATGCCGTTTAAAAGGTTTAATACGATGTTGTTGTCAACGACCATGATCATATTGGAGCCATCAAGCTGTACATAACGGTAGGTCTGATCCGGGTTCGCGTAAGTTCCCACATAGATTGTGAGGGACTTTTTCTCACCGTTTACCGTAAGCTCTGCCTGGAATGTAATGCGGGTATCTGTTGTCAGGTCAGCATTGGTGAGTTCCTGGCTTAATACGTGATAGCTTGCGTAATCAAACGGTTTCAGATTGCTGATACCGTCGGCGATGGTCGTCATGGCCTCTGTATCAGAATTTTTATAAGTAGTTGTCTTTCCATTCATTGTGATGGAAACACTCTGGAGATCGGCTGCAGTAACCTGAAGATCCAGTCCCTCACGGACAACTAAGGTATCATAGTCAAATACCAGGGAATCAACGGTAGAAGCTTTTACAAGGTAAATATTCTTCTCATCAGAAAGGTAGTAGTTTCCGTCCGCATCCGTATTTCCGATGCTCAGACTGACCTCACCTTTCTCGCCGTCTGTGATCGTCACGCTGTATGTCGGATCATTCAGACCATAATCGGATGCGTTATCCGCGCTTCCCACTTCGGAGATTGCGTGGAGATTCAAGAAGTTCTGCGCCATCACCTCGAACTTTTCCTGGTTTAACGGGATCGCGGAATCCATTGCGTCCAGCCATACACCGTCTTTTTTCTTGAAGATCATATCGGTCTCAGAGCTGGAGTAGTCGAAGTCGATCGGTGCGTTTAAAGAATAGACTTCAATGTCCGCGCCGGAGAAATCCGGTTCTACGACTTCATCCCGGATCTCGGAGATCTCCACCTTCGGGGATCCGGATTCCTTTGTGCCGGAAGAAGAACAGCCTGTAAGGCCTGCGGAAAGTGCTGCGGTGAGGAGCAGCGCTCCTAATAATACGTGTTTTTTCATATCTGGTAATCCTCTCATCGTTATTTTATTGGAAATGCTCTTTTCTTTTTGCGCTCACTACTATAGCATACCCCTGTGTACTTTTTGTGAATTTGAATCACATTTTTCTGGAAATCCTTTCCAGAAACTGTCAGATCTCATCCGCAGCCGGCGCATCCCCTAAAAAGTGGATCTTATCGGACACCTTCGTTCCGAACGCCGTCGTATAAATATCGAGATACTCCTCATACGGACATGGCATCCCGTTGGACAGCATCTCCATCTCCGTTCCCCAGAGATCAATATAGTACGGCAGCATCGTAAATCCATTCCGGAGATAAAACTTCTTTCTGCGGGTGCGGAGCACCAGTTCTTCCTCATCGATACACTTTGTGCTCTCGATCTCAATGATGATCCTCATCCCCTGGTACTTTTCCCTGAGGGCCTGCAGGGCCGCGGAGCCGACGCCGTGTCCCCGGACTTCATCCGCAATGGCGAAATAATCCAGCAGGACTCTGTCTCCTGCTTTTGCCATAATTGCAAGTCCCAGGAAACGGTCATCTTTCTCCACCGCCAGGATCTCCACAAGCCCCGTATCCTGGCCGGAAACGATCATTGAGAATGGCTTCTTCTCCCCGGCCGGAAACGTTGTCTCATAGAGCGCGTGGATCTCATCCAGGCGTTTCCCTGAAAATATCTGTTTTAATTCGATAGACATAATCTTTCCCTTTCGGAATATAGAACAGCCGCGGCGGTTATCCCTCTTAAAAGCGGGCCGTCGGTCTGATCACTTATTATCCAGTTTAATTCCTGCAAGCGCCATTGCAAAAGCGTTGTTTACCGGCTCCTCCGCCTCTTTCTTCTGGCGGTTTAAATACCTTGCAACGTCCTTTTTTGATACGCCTGCGCCCTCTTTTTCTCTCCGGCTCTTGAACGCCGAGAGCTTTTCCTTATGTCCGCAGGAGCAGACGAAGATCTGTCCGTCCCCTTTGCCGCGAAGCTCCATCCGCTTGTGACACACCGGACAGCGGGCGTTTGACGTCCTTGCGACAGTCTCCCTATATCCACACTCCCTGTCCTGGCAGACCAGCATCTCGCTGTTCTTTCCCTTTACGGCAAGGAGGAATTTTCCGCACTGCGGGCAGCGCTTTCCAGTCATGTTGTCATGGCGGAAAGTTCCCTGTCCCTGCTTGATCTCAGAGATCAGATCCTCGGAATATCCCCGGATCTCCTTCATGAAGGATGCGCGGCTCTCTTTTCCTTTCGCGATGGAAGATAAGCGCATCTCCCACTCCGCCGTCATCTCCGGCTTTTTGAGATCTTCCGGAACCAACTCCAAAAGCTGCTTTGCCTTTGATGTAAGCCAGATCTCCTTTCCTTTCTTCTCAAGAAGGAAAGAGGAAAACAGCTTTTCAATGATATCCGCTCTTGTCGCAACCGTTCCAAGGCCGCCTGTTTCTCCAAGCGCCTTCGCTAACGCCTTATCATCCGATTCCATAAATGATACCGGATTTTCCATGGCGGATAAGAGGAGGCTCTCCGTAAATCTTGCCGGCGGCTTCGTTTTTCCCTCCGTCAGCATAAAACAAGCGTCCTTTAAGACCGCGCCCTCGGAAAGCTCCGGCAGGTTCTGGCTGCGCTCGGACTCAGCCTCAGGATCCGTCGTCTCCTCCGCATCATCCTGCTCCTCATATACCGCTTTCCATCCTGCGGATTTTACGATATTTCCATGGGCAGTAAAGCTCTCGCCATTGCTCTCCGCAACGATGGATGTCTGCTCATACTCATAGGCCGGATACAGCACAGCGAGAAATCTGCGGACCACAAGGTCATAGATCCGCCGCTCGTCGATGGTCATATGGGTGAGATCCACGAACTGCTCCGTCGGGATGATCGCGTGATGGTCGGAGACCTTTGCGTCATTCACAAAACCTGGTCTTGCCATAATCTTCTTATTGAACAATGCCCCGGCAAGCTTCCGGTATGGTCCCACCGCGCAGGCTTTCAGTCTCTCCTGGATCGTCGGCACGATATCGGAGGTCAGATATCTGGAGTCCGTTCTCGGGTAAGTCAGAACTTTGTGGTTCTCGTAGAGTCTCTGCATGATATCGAGGGTCTTCTTTGCCGGGTAATCGAACCGTTTGTTCGCCTCTCTCTGAAGTTCCGTGAGGTCATATAAAAGCGGCGGTTCGGTGCGCTTCGGCGTCTTTTTTATGGAGACGATCTTAAGGGGCGCGCCCGATACCTTCTCCCGGATCTTTTCCATCCGCTCCTTGTCAAAAGACGATGTGCTGTTTGACTTTTTATCTCTCCAGGTAAGTTTTAACGTCCCTGTCTCCGCCCGGAGTCCATAGTATGGCTTCGGGACAAAGTTTCTGATTTGTTCCTCTCTCTTTGCGATCATGGCCAGGGTCGGTGTCTGGACGCGTCCGCAGGACAACTGAGCGTTATATTTGCAGGTCAGCGCTCTCGTTGCGTTGATCCCCACGAGCCAGTCCGCCTCCGCGCGGCACATGGCGGCTGCGCAGAGCGGCTCGTATTCTTTTCCGCTCTTTAAGGAGGCAAAACCTTCCTTGATCGCCTTGTCCGTCACAGAAGAGATCCAGAGACGCTTCAACGGCTTATCCGTCCCTGCTTTCTTTAAGATCAGGCGGGCAACAAGTTCACCTTCCCGTCCGGCGTCCGTGGCGATCACGATCTCGCCCACGTCTTTCCGGTGGATCTGGCTCTTTACCGCCTGGTACTGCTTTCCAGTCTGCTTTATGACCTCCAGACGAAAAGTCTCCGGCATCATCGGGAGATCTTCCATCTTCCACTCTTTATATTTCTTATCGTAGTCCTCCGGGTCCGCCAGGGTCACAAGGTGTCCCAGGGCCCAGGTGACGATATATTTGTCTCCTTCCAGGAATCCGTTCCCGGAACGGCTGCACTTTAAGACGCGCGCGATATCGCGGCCCACCGAAGGTTTCTCGGCTATGACAAGTGTTTTCACCTGCTTACTCCTCTCCGCTCTCAAACATCAGACGGAACAGGCGTTTTCCGCCTTCCGTCCGGAAAATTCTCGCAAATACACTTTTCTGGGTGTCCGGTGTGGATCCGTCCTCAAAGAGATTGACGAGGAAGTCTGCCTCCACAAGGATCTGATAGTCCATTCCGTCAATATTGTCGTATGTGTGATGATGGCCTACCAGATAGCAGACACGGTCGATGACCTCCTGAGGCCAGGAAAGCGCTGTCAGCATGGTCCGCGCCTCGCCGGGTCCTTCCATCTCCTGGTATTTTCCGGTGTTTCTTCCGTATTTCTCTTCCGCCTTGTGAATTCCGATATCATGGACGATAGCCGCCGCCTCCAGGACTTCCTGGGTGTACGGGTCAAGATTCTCCGCCAGGCCGATCAGTCTCGCGAATTCATGGACCTTCAAAAAGTGCTGGATCCGTTTTACATCTTTATTATCGTAGCGTGTCATTTCATATAAGAGTTCATCAAGTCTCGTCATGTGTGTCATTCTCCTCTTTTATAATCAATTTGTGGCTTTTTCCATTATTCTGCGCTGCCTGGCATTCTCAATATTTCATTTTTGATGATCGGTCATGTACCGGCAGGTTCAATAATTCTTTTTTGTTACAGGTTCAGTTTCTCATACTTTTCTTCCATAAACCGGTCGAGACGTTTCTTCAGTTCCTGGTTTTCTTCCTCTTCCAGGTTTTCATCCCGCTCCAAAAGCCGGTTTACGTCCTCGGAAACCTTCTTTAGCGTCACGGCGTCCGTATAGATATCCGCCAGCTGGAACTCCAGATCACCGCTCTGACGGATCCCGAAGATATCGCCGGGGCCGCGGAGCTTCAGGTCCTCGGAGGCGATATAAAAGCCATCGTTGGACTTATTTAAGACGTCCAGGCGCCTGTTCTTCTCTTTATTGCCGGAGGCGTTCACCATAATGCAGTAGGACTGCTTGTCCCCTCGGCCGACACGTCCCCGGAGCTGGTGGAGCTGCGCCAGGCCAAACCGCTCTGCGTTCTCGATCATCATCACCGTGGCGTTCGGCACATTGACCCCGACCTCGATGACCGTGGTGGAGACAAGTACCTGGATCTCCCCGGCGGCAAATTCTTCCATGATCTTATTTTTCTCTTTTCCTTTCATCTTTCCGTGAAGGTACTCCACCCGGATCCCCGGGAGATTCTGCCGTAAGACCTTCGTGTAATCCAGAACATTCTCCGCCTCGATCATCTCGCTCTCCTCCACCATCGGGCAGATCACGTAGGCCTGGCGGCCATTCTTTACCTCGTTTTCGATAAAGCGGTATGCCCGCGGGCGGTAGCTCTTATCCACCACGCAGTTTTTGATCGGAAGACGGTTCGCCGGAAGCTCATCGATGACGGAGATATCGAGATCCCCGTACAGGATGATCGCCAGGGTCCTCGGGATCGGCGTGGCACTCATGACCAGAACGTGGGGCATCTGTCCCTTATTTCCGAACATTTCCCTCTGGGCGACGCCGAACCGGTGCTGCTCGTCGGTGATAACGAGGGCCAGGTTGTCGTAGACCACCCTCTCCTGGATCAAGGCGTGGGTACCGATAATGATATCCGCCTCGTGGGTGGCAACCTTCTCGTAGGCGATTCTTTTTTCCTTCGCGGTCATGGAACCGGTGATAAGGACCACTTTTTTGTCCACCCCGTGTTTCTCAAAAAGCTCTGTCACGGACTCATAATGCTGCCTTGCAAGGACCTCCGTCGGAACCATGAGGGCACCCTGATAGCCGTTCTCACAGGCCGCCAAGAGTGCCAGAACGGCGATGATCGTCTTACCGGAACCAACATCGCCCTGGATCAGGCGGTTCATGACGGAGCCGCTCTTAAGATCCTTTAACACTTCCTCTAACGTCCTCATCTGGGCGTTCGTGAGCCTGTAGGGCAGATCCGCCAGAAGTTTCCGGCACTCATCCTGCTTTTCCATATGGAACGGGCTCTGCACATTCTGGCGCTTTTCCTTTAAATGGCGCACCGCCAGCAGGAAGAAGAAAAATTCATCGTACACAAGGCGCTTTCTCGCGAATTTTAAGTCTTCTTCATTCGCCGGGAAGTGGATGTGCTCGATGGCAAAATTGTACTCTGCAAGCTCATTGGCGATCCTTAGGCTTGCCGGGAGATAGTCCCGCTCCAGTGTCCGGATCGCAAGGGCCTGCTCCACCGCAGAAGTGATCGTCTTATTTCCGAGTCCTTTTGTCTGGGCGTAGACCGGGCGCATGCTGGATAAAAGCTCCTCGTAGGCCTCCGGCTTAAACATCTGGGGCTGTTCCATCGTGAGTCCGTTCTTTTTGCGGATCACGCGGCCCCGGAAGATAAAATGGCTGTCCGCCCGCAGCGTGTTCTTTAAATAAGGCATGTGATACCAGACGAGGCGCAGCTTTCCCGTCATATCGCTGATGGTCGCCTGGACGATGGAAAGGCCATTTACATGGACACCCGTGGCCCCTGTCTTTAAAAAGCCTTCCACAGCACCTGTCTCGTCCTCGGAGAGTTCCCCGATGGCTTTTGGTTCCCCGTAGGTGTCATAGCCCTTTGGATAGTAATGGAGCAGGTCGTCAATGGTGCGGATCCCGACTTTTTCAAAGAGTTTTGCTGTTTTTTCTCCGATTCCTTTTAAGGTTTCTATGGACTGGTCGTTTGCCATCGTTTTCACGCTCCTTTTTGTCCTGCCCTGCGGCATTTCACATTCTCTGTCTCATGGAAAAAGCTGCCTCATCAGGTCTCTTGACCAAAGGGAGCAGCTTTTTCTGTCGTTATGCATTTGCCCGGAATACAGGGGACCGCCGGGCTTTTCCCACGGCATCTCCTGATTCGTTCAGGCGTTCTCCCGCTTACTCTACGGAAAGCAGGTAATAATAGATCGGCTGGCCGCCGTCATTTAATTCAACTTCACAGTTCGGGAACGCCGCCTGTACTTTCTCAACAAGTGCCTCGGCATCCTCCTCTGTCACGTCCTCGCCGGAGTAGACGCTGATCAGCTCGGACTCGTCGTCCACCATGCGCTTTAAGGTCTCAAGAACAGTCTCGTTGACGTTCTGGCCTACAGCGAGCATGCCGGAATCACCGATTCCCATGATATCGCCCTCGTGGATCTCCATTCCGTCAATATTTGTGTTGCGGACAGCGTAGGTGATCTGACCGGTATGGATCCGTCCCATCTCGGAAGTCATATTCTCAAGGTTCTCCTCCGGGGAAAGATCCGGGAGGAAGTTGATGAGAGCCGCGATTCCCTGCGGTACGGTCTTTGACGGAACAACGAATATCTTCTTATCTTCCACAAGGCTCTTTGCCTGTTCAGCGGCAAGAATAATGTTCTTGTTGTTCGGAAGAATATAGATCACATCCGCGTTGACCTTCTCGATGGCGTTTAACATATCCTCGGTACTCGGGTTCATGGTCTGGCCGCCCTCGATCAGGTAGTCAGCGCCGATTCCCTTAAAGATCTCGCCGAGACCTTCGCCGATGGATACGGCGATGAAGCCGTACGGTTTTCTCGGCTCGTTAGATGCCGGAGCTTCCTCTTTCTTTGTCTCAGCCGGAGCTTCCGGTGTCTGGGCAACGTTGGAAGCGTTCTGGATCAGACGCTCGTGGTGCTCCTCACGCATATTATCTATCTTCATTCTGGAAAGGGAACCGTAAGTTAAACCTTTCTCGAATGCGAGACCCGGATGGTTCGTGTGAACATGGACTTTAATGATATCGTCATCGGAGACAACGACAACGCAGTCACCGATGGACTCTAAGTAGCCCTTAAATTTCTGCTCCTCATCCATATCGTAAGCTTTCTCCACGTTTACGATAAACTCGGTGCAGTATCCGTACTTAATATCGGAAGTGGAAAGATCATCGCTTCCAGCGGCAACCTTCGGCTTCGCGGATTCTGTGGTTCCGGCTGCCGGGGCAACGGCGTCAAACGGGATTCCTCTTCCTAAAAGACCATCGAGACCGCCCTTCATGACCTGCATAAGTCCCTGTCCGCCGGAGTCAACAACACCGGCCTGTTTTAATACCGGGAGCATCTCCGGAGTCTGGCTTAATACATAGTCACCTTCCTCGATGACCTGTGTCAGGAAATCGATCACGTCATCTGTCTGTGTCGCGAGATCAACGGCCTTCTCAGCCATTCCCTTTGCGACTGTAAGGATCGTACCTTCCTTCGGCTTCATAACAGCCTTGTACGCGGTCTCTGTAGCGCGGGTAAACGCGTTTGCCAGGCTTGTAACCGTAATTTCGTTGGATTCCTTGATCTCTTTTGTGAAACCGCGGAATAACTGGGATAAGATAACGCCGGAGTTTCCGCGGGCGCCTCTTAAGGATCCGGATGAGAGAGCTTTCGCGATGGACTCCATTGTCGGATTCTCGATCGCCGCTACCTCTCTTGCTGCAGCCATGATCGTCATGGTCATATTGGTACCCGTATCACCGTCCGGAACCGGGAATACGTTTAATTCGTTAATCCATTCTTTTTTTGCCTCAAGGCCTTTTGCTGCGGCCAGAACCGCTTTCTGTAAGAGAGCGGCATCTACGGACTTT
>Ga0129312_1002194_pt1 | contig 10002 bp, 7 predicted proteins | sample O827metagenome_FD_94434 | JGI IMG/M metagenome (GOLD analysis project Ga0129312, IMG submission 94434) | Orangutan group fecal microbial communities from Wisconsin, USA - O827 metagenome | ecosystem: Host-associated > Mammals > Digestive system > Large intestine > Fecal | place: USA: Wisconsin... | reverse complement strand
TGGTAAGCTGTTTGATGTGATATTCCCTGCTCATGGCTTCCTCCTTTGTGGCAAAACCCTCAAAGTACACCAGCTTCACAGGTCTTTTTGCTCTTGTATATTTTGCTCCGGCTCTGCCCTCATTGTGGGCCTTCATCCGCCTGGAAAGACAGTTGGTCCACCCTGTATAAAGTGTCCCGTCCGCACATTCCACCATATAAGTATAATTCAATAATTTTCTCCCCGATATTGAAAATTCTATGTAAAGAACGGCTGCCGGCATATTAACTCAGCCTCCGTTCTTTTTTCTATGAAAAAGCAGCCGGCATGATAACTGGTATACTCTCAAAAATATAAAGCAGGCAGGGACTCCGGCTGCGGATTTTCCCTCCTGCTTTATTATACGGTTTCTGTATTGTTTTGTGAATGGGATATTGAAGTGTTTCCCATTATTTCGTGACAGTCATTTTTTCCATGTCATAGATCATGCCTGAGAATTTATCTCCCTCCACCTTTACAGTCTGTCCGGCTGTTTCCGGATAATATCTGGTGGAAAAAACAACTTCTCCATGATTGATAAAAATTTCTGCTGCGGATGTATCCGCCAGGATACGCACAGATTTAAGCTCTCCTGACGGAATGTGGGCTTTCCGCACTTTGCGGCCTGCGCCGGCTGTTTCGGACAGGCTTAAGGCCACAACTCCATTTTCATGATCCAGAAAAAGATTATTTCCAAGGCTGATCCTGCACCTGCTGCCCCCGAAAGTGATCTCTCCGTCAAAAGGCCCTTTTACAGACACCTGGGATTTCTCCTCATCAATGGCTGTACGGTCCCTGCGAAGGCTGTCCAGCTCTTCTGCCGGATACTGATACAGCATTCCGTTCTTATATGTCACTTCTCTTGGGACTGTCAGGCAATGCTGCCAGCCTTCCTGTTTTGCAGTGGGGTTTGTATACTCTTTGTCAGCATCCGGCATACCCATCCAGCCGATAAGGATTCTTCTTCCCTTCTCATCCTGAAAGGTCTGCGGTGCATAGAAATCAAATCCCATGTCCCATTCCCGAAACTCTTTTTTATCTGTTTTTCTATCCTTCAGGATAAAATATCCTGACTGATAGATATTCTGGTACCGAAACTCTTCACTTTCCAGTCCCTGGGGAGAAACTGAAAGGATTTCTTTGTCTCCAAGTTCAAAATAATCCGGACACTCCCACATATATCCAAAAGCATCTTCCGTTGTCAGTTCTCTCTCAAACTGCCATGTCTTCATATCCTCTGAACTGTAAAAAAGCACAGCTCCTTTATCACCTTTTTTGCGTCCTCCAAGAACCATGTGATATTTTTCATCCTGCTTCCAGACCTTGGGATCACGGATATGGCAGGTAAAATCTTCCGGATAATCTTTATAAAAAATGGATACTTCCTTATCTCCAAAATGGATGCCATCCTCACTCTCCACGTGGAGAGTGCTGGCCTGGCGTCCGTTGTTTACGTAATCATAATCTCCGTCCATCTTCACATTTCCGGAAAAGAAAAGATGAAGCTTATCTTTTTCCGGCACTGCACAGCCGGAATATACACCGTGACAATCATAGATGCTGTCCGGCAGAAGCGGTACTCCCTCATATCTCCAGTTGATCATATCCTCGCTTGAATAATGTCCCCAGAATTTCAACCCGCCAAATGCGTCAAAAGGGGAATACTGGAAAAACACATGATATCTGCCTTTGTAATAGCATAATCCATTGGGATCATTAAGCCATCCTGTGGGAGGCATCAGATGATGTGTGAGACGGTATTTCCTGAGAAAATGATCTGTCTGTGCAGCTTCCTCTGCTTTTCTTACCTGATCTGCAAGCACCTTTGTCAATGCACTCATCTCTTCTTCCTCCTCGTCAGTGAATACTTAAAAGTTCTTCTCCAAAATCTGCCTGACCTTTTCTGAGGACCTTGAAATCCTCATAATCATCGCTGTTGGTGAGCAGTACCGCTGTTGTGGTACTGTAGCCTGCTGCTCTGATCTTATCCATATCAAATGTAAGAAGCTTCTGTCCGGCTTTTACCTTGTCGCCCTCTGAAACAAGAAGGTTAAAGCCGTCACCCTGCATATTCACTGTATCGATTCCCACATGGATCAGGATTTCCATATCCTCTGCCCCTGTAATTCCGATGGCATGGCAGGTATCAGTAACAGAAGAGATCTCTCCGTCACATGGTGCCACTACAACTCCCTCAGAAGGTTCGATCCCGACACCATCTCCCAGAACTCCTGCTGCAAATGTAGGATCCGGAATATCCTCTCTGGCAATCACGTTTCCTTTTACAGGTGCCAGGATCATGCCGGATTTTGTGCTGATGGCTGCTGTCCCATTCTGTGTATCTTTTACTTCTGCTGTTGTTTCGCTCTTTGTTTCTGTTTCGTTTTTCTTCTCAGTTCTGCCTGCATCCTCCGGGTCTTCTTTCCATACGATCCAGGTCAGTCCAAAGGCTACCACAAATGCTACTGCAAGAACAATTGCATACTGTACTGTATAATCCAGTGTGATCAGAAATCCCGGAATTCCTGTAACTCCATAGGAAGTTGCCCCGATATGGAAGATGGATCCCACAAGAGCTCCTGCACCGCCACCGATCATTCCACATACAAGAGGTTTCATAAATCTGAGATTCACACCGAAGATAGCCGGTTCTGTGATTCCCAGCGCTGCGGAAAGTGCAGACGGGATAGCTACGGATTTTGTCTTATAATTCTTCGCCTTAAGGCCTACTGCCAGGCAGGCTGCGCCCTGTGCGAAGTTGGCTGCTGATGCGATAGGCATCCAGGTGTTGAGTCCGTCTGCCGCAGAAAGCATACCAGCTTCAATTACGTTATACATATGATGGATTCCACATACAACTGTCAGAGGATAGATTGCACCCATGATCATTGCTCCCACACCATAACCGACTGTGATGATCCACTGTGCAAAAGTAAGAACATATTCCTCTGCTGCTGCAAATACCGGTCCGATGATTCCAAGTGTAAGGAAGCCTGTGATCAGGACGGTACAGAGGGGTGTTACAAAAAGATCGATCATTTCCGGCACATGCTTATGTAACCACTGCTCAAGCTTGCTCATCACCCATACAGCAATGACTACCGGAATTACATGTCCCTGATATCCAACCTGTCTGATGGGGAAGCCCAGCAGATGCCATACAGGGATATCAGCACCATCCATAGAAGCTACGGACCATGCATTGATCAGGTTCGGATGGATCATGATCATACCAATAACTGCGCCCAGGAAAATATTTCCGCCAAATACCCTTGCCGCAGATACTGCGATAAGGATCGGCAGGAATGTAAATGCCGTGTTTGCAAAAAGATCCAGGATGCCGTACCAGTCACTTCCTGCAAATGCCGGCATAGCCTTGCCAAGTGCCTCCACAAGTCCCATCATCAAACCGGATGCCACGATTGCCGGAAGGATCGGAACGAACACATCTCCCAGTGCCTTGATCATCCGTTTAAATACCGGCTGCTTCGCTGCAGCCGCAGCCTTTACTTCTTCCTTGGTAGCGGCTGTCATTCCGCTGACCTTAAGGAACTCTTCATAAACTTTATTGACTGTTCCTGTTCCGATGATAAGCTGAAGCTGTCCGTTATTGCTGAAAACGCCCTTCACTCCATCAATATCCTCCAGTTTCTTCATGTCGATCTTACTGTTGTCCACAGTTACCAGACGGAGCCTGGTAGCACAGTGTGCTGCGCTGACCAGATTGGACCGGCCGCCCAGTGTCTCATAGATTTCTTTCGCACATACTGCATAATCCAGAGCCATTTCTTCTTCCTCCCTTTTTTATTTCTTTTCATGTGATCACTTTTGTGGTCATTTTCTCTTATAATGTGGAATCGATTTCATATCGTTGTATTTATTATATACTTTGTATTATACTTTTGTAAATTGACATTTCGTATAATTTTCAAACTCTGTTTTTGTGAAAAGTATATGAAATCGATTCCATATTTTGTTGGATAAAACGGACATAAGCATTCCCTTTCCCACCGGATACAAAAAAAAGCAGCCGGTATCTCCCAATTTCTCTCGGGCAAATATCTGCTGCTCTATTATCACGGGTAAATCATGCCTGTGTAGTCCACTCTGCCATATACTCAGGCATAATCCCTTTTCTATTATGTTATCTCACAGATTCACGTTGGATCAGTTCACAGCCCATCCTGATCTCCTTGGAAATACCGTTGTCATTTTCAATAAGATCTGCCAGCATGGCTGCCGCTTCCATTCCACTGGTTTTGTAATGAAAATGCACCGTAGTCAGCTTGGGTTCCATGATCTTTCCAAGGGCACTGTCCCCGATTCCGGCAATCTGAACGTCCTCCGGTATCCGAAGCCCTACTTCTTTTGCATAAAGCATAGCTCCTACTGCCATGGTATCTGTGGCACAGAACAGCGAATCTATATCCGGTGTCTCCTCAAAAAGTTCCCTGGCCATCTCATATCCGGACTCCATGGTAAAACTTCCTGTCTTCATCCGCTCCTGCGGTACTGTGAGATCGTTCTTATGTAAAACTGCCTCAAAACCTTTTTTTCTCAGAAATCCAACTGCCGTATCTTTCTCTGTTACACCGATGTAGGCAAATTTTTTCCCTTTATGTACAAGACACTCTGTGAGGAGTTCTGCTGCTCTCTGGTCATCCTGGTATACGCACGGATATCCTGCCAGATGCTGTCCCAGGATAACAATAGGAACTTTGTAGTCTTTAAGCATCTGTTTATGCTTCCTTGTAAACATTGTCGCAATAAAAAGCACACCGTCGACCTGACGCTCCTTAAAGAGTGAAAGATATTTCAGCTCTTCCTCAAGATCATTGCTGGTATTGGCAAGAATGATCTGATAGCCTCTCCGTTTGAGAACATCGCTGATCCCAGCCACCTCCTGGCTGATGGTATCCGAATTGATCTTCGGGAGGATTACTCCGATAAGACTTGTTTTCTTTGTTCGAAGAGTCTGTGCCTGTGTGGACGGCTGATATCCGGTTTCCTGGATAACTTTGCGGATGATCTCTTTTTTTTCATCACTGACGTATCCGTTATTCAGATATCTTGATACAGTGGCTCTGGAAACCCCCGCCATTCTGGCTATTTCGTTAATGTTCATAATCCTGTACCTCTTTATATTTCTTCCGTACCTGTAAAGCATAGAAATATTCATATCTGTCATATTCCCTGCTTTTCTGTCTTATTTGATTATACACGTTTTAGCACTTCTTGCAAAATACTTTTAAGGAGCCTTCACATACTGTAAAGGCTCCCCTCTCCGGTAACGCGGACATTTACATCCCGTTTTTCTGAGTATTTATGAAAGATAGTCAAAAGGATCTATAGTTTCCCCATCCTTTTTCATCTGGAAGTAAAGATTAGGTCCTTCTACAGAATAATATTTTGTGGGACTGTCGATATTTCCGATCACATCCCCCTCTTTCACAGTATCTCCCTCTGCCACTGTCAGATCTTTAAGCTGTCCGTAGATAGCCTGATATCCGTTTCCCAGTTCCATTGTCACTGTTGTTCCTGTACATGCATCCTGCTCAATGGAAAGTACCTGGCCGTCTGCAGCCGCATATACGGGAGCATCTTCCACTGCCTGGATCGCAACTGCAGGGCTTACCTTATACTGATCAAGGGTTGGAAAATACACGGTCTCATCCATATTATAGTCTACCAGTACAGTTCCCCTCACCGGCCATTCCATCAGGGAATTTTCCGTAAAATCCAGATTTTGTGTTGTAAGTCCTGCCGCAGATACCTGCCGTGTGGTATCTGCAGCATTTTCTGTGTTTCCAGTATCTGCTGTTACCGTACTGCCGTTGACAGATGCAGTTCCATCGGTTTTTGTTATACCGGAGGCTGCTTCCTTGTTTTTCCCTGCAATGCTGTTTCCGGACACAGCAGGATCAGTGCTGTCATTTTTGTCTGTTTTCATACTGCTTTGGGATGTTGTATTATCCACATTCTGACTGATTCCTTCGGTTCCCCCGTCATTAACAGTGCTTTCCTGTGTAAGCCGGGCATATTCCGGATAGTCCTCTTCCGGATCCTGCACAGGTCTGGTTCCAATCTGATACACTGTGATTCCCAGAGCTGCGATCACAGCCAGGATCCCACCATTTAAAATGGATTTCATTATTTTGTTTTTCATCATATTCTTTCCACCTCTGCTCATAATCTGGCTTCCGCCGTATGTTCATTTCTGTATTTATAGGGTGTCCAGAATACGGTACGCTATTCACTTTTTCTCAAAAATTTACCTCTGCTATTTCCATTGCCGGAAAATACTTTTCCAGAAGCTCCTCCCAATTACTGCCATTTTTTGCCAGCTCATTTCCCCCATACTGGGAAAATCCAAGCCCGTGTCCCTGACCTTTACACAGAAAGCGGTACTGATCGCCTGTTTTCTGCAGGGAAAAGTTTCCTGATGCAAGGTTCATCCCCTGACGGAAATTTTCTCCTTCCAGAGTATTTCCGTCTGCCAGAAGTTCCGTCACATATCCCGCCTGGTCTCTTTTGCTGATCTTAAATTCCTGTGGAAGCTGGCCTTCTGCTATATAAACGGCTGTGAGATACTTTTTTGCTGTTCTGTCCTCTGTACTGTCCACAGATTTCAGATATGTATACTTCTCATCATGAAAAGCTTCAGCTCCGTCTCTTGTTTTTCCGCTGCTTATTTCATGGTAGGGAACAAGCTTCAGTTCTCCGTCACAGGTGAGAATTTTTCCCCGGGTCTTCTCAACTGCCAGGATATATTTCCTGCTCACAGCACCGGTAAGGATCTCCACCGGATCTGCATTCCTCTCCCTGAGAATCTCCGGCAGATTTTCACCATCCTCAAGTTTCCTGTACAGATTGGTCCTGGCGATCACGGACTGGGCGCAGATAGTCTCTGCCTGATTTTTTTCATCAATCTGATCTGCCACGATCACCGGGAGAAAAGTTTCTTTATCCGGAGTCCTGTTCAGAAAAGCGGTTTTTACACCATTTATAAGGATCACTGCCAGATACGGCATGAGAAGCAGCAACGAAAATCCGCTGCACCAGACATAAATATATTTTTTCATAATGTATCCTTATGTTTTTTCTTAATATATGTATTTTCAGAAGAATTTATTTATTGTATACTGCCTGTAAAGCTTTTTGTTACACATTGCTATTCTGGGAGGACTAAAGTTATGATCGCATTTTTACTTGCTCCGTTTTACATTCTGGTCAATGCATACATCGTCCGGTGGATGATCTCCTGGATGGGTGCCTGTCACCATCTTTTTCAGACATTGGGATTCCGCATATTGTTTGTGGGAACTTATATTTTTCTTTCCACATCCCTGCTCACCGGATTTCTTGTAAAAAAACCATACATACTCCACCGTTTCCTGAAAAATGCCGGAAATTATTTTCTGGGAACTTTTCTCTATATACTTATTGTGGTTGTCTGTGTGGATCTTGGCAGGATCATTCTGAAATATGGATTCCATGTTCCCTGGATCGGATCCAGAACTGCCTTTGTCATTACAGGCAGTATCTGCACCTTGCTTATTATCTTTATCAGTGTTTATGGCATTTTGCATGAATGGGATCTGAAAACCACAAATTACGACATAACCGTGGAAAAATCAGCAGAAGGGATGGATTCCCTTAAAATCGTCCTCATTGCAGATACCCACTTCGGATACAGTATCGGCAAACAGCACGCCAAAGAGATCGTCAGAAAAATCAATAAAGAAAAACCGGATATAGTATGTATTGCCGGAGATATTTTTGACAACGAATATGATGCAATACGGGATCCCGATCAGGTCGCTGCCATTTTAAAATCCATTGATTCCAGATACGGCACTTATGCCTGCTGGGGCAATCACGACCTGAATGAACCTATCCTGGCCGGTTTTACCTTCAGCAGTTCCAGCCCGGATTATGATGATCCCCGTATGAAAGAATTTCCCCAGAAGGCTGACATCTGCCTTCTGGAGGATGAATCGGTTCTTATTAACAATTGTTTCTACATCACAGGCCGCAAAGACCCTTCCCGCACAGAAAAAATGGGCGAAAAACGTCAGTCTCCAGATGAACTGACCTCAGATCTTGACAAAACAAAGCCCATTATTTTTCTGGATCACCAGCCCAAAGAGCTTGAAGAACTTGCACAGGCTGGTGCAGATCTGGATCTATGCGGCCACACCCACGACGGACAGCTTTTCCCAGGCAATATCTTCACCGGCCTTATCTGGGAAAATTCCTGTGGCTACCTTAAAAAAGGTTCCATGCATAACATTGTAACTTCCGGAGTTGGTATCTGGGGCCCTAATATGCGTGTAGGCACGGACAGTGAAATCTGTTCTGTCACGGTACATTTCCATTCCTGACATATCATTCCACAGTACCTTACTGTTTTTAGAGTACGTGGTGTCTGTTTTCTGGAAAAGCTTCCTGCTTTTCCAGTGATATGCACCAGGTGCTTTATTTTTTTTATGGGAAGAAGCGGCTGTATAGCCTGTCCCTCCTGCCAGAACTGCAGTATACAGGATCAGATATCTTATCAGTTTCACAAGTTCCTGAGCAGATTTCCACAGTACATTTCTTTTTCTGTGTCTGTTATCCACAGTTTTCTGCTTTTTATTCCATACTGTCAACATTTTCCCATTAATTCCTGCACATTTCCAGTCCTTCAAATTATCACCCTCCATGAATCCGCACAGTAAAACGGACATTTTCTTTCCGCTCTGCTACGTGCTCATGAACACCATCCGGCGCTCAAAAACTTATTCACGAGTTATACCGGGACTGCGCACGTCCCACAGCTATACAGCTAATAACAGACTATGCAGCCTGTCCTGAAAAAATTCTACATTTTATTTTTGGTTATGAAATCTCTGCTGTTCTCTGCTTCCTGCATATTCTCTCCATATAATAAACAGAGTGAATATTCACTATCTGATTCTATCACCTGATATTCTGTATATGCGAAACCGGGAATTACATATTTACAGAAAAACGAATCTTCACCTCCTCATAAACACAGAATAAAAAAAAGAAGCCTTTCCAGACTTCTCTCTAAAAGTGAGGCATCGGGGATTCGAACCCCGGACAACTTGATTAAAAGTCAAGTGCTCTACCGACTGAGCTAATACCCCATATTCAATTGCTTATATGCTCTGCATAAAAACATGCCCAGAGCCGGAATCGAACCAGCGACACGAGGATTTTCAGTCCTCTGCTCTACCAACTGAGCTATCTGGGCATAAGTAGCGGGGACAGGATTTGAACCTATGACCTTCGGGTTATGAGCCCGACGAGCTTCCAGACTGCTCCACCCCGCGTTATTAATTGTTAAAAGCCGATGATCGGACTCGAACCGATAACCTGCTGATTACAAATCAGCTGCTCTGCCAATTGAGCCACATCGGCAATCACCTTTAGATGAAAAGCTGATGCTTAATCATCTTAGTGGATGGAGAAGGATTCGAACCTTCGAAGGCGGTGCCAACAGATTTACAGTCTGCCCCCTTTGGCCACTCGGGAATCCATCCATAATCTATGGGACCTATAGGGCTCGAACCTATGACCCTCTGCTTGTAAGGCAGATGCTCTCCCAGCTGAGCTAAGATCCCATATTTAATTCATTACAGCTAAGCTGTAACGACCCAGAAGAGACTCGAACTCTCGACCTCCGCCGTGACAGGGCGGCGCTCTAACCAACTGAGCCACTGGGCCATTTAAGGTTTATACCTTAAAAACTACATACATGTTAACATTTGATGTTAATCAAACTCTTTGAATCAATTGAAACCTGCTTATTGGTCAAGCCCTCACCCGATTAGTAACAGTCAGCTCCATGTGTTACCACACTTCCACCCCTGCCCTATCTACCTCGTCGTCTTCAAGGGGGTTTACTTCATAAGAATGGGATATCTCATCTTGAGGGGGGCTTCACGCTTAGATGCCTTCAGCGTTTATCCCTTCCAG
>Ga0129312_1002193_pt1 | contig 10005 bp, 7 predicted proteins | sample O827metagenome_FD_94434 | JGI IMG/M metagenome (GOLD analysis project Ga0129312, IMG submission 94434) | Orangutan group fecal microbial communities from Wisconsin, USA - O827 metagenome | ecosystem: Host-associated > Mammals > Digestive system > Large intestine > Fecal | place: USA: Wisconsin... | reverse complement strand
CGCGGGAGTGTGTCTGAGCACGCCGGTTTTGCGGGCGAGTTCGCGGGAGCGGTCGGAATAAGCGACGCAGTGGTCACAGAAAATTTTTCAGGTTCTTGTTGGAGTTCGTTTCTGCTTGTTCCACCTTACCCTAAACAAGAATTATTTTTCAATAGCATCTGTGCGAATCACAAATTTCACACTTCCGCTCATATCTTCTTTCAATCCGGAAAACGTATGATAATTCTCCCCGGCCTCAAGCACCTGATTGACACGGTCTAACAATTCTTCCACATCTCCATGATATGCCTCACTCAGTTTCTGAATACCGTCCTCATCAAACTGGATCATACCATCGCTGAGCATTTTTGCACCATCATTCAATTTTGCAGCGCCATCATTTAATGTTCCGCTGTTTGAATCTAAAGCAGCAATACCGGCATTCAATTCACTGCCTTTGCTGTTTAAAGTATTTACACCGGATTTCAATGCTGCACTATTGTTATTCAGTGCTGTAGCTCCATTATTTAACGTCTGGATTCCTTTCATCAGTTCCGGAACACTTTCACTTAACGTCTGCATGCCAACAGCCAGCGGCTGAATACCCTCTCTATACAGTTTCTGCACGCCGGCACTCAATGTCTGTGCACCGGCTACAAGACCACCATTTTCAATCTGGGATGCAATGGCTGATTTCGTGGAAGCAATTCCACTCTTTGCACCTTTCACAGCACCCTGTTTTGCTGCTTCTGCCGCCATTTTGCCAATCTGGGCAGATGTACCGTCAGCTATTCCGCTGATTAGCTGGTTTGATACATTAGATACAGAAGATGCTGAAGCAGCAGTCATCTGGGACGCATAGTTCTCAGCGTCCGCTTCCAACGAACCGCTCTTGCCTGCGGCTGCATAAGCCTGTGCATTCAACTGCTGATAAGCAGCTTTATATGCACCATACATTGCCTGGCTGACGCCATTTTCTACCTTTGTCTGAAGTTCATCACTTCCTGTTAAAGCTGCTTTATACTGACCGGCCGCCTGCTGTGCGATACCCTGATAAGTCTCGCCATCTTTGGCAAACATCTGATTTACCGATGTTTCTGCCTGTGCAGCCTCATCCGCTGTCACTCCTGCATTTAATGCTGCATCCAGCTGCTCAATTCCTGCGGAAAGCTTATTTGCACCGCTGACAATACCATTATCGCCTTCAAAATAAGTCTGCACCTGCAATGCACCGCCTACCAGTTGTGTGATACCATCTTTGAGATCTCCGGATTTCTCTTCCAGCTGTTTTGTGCCTCCAGCAACCTGTGCCACACCATCAGTATAAGCATCCATGCCGGATTTCACCTGTGCCACACCACCAGTATAAGCATTGATACCGCTTTTTAACGTGGATACACCTGTGGTATATGCTTTGATTCCGTCAAGCAATGTACCAGTTCCGTCAACAAGTTCTTTGCTGCCGTCTACAAGCTGTTTGGAAGCATCGCTGAGGGAATCAATAGCATCTTCGATACCGGACAGATCAATGTCCTGATCCACATCCAACTCCTGTAAAATATCACTCATGATAAATGTCATGGTCGTATCCAGGGAGAAATCTTTGACATCTGCAGTTACTTCCACATATTCCGGAATATTGACATCTTCCATATCCTTACTGTCCAGATCCAGACTCTCTGATAATCCCGGGAATGCAAATCCCACAACGACCTGATTATTTCCATCACTGACCACTTTTCCATTTGTCACTTCCACATTTGTGAAATCTTTATTCAGCATCATACCGGTTACAGCTGCAAACGGTACATAGACCCCCTCTTCTGTTTTTTCTTTATTTGTGTAATCCACGCGGATTGTCACTTTTCCGCTCTTTCCTGCCAGATTCTCCGGTGTGATTTTCTCTCCATCCAGATAGTATGTCATTTTCATATCAATCGGAAGTTCTTTATCTGTTTTTCCCTGATAATATATGTCATTTCCATCTGCCTGCCAGGTCAGTTTTCCATCAGCGCCCTGTGTAAAAGTCTCATCGCCCTTTACATTTTCGATATCTCTCAGATTGCTGAAATCCTCAATTGTATCTGCGCCATCAAAATTTTTAAGCCAGTCACTGACGATCACCTCATTCGGTGATCCATCCGGATCAGCTACTACATACACGGTCTCTTCTTTCTTCGTAGCATCCTCAGACCGTACATCAGTCTGTGTTTTCAGTACTTGCGTTAAAATATTTTCGGTATCTTCGTTATTTTTATCTATATCAGATTCTGCCACTTTCGTCATTTTCTGTGCGGAAGTTGCTTTCTGTCCATAGACATGATAAGCACCCACACCACCGGTCACAATAACTGCTGCCAGTACACAGGCACCGGTACGAATTACTTTTTTTGATTTAAGAAACTGTTTTACTTTTGAAAATTTCATTTTCTTTTCTCTCCTTCTTCTTTATTCCAAAACCAGCACTTGTTGCACATATCACTCTGTCAAATACCATATACATGGCCGGCAGTACAAAAATTACAACTACCATACTGATCAGGGCCCCCCGCGCCATCAGAATACACAGCGAACTGATCATATCGATATTTGAATAGATACCTACACCAAACGTAGATGCAAAGAAACTCAGTGCACTGACTACAATGGACTGTGCGGAAACTGCCACGGCTCGCTGTACCGCATCATTTTTCTCCATTCCTGCTGCACGGGCACTCTTGTAATTATTTGTCATTAAAATAGCATAATCAACGGTTGCTCCCAACTGGATTGTTCCGATTACAATCGATGCAATAAATGGAATCGATGTGTGTGTGTAGAACGGAATCGACATATTTACAAAAATTGCGAACTCAATAACCGCCACCAGGATGATTGGCAATACAAGCGAGCGGAACACCAGTGCAATAATGACAAAAATTGCTACAATGGAAATTGCGCTGACAACTTTAAAATCGGTATCTGTTATTGTGATCAGATCTTTTGTACATGGTGCTTCACCAATCAACATCCCGTTAGCATCATAATCTGCCACGATATTGTTGATTTCATCAATCTGTGTATTTACTTCATCAGAAGCTGTCTTATACTCCGAGCTGATCAGGATCATCTGATATTTGTCATCTTCGATGATCTCACGAATAGACTGTGGAATCATATCTTTCGGGACAGATGGGCCAATGAGGCTGTCAATTCCGATAGCTGCCTTTACACCATCCACACCATCTATTCGTTCCAGCATAGCTTCCGCATCTTTTGCCTTCATATGACTGTCTGCCAGCAAAATATGTGTGGAATTCATATCAAATTCTTCATCCATTTTCTGGTTTGCCATAAAACTTTGCAAATCCTCTGGCAACGTACCTGCCAGATCATAATAAACTTCTGCATTTTTCTGTCCGTATATTGCCGGAACTAAAAGTACAGCAAAGATTAACAGAAAAATTGGAAAACGCTTTGTCACAACCCCGGATAATTTTCCGACATCCGGCAGCACAGCTTTATGTCTTGTTTTCTCCAACGGTTTGTCAAAAATCAGGATCATGGACGGCAGAATTGTGACACAGCCGATAACGCCGAATACAACACCTTTTGCCATAACGATTCCAAGATCCATACCAAGTGTAAAACTCATGAAGCAAAGGGCTATAAATCCAGCTATCGTAGTAATTGAACTTCCCACAACGGAAGTAATTGTCTGGGATATGGCATGTGCCATGGCATTTTTATGATCGTCTGCAAATATTTTTTTCTGATTTTCGTAACTGTGCCACAGAAAAATAGAATAATCCATCGTCACTCCAAGCTGCAGCACTGCACTCAGCGCCTTGGTAACATAGGAAATTTCTCCCATAAACACATTTGTTCCAAGGTTATATATAATTGCCATACCAATGCTCAGCAGAAAGAAAATCGGAATCAAAAACGAATCCATTGTCAGTGACAATACCACCAGAGATAAAATAACCGCCAGAAGCACATAAACCGGAACTTCCTTGTCTGACAAATCTCTGATATCTGTAACCACAGCAGACATACCACTTAAGAAACACTGTTCATTGGAAATAGCGCGGATCTGCTCCACTGCTTCCATCGTCTCATCTGCCGACATTGTAGTGTCATACATAATGAACATCAGTGTACCTTCGTCGCTCAAAAATACTTTTTGCATTTTCTCCGGCAACATCTCCGTTGGAATACTGATATCCGCCACACTGTCATACCAAAGCACTGTCTTAACATGATCTACATGTTCAATTTTCTCTTTCAGAGCACTGACATCTTTATTCGACATGCCATCCACTACAAAAGTAGAAAATGCTCCCGTTCCAAATTCATCTACCAGAATATCCTGGCCTTTCATTGTCTCGATATCTTTCGGTAAATACGAAAGAATATCATAATTTACTCGCGTGTGCAGATAGCCAAATACCGACGGGATCAACAACAGAATGGCTGCAATAAATATGATGATCCGCGACTTGACTACGCCTTTTCCAAATTTCAGCATCTTTTCTCATCTCTTTCTATTCAATATTTCACAATTTGGTCAACGCCCCATGAAAGGGCGGCTGTTCGTTGTAATAGAATAGAAAAAAAGATTGGATAATAGAATATCCAATCTTTTTTAAATGTCTTTATATTGTATTCTTTTTGTCATTAATGTAAATGTATCATATACATTTCTGTCGTTTTGTATATACTTTAGAAACACTTCAACGGAATCTGTCAGATTAAACCAAACCACATAAGACCTGGTCTGTGATTCCGGTCAGATTCAAGTCGAACGCACGTGAGACTTGGTGCGTGATTCTGGTCAGCGAAAGCTGACATATTCTTCTCAGCATCTCAGCTAAATATCTGCAAGCACATCTGCCAGGGATCGTGTGATCATAAACCCATATACCTCGACCAGTTCTTCCGGTGAAATCTCCATTCCACTCTCGATCCAGGTCATCATGATATACGTCATGGTCTGAGAATAATATGCCGCGATCCGCTCCGGCGTCAGCCACTGGTTCTTCGGCACTCTGCCCTTCATCTTCTCTTCTATCATACCAGTCAGGAGTGAACGGATTCCAATCTCTACCATCTCCCGGAAAGAATTCTGTCCTTCCATCCGACCCACACACATATAAAACTCTTTTTCCTTCTGCATCTTGGAAAAAATAATCTGCATTGCCTCGTTGATCATTCCATTTTCCACCAACGGTTGGATCGGTAGCAGAATATCCTGCACCAGAATCCATTCCAACAATCCATACTTATCGCTGAAATGGTGATAAAATGTGGGACGGATGACCCCTGCCCCATCTGTAATCTGCTTAATCGTAATCTTTTCTACTGGTTGCTCACAGGCGAGTTTCTTAAAACTCTGTGCCAATGCAGCATCTACCGAAACTTTCTGTCCGTCATTCATGTTGATTCCCCCATAAAAACAAAAATACAGTTCACTCGCGCCATTCGCAAAGCGCTCATTCGGACTTCCCCGTAACTACGCTACTACCTTTGCTCATAAAAAGGCGCTCCCTTCATCATTATGTATCCAGGTAATTCCTCATGCCAGCATGATCATTCCCTGGATACATATGATGAGTGAACTGTAAAACAAAAAAGCGGGTGATGGGAATCGAACCCACGTATCCAGCTTGGAAGGCTGGTGTTCTACCATTGAACTACACCCGCATGTACAATATTTTGTTGTGTCATCTCATCGACAGGTGATATATTATCACAATCACAATTTAATGTCAACACTTTTTTTAAATTTACAATGCCCAGTTCCGGAATCGAACCAGAGACACGAGGATTTTCAGTCCTCTGCTCTACCAACTGAGCTAACTGGGCAATTGATTAACTAATTCTATCTTAATTTCCTGTACCTGTCAAGACATAAATTATCGATACTACTAAAAACATTTCAGTTCACTCGCGCCATTCGCATAAGAGATCGCTTTCACAACTGTTTTCACTCATCACGCGAAATTCCTGCAACACAAGTGTTGCAGGAATCCATTCATATCTTATATCTTGCGTTAAGAAATACAACTTTTTATCGATTTTCCATTGTCTCAAAATACTTCTGTGCATTTATCGGCTCACCGTTCTGTACAGCATGAACATACTGTCCATCTGCCATCTGCACTCTTGCCTTGACATTATCAGACATGATAACATCAAAAATGTGAAGCACACGCTTTTTGATATCTTCATCATAAATCGGAGTTGCAACTTCCACACGGCGTGTGGTATTTCTTGTCATAAAGTCTGCGGATGCAATATATACTTCATCGTTACCGAAAATATAGATTCTGGAGTGTTCCAGATAACGTCCAACGATACTTCGTACGCTAATATGATCTGTAATTCCAGGAACCCCTGCGATCAGGCAGCAGCTTCCGCGCACGATCAGTTCAATATCCACACCAGCCTGAGATGCTTCCATCAGTTTTTCAATAATGCGTTTATCTGTCAGAGAATTCATCTTTGCACCGATATATCCCGGCTCTCCGCGTTTTGCCAGTGCAATCTGTTCATCCATTTTGTCCAGAATTTTATTTCGGAGGCATTTCGGTGCCACCATCAGATATTTTGTCTCTTTCATAACCTGACCAAGGCACAGCTTCTGAAATACTTCATTTGCTTCCTCACCAATGCCCTGATGTGCCGTCATCAATGAAAAATCTGTATACAGTTTCGCCGTCTTCTCATTATAATTTCCGGTTCCGATCTGTGTGATATAGGAAATATGATTCTCTGTCTTTTTCGTGATCAGACACAGTTTAGAATGTACTTTCAATCTGTCCAGACCATATAAAATACGGCAACCGGCATCCTCTAGTCTTCTGGACCATTCAATGTTATTTTCCTCATCAAAACGGGCACGCAATTCCACCAGAGCCACAACTTCTTTTCCATTTTCAGCTGCATTGATCAGAGCCTCGACAACCTTACTGTCATTCGCCACTCGATACAACGTCATTTTAATAGAAACAACCTCCGGATCCTCCGCAGCCTCATTCAACATACGAAGAAACGGCTGCATGCTGTCATACGGGAAAAACAGGAATCGATCCTTTTCCTCTACCTGCTTCATGATACTCTTGGACATATCAATATCCGCCGGAAGCTGCGGTACATATTTGTCATAAAATAATTCTTTCTTATTTCTCAGCAGATCCCGAATTCGTGAGAAAAAGGACAGATCCAATGGAGCCTCAGAGTGGAAGATATGTTTTTTCTTCAAATCCAGGTAACCACACAACGTATCAAGTACAGACTCATCCATCAGTCGTGTGTACTCCAGTTTGATCGGACACAGCTTTCTTCTGCGGCTGACAAGCTGCTCCATCACCTGACGGAAATCTGTATCGTCATCATACATTTCCTCATCCGGATCAATATCCGCATTTCGAATAATCCGGATCAGTGATTTACTCTTGATTTTATAACGGTCAAAAATCAATGGTATATAATGAAGAATCACTTCTTCACGCAACATAAAACGATTTTCATGTCCCGGAATACGCACAAGGCGCGGAATAACATCCAGATTGCATGGTACAATTCCGAGTTTATCCCTGTTTTTCTTTTCCAGTACAACTACCGCATAAATATCTTTACTCTTCAGGAACGGAAATGGCTGCTTTTTACCGATAATCTGTGGAGACAACAGCGGACGCAGTTCATGCTCAAAATACGTGTCCAAAAATTCTACATCTTGTTTTTCCAATTCAGAATAACTGCAGATTTCTACGCCATAAGATTCCAGGCCTTCTTTCAGGTCTGCATATGCCGCATCTTTTCTCTGGGTCAGCAATTTTACCTGATCAAAAATTGCAAACAGCTGTTCCTGGCAGGTCATATTTGTCTTATTATCTCGGATATCTTTGGATACAAGCATCTGATCATAGAGTGATCCGACACGTACCATAAAAAACTCATCCAGATTGCTTTGGAAAATAGATGCAAAAGACAAACGCTCACAAAATGGATTGGATAAATCTTCTGCTTCTTCCAGTACCCTCGTATTAAATTTCAGCCACGAAAGTTCCCGATTATCATAACATGAATGTACCATATGCTCCCCACTCCTTATAGTATTTGCTGTAGCTGCCTGCACTTGTGTATTCTGTATTTCCATCTCTGATACCTCTTTCTTATTTTTTTCCACAGGTATCTTCTGAATCATTTTTTCAGGTTTCGACTGCGTTCTTTTTTCACATCCGACCTTCTGTGTAGTGCTCATTTTCTGCTGATTTACGGAGTTTCTTTCAAATAATCCCCGTATGAAATTTGAAATTCTACTCATTTTTTTATCTTATCCTCTTGTACTTCCACTCATGTTCTGCAAAATCCCTGCGTACTTTCTATGTTATTGCATTTTCATTTCAACCGCTATCAGCATTTTATAAATTTTGTGTAAATTCAATGTAAAGTCGCTTGTTGTTTCCTATTCTACCCTACTCTACCAAAACTAATTCATCTCCGACCTTAATAGTTCCTCCTTCCAGTACTTTTGCAAACACACCTTCCCGCGGCATAATACAGTCGCCGACTACTTTGTAGATTTCACAATGACTATGACATTCTTTTCCGATCTGTGTCATCTCCAGCAGTACGTCATTGCAGCGAAACCTTGTTCCAACCGGAAGATTCCGAAAATCATAACCATCCACGATCAGGTTTTCCCCAAATGCACCAAATGCCACATCTACGCCTCTGGCACGAAATGCTTCTATTTTTTCCAGAGAAAGCAGGCTCACCTGACGGTGCCAGTGACCGGCATGCGCATCGTTCTCAATGCCCCAGTCTGCAATTAATGTTGCCTCATTCACCTCATGCTTCTGCGTTCCTCTTTTCTCGCTGATACAAATTCCTTTAATGATTCCCATATTCACGATTACTCCTATCCCTATAATATCTTTATTCTATCATCTTTCTGCACAAAAAAAAAGGACTTCCTCAAGAAGTCCTTTTAAAGTAATGGGCGGAGAAGGATTCGAACCGTTTTGGTTTCTTACCGAAGATTTCTCTGCTTTATTGCAACAAAAAAAGGATTTCATAATGAAATCCTTTTTATATAATGGGCGGAGAAGGATTCGAACCTTCGAAGGCATCGCCAGCAGATTTACAGTCTGTCCCCTTTGGCCACTCGGGAATCCACCCATTTGCGAAACAAGCTTTAAATGCTTATTCCGCTGTCTACTATATCACGTTATTCACGCTCATGCAAGTACTTTTTTTAATGCGTCTTCATCTGCAACCAGCGTGAAATTCGGATGCAGCTGCAGGATGGATGCAGGTACTTCCGGAGTTACCGGTCCAAAAAATGCCTTTTGAACAGCATCAGCTTTATCCTCACCAGATGCTACCAGAACAACTTTTTTTGCCTGAATGATATCACAGATTCCCATAGTCAGTGCCTGCCGTGGCACATCATCAATACTGTCAAAGAAACGTTTGTTAGCCTCGATGGTAGATTCTGCCAGACTGACACAGTGTGTTCCTTTCGTAAATACATGATCCGGCTCATTAAATCCGATATGTCCATTTCGTCCGATGCCAAGAAGCTGCAGATCAATTCCTCCTAAAGATGCAATTTTTTTATCATAGCGCTCACACTCAGCTGCAATGTCCGTATTTTTTCCATTTGGAATAAAAGTATGATCTTCACGAATATTGATGGAATCAAAGAAGTTATGGTGCATGAAATAAACATAGCTCTGATCACTGGTAATGTCCAATCCCACATATTCATCCAGATTAACAGAATAACATTCGGAAAAATCTACATCCCCTTTATTGTACCATTCGATCAACTGACGGTAAATACCAAGCGGACTACTTCCTGTCGCAAGACCAAGTACACAATCCGGTTTCATGATCACCTGCGCAGAAATAATATTTGCTGCCTTTCTGCTCATCTGATCATAATCTTTTGATCTGATAATTTTCATTGTAAAAACCCTCCTCATTTTGCCTGTTTATTTTATATAATATATGACATGGTATCAAAACACCCAT
>Ga0129312_1002187_pt1 | contig 10021 bp, 11 predicted proteins | sample O827metagenome_FD_94434 | JGI IMG/M metagenome (GOLD analysis project Ga0129312, IMG submission 94434) | Orangutan group fecal microbial communities from Wisconsin, USA - O827 metagenome | ecosystem: Host-associated > Mammals > Digestive system > Large intestine > Fecal | place: USA: Wisconsin... | reverse complement strand
TGAGACGGAATTCGGGAAGATCGGTCTGGTGATCTGTTTTGACAGGCATTATCCGGAGAGTATCCGGACGGAGGCGCTGATGGGAGCGGATCTGGTCCTGATTCCGACTGTAAATACGAAGGCGGAGCCGTCGGAGATGTTTGAGTGGGAGCTCCGAGTGCAGGCGTTCCACAACAGTGTGTATATTGCCATGTGCAATCGTGTCGGGATGGAAGGTGAGATGGATTTTTCCGGGGAATCGATCATTGTTGACGCGAATGGGAATACCATTTTGAAAGCAGATGCCAGGGAGCAGATTTTATATTCGGATATTGATCTGGTGAAGGCAGGGGAGATCAGGAGCAGGCGGCCTTATACGAATTTGCGGCGGAAGGAATTTTATGTGTGAGAAAGCAAAAACCTGAAATGCAGAGAGCTGTGTCTGAGGAATTCAATGAATCTGCAAAATAGAGCGAGAGTTGCCTATGGAAAATATGGTGGGTATTTGGCTCGATATATTTGCTGCATTTGAATGAACATTTGGGAAAATTAAGTCTGGAAGGATCAGGTGGAATTTCTTACTGAAGAATAGTATTTGAAGAGGAGTATGGGATGGATCGGGAGAAACTGGTAAAGAAGATAAAAGAGTATGAGCCTTATAATGAGCAGGAAGAGGCGGATAAGGCTTTGATCTTAAATTGGATCGAGAATAATGAGGACGCGTTTCTTAGGGATAACGTGGTGGCGCACATGACGGCTTCGGCCTGGGTGGTGAATAAGGACAGGAGCAAGGTCCTTATGGTGTATCACAATATTTATCATTCCTGGTCATGGCTCGGCGGGCATGCGGACGGGGAGACGGACCTTTTGGCGGTCGCGGTCCGGGAGGTGAAGGAGGAGGCAGGAATTTCCGATGTACGTCCGGTGTCGGAGGAGATTTTTTCCTTAGAATCACTTACCGTGGATGGACATGTGAAGCGTGGAAAGTATGTGTCCAGTCATCTGCATCTGAATGTGACGTATCTTCTGGAGGCAGATTCGGAGGAAGAAGTGTCTGTGAAGGCGGATGAGAACAGCGGTGTCGCGTGGTTTACGCCGGAGGAAGCGCTGGGGAAATCCACGGAGCCGTGGTTTGTAGAGCGGGTATATGCGAAGCTGATCGAGAAGACGCGGTCACAGAGTTAAGCAGAAATCGGACTGATGTTTTTTAGCTGCGGCGATGCTGACGGCGTGGATCGATTGCATAGAGACAGTATTGACAGCATTTCCCGGGCAGGCAGCAGCTAAGAAATTTATGAGTGACTTATAAGTTTCCTAATATCTTCCATGTTTTGAGCAAATTGGATATGATGAGTACATCAGAAGACAGCAGAGATGCTTAAAATATGGAGGTATTTGAAATGTTGAATGAAGCAGTTGTAAAGGTATTAAAGAACGGAATGTGGGATCTTGCGACATGTGCGAACGGGGAGCCGAACGTGGTTCCGGTTGCGTTTAAGGATGTGACAGAAGACGGAAAGCTTGTTGTTGGAGATGTTTTTCTTGAGACAACTCTGAAGAACATTAAGGAGAATGCGGGAAAGATCGCGATCTCTGTTTATGACGCGCAGAGCCTGGAAGGTTATCAGGTGAAGGGCACAGCTGAGTATGTCACAGAGGGTAAGGTCGTGGATACATTTAAGGCGATGGTGGAAGCGATGTTTAAGGGTGCCGCAACAGCTAAGGGAGCGCTTATTATCACACCGGAGAAGGTGATCGTTACGACACCGGGTGCGGATAATAAGAAAGAGCTGTAACAGGAAGTTTTAAAACACTATAAAGGCCAGTAATTGAATTTGAAAGTTACTAATAATTTTCATAGTAACTTTAAATTCTAGTGTCCCCAGTCTATAATAATAAGAAAAAAGACTGGGGATATTTTTATGCCGAAATATAAGAAGAAGTTAGAGGATGATATCAGGTGTCCGTTGGAGTATGGGCTGACGGTGTTTGGGGGAAAGTGGAAATCACGGATCATTTGTGTGCTGGCGGCCAGTGGGACGCTTCGGTATAGTGAGCTCAGGAATGAGATGTGCAATATTACGGACGCGGTTTTGGCGGCGGCTTTGAAGGATCTGATTGCGGATGGGATCGTGGGGAGAAAGTCGTATGATGAGATTCCGCCTAGGGTGGAGTATTCGCTGACGGAGAAGGGGGAGTCGGTGGTGCCGATTTTGCAGAGTATTTGTCGGTGGGCTGGGATTTATTATAAGGAGGATGAAGAGAAACGGATGGGGCAGTGTCGGAGGTGTGATTATAGGTAGAATGGGGGAGAACTCAACTTGGCGAAAGTACGCCCCACCGCGCCTCCGGCCGTGGCCACTTGATGGGATTTCGGGAGGGTTCCTCTAAGCTCCCGGAAGAATGCTAAGGGCGGAGAACAGGGGACACAACTCGCCTGCGGCTCAAATAAGTGTCCCCTGCCCTCCAACGCATTCTTCCACGAACTAAGAGGAAGCCAGCTCCCGAAATCCAGGCGTGGCCGCGGCCGGAGGCGCGGCGGGGCTGATGGTTGGTGGAAGTAGGGAGGCAATGTGAGGTGTTTTTGAGGGGATACTCATTGATAACGGAAGGTGAAAGAGGGTTGTGCTGTCAGAGATGATAAGTGCGGTAAGATGGGGATTGGTGGAAAGAGCGAATGTAAGGATATTGAGTGAGAGAAGGGAAATTGGTTACGTATGATTATTCAGACTGGGATGAGGACGGATATTCCGGCATTTTATTCGGAGTGGTTTTGCAACCGAATTAGAGAAGGATTTGTGTTGGTGCGGAATCCGTATTATACGGAGCAGGTGACGAGGTATCGGTTGACGCCGGATGTGGTGGATCTGATCGGGTTTTGTACGAAGAATCCGGAGCCGATGCTTGGGAAGATGGATATTTTGAGGCCGTATGGGCAGTATTGGTTTGTGACGATCACGCCTTATGGGAGGGAGATCGAGCCGAATGTGCCGGATAAGGAACGGGTCATGGAGAGTTTTAAGCGGCTGTCGGATATGGTCGGTGTGGACAGTGTGGGATGGAGGTATGATCCGATTTTTATCGATGGGACGTATTCGGTGGAGAGGCATATTGCGGAGTTTGAGAGGATGGCCCGGAACCTTTCTGGATATACGAGGACGTGTGTGATCAGTTTTCTTGATCTTTATAAGAAGGTGGAACGGAATTTCCCGGAGGCGCGGGAGGTTTCATGGAATGACAGGAGTGTGATCGGAAAGGCATTCGTTGAGATCGGGAAGGAATATGGGATGGTGATCCGGCCCTGCGCGGAGGGGGACGAGCTGGCGGCTTTTGGGGCGGATTGTTCGGGGTGCATGACGGTGGAGACGTTTGAGACGGCGCTTCATGCGCGGCTTGAAGTGCCGAAAAGAAAGGTGAATCAGAGGAATGGGAAGTGTGCCTGTATGTTTGGCGTCGATATCGGGGCTTATGATACCTGCGGGCATTTCTGCAGGTATTGTTACGCGAATACGAATGTGGAAGCGGTCAGAAAGAACATGCGGGAACATGATCCGAGGTCTCCGTTTCTTGTTGGAAACAGCAGGGATGGGGATGTGATCCATGAGGCAAAGCAGGTGAGCTGGGTGGATGGGCAGATCAGGATGGAGTTTTAAATGACCTTGCCGCAGAGACGGAGGTCATTTGTCTCGGCAGCTGTCAGTAAAGCCGCTAATAAATTTCATAGTGACTGTTCTGACCATATGTGTTGAGGTATAATGAAAAGAAAACAGGAGGTCATTATGTTTCGCTATACGGAAGAGAAAATTTTTACATTAGAACAGGTTCAGAAACTCTTTCTATCGGTAGGATGGGTGTCTGGAAATTATCCGGAGCGGTTATACAAGGCGCTGATGAATTCGTCTACGGTTCTGACTGTCTGGGATGGAGAGCGGCTTGTAGGGCTGACACGGGTGCTTGATGATACGGAGATGCTGGCGCAGATCCATTATGTGTTAGTAGATCCGGAGTATCAGGGACAGGGGATCGCTGGGCGGATGATCGAGTATATCAAGGATAAGTATAAGGATTTCCTGTATATTGAGGGGATGCCGGAGGACAGGGATAATCTGCCGTTTTATTTGAAGCATGGGTTCAGCGAAATGGAACATGGGGCGGCGATTCAGATCTGCAATTATAATGGGAAACAGTAAGAAATGGGATATCGCGTATGCGGTATCCTGTTTTGGGTTAGGAAGAGAATATGAAAGAGAACAATTTATTAGCTGAAATGCCGGTTTCGAAAGCCTTTTTCCGGCTTGCATTCCCAGCCGTGGCAGCGCAGATTATTAATATCTTATATAATATAGTTGATAAGATGTTCATCGGGCATATTCCAGCTGTTGGAAAATCAGCTTTGGCAGGAGTTGGAGTGAATGCACCGGTAATCCTGGCTATTTCAGCTTTCGCGGCGCTTGTGAGCATGGGCGGTGCACCGAAAGCGTCAATTTTTATGGGAAAAGGCGATACGGAACAGGCAGAAAAGGTTATGGGAAGCTGAGAAGGACTTAAAAACCACACCAGGATCAGACTGTGCATTAAACGCACTCGCCATTGATGAACCACTTGAATATGCAAGATTGTATCTTGATGGAAATTTGCAGATGTGGGTAGATGCAGGGGATTCTTTAGAGATATAAAAAGACAAGCTTTAAGGCAGAGTAGTTACCCGGCTACTCTGTCTTAAGCCCCATTACCCTCGCATATCGTAGAAGTATTTTAGTTAATAGCCAATATTTTCAATAATTTCATCAACAATTCTGGCATTTGCGAGTGAAAACGCTTTTGTCACCGCTGGAGTTTCAATGCCTGACACACATCTTCCGAACTGCTCAACTTCAAGTCGATAATTCTGAGGAACAGTCACTTTTCGCACTTCTTTTTGCCCGGCAAATATGGATATTGTAAAGCTCCGTTCTCCATCTCCGTTAAACTCAAATCCGGTTCCTTTTATACTTCCCTTTGTCCCCTGAATTTCAAAACGGTCAATATGCTGGTCGAGATCTGTTGCTAAAATCATACCAGAAGAAAATACTGCTTTTTTTCCATCCGAATATTCCATTACAACTGATGTCAAAGTATCAATACCTTCCTCAGAAAAACTTGAAACTGCTTTGATTTTTATTGGCTCGTCTTTCATAATACGAAGAATCAGACTTGTATTATATACACCGAGGTCATAGGTACATCCACCAAGTGTTTCTTTTCTCATACGAATATTATTTTTATTGTAATCAGACGTAATATACGCAGATTCCATATATCGGATTTCACCTATCGTACCTTTTTCAATTTCCTTCTCAATTTCTTTCAAATATGGACTATGCTGATAAGCAAAAGCTTCCATCAAAAATACATGATTCTTTTCTGCTGTGGCAAACATTTCTTCTGCCTGTTTTTTCGTTGGTGCAAGCGGTTTCTCACAAAGTACATGTTTCCCCTTTGTCAGTGCTTTCATTGTCCATTCATAATGCATTGTGTTTGGCAGCGGAATATATACTGCCTCAACATCTGGATCATTAAGCAGTTCATCATAATTTCCGTAAGCTTTTTGAAAACCATATTTTTCTTTGAAAAATCTTGCTTTTTCCATATTACGGCCAGCGATCGCATACATTTCGCAATTATCAGCTTGCATCATTCCTGGAAAAGTGCTTCTTTCACAGATAAATGCAGTTCCCATAACACCCCATTTAACTTTTCTCATAAATCTTCTCCTATTTTTCAATCTGCTCTGCCATTAAATAGATTGCAGCCATATCTTCAACTGTCAGTTTTTTTGCCGAACCAGTACGGCGTCCACTGGCAATATTGCATCGTTCTGCCATTTCTCTGATTTGCTGTTTATCTGGATGGATTCCAAGCTCCTGAAAGTTAATCGGCATTCCAATGCTATGATAGAATTTTTCCATTGCTTCAATTCCCTGTAAAGCTATTTCTTCTTCACTGCCAGCACCAGTTACACCCATTACATTTTTCGCAAATTTCACAAAACGATGCAGACAGTCCTTATATACATAACGTGCCCAGCTTGGCCAGATCGCTGCGAGACCTGCTCCATGTGTCACATCAAACATACCTCCAAGTTCATGTTCCAGTTTGTGTGACATAAAATCCCCACCATCATTTCCACATCCTGTCAAATCATTATGTGCAATACTTCCAGCCCACATTACCTCAGCTCTGGCTTCATAACTTTCCGGCTCTGTATGTAAAATCTGTGCATTTTTCATAACGGTTCGAAGCAGTCCTTCTGCAAGCGCATCTGTAATTTCCATGTTGCCGTCATTTGTAAAATACCGTTCCATGGTATGCATCATAATATCGACACAGCCGGATTCTGTCTGATAATCTGGTAAAGTTCTCGTCAGCTCTGGATTCATAATTGCGAATTTAGGACGGGCAAGGTTATCATCATAGGCACGTTTGGCATGTGTTTTTTCATTTGTGATTACGCTGCCTTTAGAAGTTTCACTGCCTGCCGCAGCAATTGTTAATATACTTGCAACCGGAAGACATTTTTCAGCTGTTCTGGTATGCTCATAAAGTTCCCACACATCTTTCTCCGGCTCTGCCAGTCCATAAGCAATCGCTTTTGCAGTATCAATGGTGCTTCCACCACCAATTGCAAGCAGAAAATCAATCTGTTCACTTTTACCAAGCTGAATACCTTCATATACTTTTGCAAGATGTGGATTCGGAACAACGCCACCCAATTCAGCAATATGAAGATTTTCCTGTAATAAAATATTTTTTATTTTGTCCAGTAAGCCTGAACGAATTGCACTCTTACCACCATATACAATTAATACACGGCTTCCTCCATATTCTTTGATTAATTTTCCTGCCTGTTGTTCTGTTCCTCTTCCGAATACAACACGTGTTGGTGAATAATACTCAAAATTATTTGCCATCGTCTGTTTCCTCCTTGTCTCTTCTCAAATTCTTTATATGTATTTTAGTTGAATAAATGTTATTTTCCCATGATAAACACGACATTTTCTTGTATTATTACGACAAATATGATATTTTTATTATAATTTCATTTTATGGAGGAATCTTTCGATGCATATTTTAGAGCTTGATGAAAATAAAATTGAACAAGTTGAAGGATTGTCTGTGGATTATCCATATTGTATGCATAAGCGTAATTTGACGGATATTGTAATTCCATGGCACTGGCATGAAGAATTGGAACTGGGTTATCTTGAAAAAGGAACAAGTATTATCACAACTGCAAACGCCGAATATACCATTCATCAGGGAGATGGATTTTTTATCAATACAAATGTTATGGATACAAAAAGAAATGCCGTTCCCGGACACACTGCTTTGGAGATTAATCATATTTTTCATCCTGTTTTTCTAAGTGGGCACTTTAAAAGCCGATTTGAAACCAAATATCTTAACCCAATTTTGAAGAACAGGCAAATAGAAGTTCACATCATTCGACAGGGTACGTCATCTGGCAATGCTATTCTGGCTAATCTTATTAAGTTAAAGGAACTGCAGGAAAATCCGGATGTTGAAATTCAGACACGAAATCTTTTATCAGAAACGTGGCTCTTGTTGCAGGAAGAATTACGCACAAACTTGCATGGAACCGTATGCCCTTCTGAAAATGAAAACAGATTACGAAATATGCTTCTTTTTATACATACTCATTATTCAGAAAAACTGACTTTGCAGGGAATTGCATCCAACGCAAACCTTAGTGTGAGAGAAGCACAACGCTGCTTTCAACGTGTTCTTCATCAGAGTCCAAATGAATACCTGATTTCTTACCGCCTTAATCATGCAAAAAAAATGCTTTTGGAAACAAATAATTCTATTACAGAAATTGCTTTTCAGTGCGGATTTTCAGATACCTCTTATTTTTCCAAAACGTTCCGGAGAGATACTGGATTTACGCCGATAGAATATAGAAAGAAAGGACAGCGCCAAATCTAAAGCTGTCCGTTTTCTTTAAATAATATCCCCGTTCTTCCCGCCAGTCTTTCACATAACATCGGATTCCGGTATAGACCACCTGCACCAGGAATAACAGTGCAATCAGCTTTAACACATCTCTGCAAAAGTACGGTGGAGATATGGCGGTGGGACTGTATACGGGCAGAGGTTATTGCGCTGTTGTTTCAGTTTCCAGATTAGCGATATCTGTGAGTTCGGAGTTTCCGCCGAGGTCTTCATACAGGTAGACGATCGCGTAATACGGTTCTGCGTCCGGGTATACGACGGTTGCTTCACAGAGGACAGCATAGTTGGTTCCGGCTACGGTCTGGGTTCCGAGGAGGGCGAGGGGGACGTAGTCGACACCGGTGAGACCGTCGAGGGCGGTGTCGAAGACATTCTGTACTTCTTCTGTGAGAGTCAGGGATTCTGCCGGTCTCCAGCCGCCTTCCAGGTCGTTGAAGTTAGTTTTTACGGAGGTCATCTGGAGATCTTCCAGGGTGGCGTTTCCATCTAGATCTTCGTAGATGGTTCCGATCGCGTAGACTTCCTCAGAGTCAGGGACTGCTGCTGCTGCGCGGAATAAGATGCGGTAATTTGTTCCTGCGACGACCTGTGTGCTTAGAAGGGCGGCTGGAGTGTAGGAGACTCCGGTCATTCCATCGAGGGCTTTGCGGCATAATTCTTCGAGATCGGAAGTGATCTCTGGGGATTCTGGTCTGTTCCAGCCGCCGGTGATAGTATCGGTCTGTGCTGCTGCGTCTGTTGTCTCTGCGAGAGTAGTTGTCTCAGCAGCAGTTGTTTCAGCGGCAGCAGATGTCTCAACGGCAGCGGTCGTCTCTGGAGCAGGGGAGGACGCTGCGCATCCAACAGAAGATAAAACCATCATTCCAGCCATTAAAATTCCAAGTGTTTTTTTCATAATTATCATTTCCTCTTTCAGTTTTATATTTTTAAGCCTGCAGGTTTTTAAAGAAACTGTGTGAACAGATCTTTAGAATCCTGTTTTTTGCTTTCTACCCTATATACAGCTGGCAGGAAAGAAATGTTGCACGGAAAGAAAATTTTTTCAAGAAAAATTAAAAAAAGATTTATTGTGCCTGGAAAGCGATGTCCGTATAATGAAATAAGGATTATTAAGAATCGTGTAAACGGTTTTGCAGTTTTACCTGCAGAATATGCCTCTGGAAGTTTTTTCCGGGGCATGTCAGCAGATACAGGATCCTGTATAAAACGGAGAGGATAGTACCATTATGACGGAAAAAGAAAAAATGTTGAACTATAAACTTTATGATGCGAATTATGACCAGGAATTGTTAAAAGAACGCACGAGGGCAAAGGAGCTGTGTTATGACTACAATAATCTCCGTCCATCGGACACAGCGGGACAGGAAAAGATCCTGCGGGAGCTTCTCGGAAAGACCGGCGGCAGGTTCTGCGTTACAGCGCCGTTCTGGTGTGACTATGGCTACAATATTGAGATTGGCGAGGATTTCTATTCCAACCATAATCTTGTGATCCTGGATTGCGGAAAGGTGACATTTGGAGATCATGTGTTTATCGCGCCAAACTGCGGATTCTACACGGCGGGGCATCCGATCGATTCTGAGCGGCGGAATCAGGGGCTGGAATATGCGTATCCCATTACGGTGGGAGATAATGTCTGGATCGGTGCGGGAGTGCAGGTGATGCCAGGGGTGACGATCGGAAATAATGTGGTGATCGGCGGAGGCAGTGTTGTTGTGAAGGATATTCCGGACAATTCGGTGGCTGTGGGAAATCCATGCAGGGTGGTCCGGGCGATCACGGAAGCGGATAAACATACCTGTTGGGACCGATGACGGCGCTTTATAGAGACATAAAAGGAATGGGTCTAAAAGAATTTGGTGAGTTGAAAAAGTGAATTCCACTTTGAAATTTAACTTTGCAGGTGAGGTCTAAAAGAATTTTCGGAAAGTTTCGGCAAAGGAAAATAAATCGCTTGCAATTTTGATCTGAACTGTGTATAATAGCACACAAATAGGGAGCTCAAATGGATGGGCTGAGAGTAGACTTT
>Ga0129312_1002185_pt1 | contig 10038 bp, 6 predicted proteins | sample O827metagenome_FD_94434 | JGI IMG/M metagenome (GOLD analysis project Ga0129312, IMG submission 94434) | Orangutan group fecal microbial communities from Wisconsin, USA - O827 metagenome | ecosystem: Host-associated > Mammals > Digestive system > Large intestine > Fecal | place: USA: Wisconsin... | reverse complement strand
TCATTGATACGATATGCATCAAATGCGGTAAACATATTAACATCCACTTTAGAGTAATCTAGTTCTTGTAAAGATAAGCCTCTTTGATATGCTTCATCAAAATAGATGCATTCGTTTTGCTTCACTTCACTTCTTTCTGAACGCTGCTTGATTTGTCTTTGCTCATACAATGTATGATTTGCATCACCAATTTCTGAATAATCATCCATTTCTTTTGTGCGTAACTGTAATTCTACATAAGAATTGGATAAATCATCAAAGAACGAGATATGTAACGAACGATATCCGTTCTTTTTTGCATCATGAATATAATCTCTGTAGTATGGTTTTACATCATCATTTAATAATGGGGAAGAAACACGGAATTTTCTTTGCTTTTCACTTGTAAATCCATTCTGTTCCATAAAAGATGGAAGACGATTCGCAATTTCATACAGATAATTTAATTCAATTTCTTCTTTGTTGTCTGTTGGATGTAAATGACATTTTGGCATACAGATCACAATACGATACGCAATCAGATCTCGATAGTAAGATACTGCATCTACGATTTGTTCAGCAGTTGGATACGTATTGTTCTTTTGTTTATATTCATAAATATAACGAACGATATATCCATTGAATTTTTCTTCTGCACGAATCAATGATTTGATTCTTCCACGAAATGTAAATGCAAGGAATGGATAATCTGCTGCCATAATTTTATAGAACTCACGGATTCTTTGAGACTGTGATGTTAAAAAATCATTGTGTTCTAATAAAGAAGTGTATTCCTTTAGAAATGATACATGTGCCAGATCAACAATATTATTTGTTTTTTTCGCTTCCATTTCTAAAGCAGCACTATATTTATGAAGGATACGAATAAGTGTATCGCCATTATATAAGTAATCTGTTAACTGGATCATATACATATCATAAAACAAAACAGGCAAAAAGAAAAACCTGGATTTCTCCAGGTCATAGAATTACATCTTTGAATATTCGCAGGCAACCTTAGCCATTAACTGTGCATTGTTGAATACGAGATGGATATTTGAATCTAAGGAATCTCCACCTGTTAATGCTGCAACCTTAGCAAGTAAGAATGGTGTACATGCTTTTCCCTTGATTCCCTTTTCATCCATTTCCTTGATTGCTTCATTGATTGCATTGTTGATAATTGTATCATCCATAGCAAATTCTTCAGGAATTGGATTTGTTAATAGGATACCAGAATGGAATCCAAGATCTTCACTGGATTTATATACCTTTGCGCATTCTTCAGGTGTATTCATCTGGTAGTCAACTTCTAATCCAGAGTGTCTGGAATAGAATGCTGGAAGTTCCTTTGTCTGATAGCCAAGTACTGGAACACCCTGTGTTTCAAGATATTCAAGTGTTAAAGCAAGGTCTAAGATAGCTTTTGCACCGGCACAGCATACCATAACAGGTGTATGTGCTAATTCTTGAAGGTCAGCGGAGATATCGAATGTCTGCTGAGCACCTCTATGAACACCACCGATACCACCAGTAGCGAAGAACTTGATACCTGCCATATGAGCAATGATCATTGTTGTTGTAACTGTAGTAGCACCATCCTGTCCTTCTGCACAGATGACTGCTAAATCTCTTCTACTAGCCTTTGTAATAGCCTGTCCTTTTTTACCGAAGTATTCAATTTCTTCCTTTGTTAGACCAGCTTTGAGTCTTCCACCAATAATTGCAATTGTTGCTGGAATGGCACCATTATCACGAATGATCTGTTCAACTTTTAAAGCTGTTTCAACGTTCTGTGGGTATGGCATACCGTGAGAAATGATTGTGGATTCTAGTGCAACGACTGGTTTTCCTTCCGCCACTGCTTTTGCAACTTCTGGGTTTACATCTAAAAATTTGTTTAACATGTGTGTTTTCTCCTTTTCTTTTTTTATTCTTGTATCATTTTTTCTTTGAGTGCTTCAACCGACATCATAGGGTTGATTGTTTCTGCGCCTTCTACAGCGATTGCAGCTGCAGCAGAAGCAATGGCACATGTGTCTGAAAGATTTGTGCCTTCCAGATATGCCCATGTAATTGCGGCCATAAATGCATCTCCTGCTCCCGTTGCATTTTTCATGTTTGCCTTGTAACAAGGAAACATGATAGAAGTGTTATGGTCTGCGCCAAATACACCATCTGTACCGCATGAAATAAAGACTCTATGCAATCCTGTACTTAACAGGACATCGGCTGCTTTTTGTAAAGATGTCTGATCTGTGATTTTGACACCACTTAAATATTCTGCTTCGATCTTATTTGGTTTTAATGTATTGATCTTTGATAAATATGGTTTTAGCTTTCCTGCTTTGGAAACAGATACTGGATCCGCAAAGATTGGAGCTGTGCAGTGATCTGCAAGCCATTGAATTGACTTTTCAGGAATGTTTGCATCAATGACAACGACTTGCGCGTTATTGATGATTTGCTGGTTTTCCGCAAGATAGCTAGGTGTGATTTCTTCACAGATACTCATATCACTGACTGCCAGTGCCATATCTCCACTTGGATCAGATAAGAAGATATATGTGCTTGTAGATGCATTTTTAACTTTCTTGGCATGAGAGATATCAATACCAAGATTTGCACAGCTTGCTTCAATACGTTGTGCGTATTCATCGTCTCCAAACGCTGTTAGGAAGCGTACATCTGTATCGAGCAATGAAATATTATGTGCGATGTTTCTTCCAACACCACCTAAGGATGTTGTGGACTGTCCTGGGTTGGAATCTCCAGCAATGAGCGGTTTATATGATTTACCACCAATATCAATGTTGACACCACCAATGACAACGACATATGAACCACTTCTTAGAACATATCCTTTTCCAGCGATATATCCTTTTTTCATGAGATTAGAAATATGAACGGCAATAGAAGAGCGAGAGATGCCTGCTTTTTGTGCAAGTTCTTCTTGAGAAATCATTGGATTTTCTTCAATCCATTGTAAGATTTGTCTTTCTCTTTGAGTCATGTTTTCCTTTCTAAGCTAATATAAATTTGCTAAACAAATGCTTATACATATATTTATATACGAAAGAATCTACAAGTCAAGCGTTTTCTTTTTTGTAGATATAATAACGCCAAATAAAATGATGATACCGCCAATGATTTGTGTAATAGTGATATTTTCGTGAAGAATCAAATAGGAAAGAATAATGCCAAAGACAGGCATAAAGTTCATTAGTACAGAAGCATGAGATGCCTTTAATCCTTTTAAAGCATGATTATATAGAAGGATTGCACCAACGGAGCATCCTGCTGATAAATAAAGAAGGGAAAAGAGAATCTGTGGCGTAATATTAGTGATCATTGGATGTTCTAGTAGAAGAAGTGGAAGAAATCCAATGGCCCCAAAAAACATTTGATAATACGTAATTGTTAAAGAATCATAGTGCAGTGGAATTTTCTGTACGAGGTAATTGTAGAATCCCCATAGAATTCCTGCAAATAGTAATAGTAAGTTTCCTGTCATATTGGAAGAGGCAGAAGAGAAGCCGGTGAGAATAACAACACCTGCAACGCTGCATGCGATACCTAATAACATTCTTTTGCTTGTTTTTTCGTGATACACAAGAATGCCAACAAGTATTGTTAAAGCGGGATAACATGCTTCAATTAATGAAGTCATAGAAGCACTTGTTAAAGAAAGTGCAGTATTCTCTAATGTGTAATAAATAGAAATTCCTCCAATTGCACTGAGGATAACACTTTTTAAATCCTGTTTTGCGATTTTTGTGTGTTGACGTGTTATACAGCGATAGATGAATAAAAGAATAAAGCTGATTGAAAAACGAAAAAGACATAATAATATTGGTGAAAAAGCTTGATAGGCAATTTTTGTGGCAATAAAAGAAGAAGACCACATTAACATTGCGAATAGTGCATAAATATAGTATTTCATGGCTGTATTATATGACGAAAATATAAGAAAATGGAATGCTTATTTGAAGTTGAAAAAACTTTTTGAAAAAAGTGTTGACTTCTGTTTTTGAAAATGGTATATTCTTACTCGCTGAAAGGCAATAACTCGTATCACTGCAAGGCATATACGAGAGAAAATATAACAAAAAATTGCTCTTAGGAGCAAGTGATATATAACATCAAATCGATGAGAAAACTCATCGAGTGATATATAAAAGCAATCAGGACTTCAGTCCTGCGAAATATAACAACAACAGGGATACTTCCCTGAGATATATACAAATTCACAAGGCATGATGTCTTGTTTTTTTATATCTTTTTTTGAACGATGACAATTGATACAAACTGTCATCGTTTTTGTTTTGCTTGTTAGATTTTAGATGGTTATCTTGTATAATGATGTTAGCGCTTACTTTTTATTTTGAATCATTCGAAGACAATTTGAGGAGGAATCTACAATGAATCAATTTCCACATCTATTTGAACCTATTCAAATAGGAAAAACAACAGTAAAGAATCGTATTTTCATGCCACCAATTTCTACAAATATGGCAGATAAGGGCTACGTTACAGATGACTTGGTTGCGCATTATTCTGCACGTGCGAAGGGTGGCGTTGGATTGATTGTTACGGAAGTCGTAACAGTAGAACCAACATATGTGTATTTACCTGGAGATATGTCTATCTATGATGACAGCTTTATTCCAGGATGGAAGAAGCTTGTTGATGGTGTGCATCAATATGGAACAAAAATTCTAGCGCAGTTGTTCCATCCAGCATACATGGCTTTTCCAATTCCAGGGACACCACAATTGATTGCACCTAGCAATGTTGGACCATATTATGCAAAAAGTGCACCTAGAGCAGCAACGGTTGAAGAATTACATACAATTGTTGATCAGTTTGGTCAGGCAGCACACCGTGTACAGTTAGCTGGCGGTGATGGTGTTGAAATTCAATGTGCACATGCACATGGTTTATTGGGTGGTTTTTTAACACCTTTGTATAACAAGCGTACAGATGAATATGGTGGCAGCATTGATGGTCGTTTGCGTTTGTGTCTTGAAGTCATTGCATCAGTTCGTAAATATTGTGGTGATGACTTTATTATTGATGTTCGTATCAGTGGTGATGAATATAGTGAAGGTGGCTTGACATTAAATGATCAGATCTATGTATCGAAACAATTAGAAAAGGCAGGAGTGGATTTCATCCATGTTTCTGGCGGCAATACAATTAAGCGTGGTTCTAGTATGCCTGCACCAGGTACTAGCCCTGCACCACACGCACATGCAAGTGAAGAAATTAGAAAATATGTGAATATTCCTGTCGCTACAGTTGCACGTATCAATGAACCTTGGATTGCGGAAGAATTAATTGCGAATGGCAAGTGTGATATGTGTATGATTGGTCGTCCAAATCTATGCGATAGTGAATTCAGCAATAAGGCATTTGAAGGTAAAGTGGATGATATTCGTCCATGTATTGGCTGTGGTCGCTGCTTGACAGGTATTATGTTTGGAAAACGTATCAGCTGTACTGTAAATCCAAGTGTTGAAGACAATACAATTGCTGAAGCGAATGTGAAGAAGAATGTTTTAGTGATTGGTGGTGGACCTGCTGGTATGGAAGCTGCATATGTTGCGAAGAAGCGTGGTCACCATGTTGTTTTGTGTGAAAAATCAGATGAACTTGGCGGACAATTGAGAATTGCGGCAGTACCTATCGCAAAACAGGAATTATGTAGAGTTGTAAAATTCATGAAGAGAAGACTGGATAATGAAGGTGTTGAAGTTCGTTTGCATACAGAAGTAACAGAAGAAATGCTGGAAAATGAATTCAAAGGCTATGAAGTGATTTGTTCTAGTGGTGCTACACCAAAAGAAATTCCACCATTTAAAGCATTCAAGAACTGGATGAGTGCAGATGATGTATTGTCTGGCAAGAAATATCCTGGAAGAAATATTGTTGTTCTTGGTGGTGGAAGTGTTGGCTGTGAAACGGCTGATTATTTAGCACCCCTGATTAATGATCTGTTCCCAATGAATCGTAAGATTACTTTACTGGAAATGACTGATAATTTAATGCCTGGTGAAGGTGGTGCAGCAAAATCTAGATTGACACTTAGACTCATGCAGAAAGGCGTCAAGATTGAATTGAATGCACAGGTTACAAAGGTTGATGAAAATACAATTACATATGTAAAGGATAACGTTGAACATACGATTACAGAAGCTGATACTTTGATTTTTGCGGTCGGCTATGCACCTAAGAAAGTTGAAGTGAATGGTGAGAATGTACACTACATTGGTGATTGTGAAAAGGTTGGAACACTCAAAGATGCTATTAGTCAGGGCTATGAAGTTGCGAAAAATATTTAGGAGAAAATCATGACAAGTAATCTATTAGAACCTATCAAGGTTGGAAATTTAACATTGAAAAATAGAATTATGTTTCCACCATTAACAACAGGTTACGAAGAAAGAGATGGATCGATTGGTCCTCGTTCATTGGCTTTCTATCAAAGACTTGCGAAAGGTGGGTGCTCCTATGTTGTCATTGGAGATGTTGCGCCAGTTCGTACTGCAAGTCCAACACCAAAGCTGTATGATGATGCGCAGATTCCAATGTTTAAGAAACTTGCGGATGCACTGCATGCATATGATTGTAAAGTTGCATTACAGTTATTCCATCCTGAATATGACGTGCCTGGTGTTGGTAAAATGATCATGGAAGCAGGCAAAGCGAGACAGCTTGCTGCAAAAGCAAAGGAAGCAAATGATGCTGAAGAAGCAAAAAAACAGATGCAGATTTGTGATGAATTGACAAAAGGTGCATATGCAAAACTGCATCATGATATGCAGCACTTTGTTACAGAAGCAACTGTTGAACAATTGGCTGCAATTAAAAAGAGTATTGCGGAATGTGCAAGCAAAGCACAGAAAGCAGGCATTGATGCAATTGAAATCCATGGTGATAGACTTCTTGGTTCGTTGTGCTCAACACTATTGAATCATCGTACAGATATGTATGGTGGCAGTCTGGAAAATCGTACACGTTATGCTTTAGAAGTTCTTGCGGCAATTAAAGAAGCTGCACCTGGAATGATGATTGAATACAAACTTCCAATCATCACTGTGAATCCAGATGGAACACTGCGTGGAAAAGGTGGTTTGCTGGAAGAAGAAGCAGTTGCATTTGCAAAGATGTTAGATGCTGCAGGTATTGATATGATTCAAGTTGCACAGGCAAACCATACAGGAAATATGGGAGATACGATTCCTCCAATGGGTGCAGTACCATACAATTGGACATTAGAAACATGTAAGAAAGTTAAGGCAGTTGTTTCTTGTCCTGTTGCAACAGTTGGTAGAGTTGTCAGTGTAGAAGCTGGTGAAAAAATCTTAGAAGAAGGCAGTGCTGATATCATTGGATATGGCAGAAGTTTATTAACAGACCCTGATATTGCTGAAAAGGTTGCAACTGGTGAATGTATTCGTGAATGTCTGAACTGTAATAAAGGATGTGTAGATGCAATTCAGTCTCGTCGTTATATCAGTTGTGTATTGAATGCTGAAAATGGGGATGAAGATACAATTTCTATTCGTCCAGCAACTGAGAAAAAGAAAGTTGCAGTTGTTGGCGCAGGCTTAGCTGGTTTAGAAGCAGCAAGAGTAGCTGCAAAACGTGGACATGCAGTGACACTTTTTGAAAAAACAGATCGTTTTGGCGGTCAAATCAATTTGGCTTCTGTTCCTCCAAGAAAAGAAGAAATTTTAAGATCTGTAAAGTATTATGAAAAATTACTTCCAGAATTGATCACAATTGAAATGAATCATGAACCAACATTTGATGAATTGAATACATTTGACCATGTCATCTTGGCAATTGGTGCACATAATATGGATCTTCCAATGCCTGTTGAAAATTCGAATGTGATTTCTAGCTGGGATGTTTTGAATGGAAAAGAAGTATCTGGCAGATGTGTTGTTCTTGGTGGTGGATTAGTTGGTGCGGAAACAAGTGAATACCTTGCGGAAAATGGATATGATGTAACAATTGTTGAAATGATGGATACGATTGCTGCGCAGGAATCTAGTACTGTATTGCCTTTGATGGAAGCTGATTTTGAAAAATATCATGTAAAGAAGTATGTGAATACAAAAGTTAGTGAAATTAAAGATAATGTTATTTATGCGGTAAATACAAAAGATGAATCCAAAGTTGAAATTGTAGCAGATACAATTATCAATGCACTTGGTTCTAAGAAGAATGTGTTTGATGATACGAAGTTAACAGTTCCGTTTACATATGCAGGTGACTGCAGTGGAGAAAGAACTGCAGATATTGCAAATGCAATTCGTACAGGTTATACAGCCGCAAATAATATTTAAAAATGACAAAGCGTATGCATACGAATAAGTATGCATGCGTTTTGTTTTTGTATCTCTCGTAAAACAAGTGTGTGTATTATAGAATTGTTATATCGATTGGATGTAATTTTATTTAGAAAATATTAGTAATTCGAGGTATATGAAATCTAGTTTACCTCTATAGTAAAAACCACCACAATGAAATTGCATTTCATCATAATGTGAAATAAAATAAAACAAGAAGGACGGGATATGAGTTTAAATAGTAGAATAAAGGATGTCTATGCATCATTAACAACAAGTGAAAAAATAATTGCAGATTATTTTCTTGCGCATAGAGAAGAAGTGGAAACAAGTGCAGTGAAAGACCTAGCGGAAAAATGTGGTGTTAGCGCAGCAACGATCGTTCGTTTTTCAAGATCTCTTGGATATAGCGGATTTCCAGCATTGAAAATGGACTTGATGGTTTCAGGCAAAAAAATGGTGGATGACTTAACACAAGAGCTGTCACAGTCAGAAAGTGTTAGAAATATTGTTGCGGCAACATATTCACATCGATTGAATACGCTGGAAAAAACAAAAGAGCTAATCGATGACGAGGCTGTTGAGAATTTTGTTGAAAAAATACTTTCGTCTTCTGCGGTATATCTTTGTGGAATTGGTGGCAGTGGACTTGTCTGTGAAGATATTTATCAGAAGTTTACACGTATTGGAATTCGTACATTTTATTCGCCTGATGAACAAGTAAATATTACGTGTCTCAGCAGTTTGAAAAAGGGAGATGTGCTGCTTGCGGTGAGCTATTCAGGAGAAACAAAATCTGTTTTGAAATCTGCTGAAATTGCGAAAGAAAAGGGTGCGTATGTTGCCAGCGTATCTCGCCTTGGAAAAACATCACTTTCGAAGATTTCGGATTGTGTTTTCAGTATTCCAGTACATGAAAATACAGTGAGAGCAGGAGCAATTGCAAGTAGAGACAGTTCTTTATTTGTCAGTGATATGATCTATCTTTCTCTGTTTTCAAAGAAATTGAAAGAAAACAAAAAGAATCTGGCAGAGACGAGAAAATGGACAGAAAAGTTATAAGAGGGGATTGCTATGAAATTAGATAAAATGGAAACAGAAACAAGAAATGCCAATACGATGGATATCGATAATTGTTCTTCATTGGAAATTGTAGAAAAAATAAACCGTGAAGATGCAAAAGTAGCAGAAGCTGTTGGAAAAAAGAAAGAACAGATTGCAGAAATCATTGATAAAGTGTCTGAACGAATGAAAAAGGGTGGCCGTTTAATTTATATTGGTGCTGGAACAAGTGGAAGACTGGGCGTATTAGATGCTTCGGAATGTCCTCCTACGTATGGTGTTTGTAGTGATCTTGTTGTTGGTTTGATTGCGGGTGGTCAAAGTGCCATGTTTAAGGCAAAAGAAGGTGCAGAAGATGATTATGATTTGGGAAGAAATGATCTTGTAGATCTGCATTTAAATGTAAATGATTCCGTAATTGGACTAGCCGCAAGTGGAAGAACACCTTATGTTATTGGCGGGCTGGATTATGCCAAATCTATTGGTGCATATACGGCGAGTGTGTCTTGTGTGAGTGATAGTGAAGTTTCTTTGCATTGTGAAACAGCAGTGGAAGTGATTACGGGGCCTGAAGTGATTACAGGTTCCACAAGAATGAAGGCAGGTACTGCTGAAAAGATGATCTGTAATATGATTT
>Ga0129312_1002184_pt1 | contig 10041 bp, 7 predicted proteins | sample O827metagenome_FD_94434 | JGI IMG/M metagenome (GOLD analysis project Ga0129312, IMG submission 94434) | Orangutan group fecal microbial communities from Wisconsin, USA - O827 metagenome | ecosystem: Host-associated > Mammals > Digestive system > Large intestine > Fecal | place: USA: Wisconsin... | reverse complement strand
GAGTACGGTGCAGACAAAGTTATCGTTGTTGACGATCCGGAATTAAAGGATTACAGAACTGAGCCGTATACTCATGCGATCACTTCCGTTATCAACGAGTTCAAACCGGACATCTTCTTAATCGGTGCTACAGCAATCGGCCGTGACCTTGGCCCGCGTGTTTGCGCACGTATCCATACAGGTCTTACAGCTGACTGTACACAGCTTGATATCGGAGATTTCCCGCTTGTTGCTATGCCGGGTAAAGAGCAGAAACATGGTCAGCTCCTTATGACCCGTCCGGCATTCGGCGGTAACACAATCGCTACAATCGCTTGCCCGGAATTCCGTCCGCAGATGGCTACAGTACGTCCAGGCGTTATGCAGAAGCTTGACCGTGAGGCTGGCAGAAAAGCAGAAGTTATCGAGTTCAACCCGGGCTTCACTCCGGACAACAAGTACGTTGAGATTCTTGAGATCGTTAAGGCAGTATCCGACGTAGCTGATATCATGGATGCAAAGATCCTTGTTTCCGGCGGCCGTGGAGTTGGCAGCGCTGAGAACTTCAAACTGCTTGATGACCTCGCAGAGGCTATTGGCGGTACAGTAAGCTGCTCTCGTGCAGTAGTAGATTCCGGCTGGAAGCCGAAGGATCTCCAGGTTGGACAGACTGGTAAGACTGTTCGTCCGCACGTATACTTCGCAATCGGTATTTCCGGTGCTATCCAGCACGTAGCTGGTATGGAAGAGTCTGACATCATCATTGCTATCAACAAAGATGAGTCCGCTCCGATCTTCGATGTAGCTGACTACGGTATCGTAGGCGACTTAAACAAGATCGTTCCGATGCTGACAGAGAAGATCAAAGAAGCTAAAGCTGCAGCAGCTAAATAATTTACGTGAATTGTAAATGTATATAAAGTAGGCAGAGTGATTCTGCCGGCAGTGTCCACACAGGTGATGATCCCCGTCCGGGTTTCCGGGCGGGGATTTTTGTGTCCAGATAATTGAAAAGACCGGTTGATGGATAGCTCTGCAGGTATCCTAGGTAAGTTTTTTACGATTAGAGATTACAGATAAATCTCTGTATACAGTACCGAATAAAACAGTTATACAAAGAATCGATGCCGTGCTATGATAAATTTAAGAAAAATACAAGAGATCGCGAGTGGCTTCGGATATTGTTACTGCAGAAATTTATGAACATCTAAGAAGGGACAGGGAGGCAGATCTATGAATTTACTCGATCTATTCAGTCTTCAGGGAACGCTGTTTGCGCTGATGTTGGTGGGAGCTGTTTTAAAGAAAAAGGGGATCATCGACGCCAATGGAAAGAAATGTCTGACGGATCTTTGCATCAACGTGGTGATTCCGTGCAATATCTTTAAGTCGTGCCTGATTGAATTCAATATGGAAATTTTCCGGTCCTGCGCGCTGCTTTTATTGGCGGCGGTGATCATGCAGGCGGTCTGCCTGACTTTAAATAAGTTTATCTTTAACCGGTATGTGCCGCAGAGAAGAAAAGTTCTCCAGTACTGCACGATTGTGCCGATGAGCGGATTTCTCGGAAATCCTATCGCGGAGGCAATTTATAATGAGATTGGAGTTTTGTATACCTCGATTTTCCTGATTCCGATGCGGATCATCATGTGGTCCGTGGGGACAACCTACTTTGTGGCAGATGAGAAGGTGGATAAGAAGAAGGTCGCGAAGAATGTGTTGACGCATCCGTGTCTGGTGGCGATCTACTTAGGTCTGATCTGCATGGTGACACAGGTGAAGCTGCCGTCGGTCATCACGGCGACGGTGAAGTATCTTGGAAACTGCAACAGCGCGCTGACGATGCTGATCGTGGGTACGATTCTGGCGGATGTGAAGATCACGACGATCTTTAATAAAGATACGGCACTGTTTTCGGTGTTCCGCCTGGTTATTCTTCCGGCAGCAGCGCTTGCTGTTGGGCTCGGACTGGGGCTTGATACCACGTCCCTTGGTATCAGTGTCCTGATGACCGGTATGCCTGCGGGGGCCACTGCGGCGATCTTTGCGGCGAGATACGACAGCGACGCCCTGTTTGCCACGAGGTGCGTGGTTATGACTACGTTAGTGTCCATGGTGACGCTGCCGATCTGGTGTTATCTGGTGGGATGAGAGAGCAGGCTGGCTGCTATGCGAAATGATGGAATGCAGCTGGTTATGTTGTGGAGGCGGTCTGTGTAAGCGCAGCGTTCGCGGCATCCATAAAGTTCTGGATCGCCTTCCACTGGTAGGGCTGTTCGAGGCAGCCGAAGCGGATTTTATATTTTGCGGATTGTCCGAGATGGATGATCCGCATTTTTTTGCGCTGGTCAGCGGAGAGGGAACTCAGGGCAAGGTTTAGCGGGGAGATGCAGGCGCCTTTTCTGGCGGCGCAGAGTTCTAAGAGCATGCCCATGTTGTCGGATTGAGTCTTTACGATCGGTTTGAAGTTGCCCATATTGATGAAATACCTTGCGAGCTGACCTGCGATGTCGGTGGCGTAGTTTAAGAGAAATGGGCAGTGTTCAAATATGGAAAAGTCTTCCGGTTTTCTTAGCAGCAGCTGTTCTGGCTCGGAATTTGGTGGAACAGGGAGAACCAGGTGAGAGAAAGCAACGGTATCGTTAGCCGCACAGTCAGAGAAATTGGAGTCGGAAGCAGAAGAAACAATAGTCCCTGGAACGTGCATGAAGACGGAATCCGTCGGAGATGATTCGGAAATGATTTCCCGGAACAGGGAATCCGCGAGGAGAAGAACGACCTCTTCCTCATAGAAATCTGTCAAAGTGATTCCGGGAAGAGAATCCGGGAATTTCGCGATGGCGAGATCGATCTTGTGGTCCATCAGATCTTTTTGAAGTCCTGTATTCGCGTTTTCGATGACCTGGATCTCCATATGCGGAAAACGCCGCTGATATTCGGTGATGATTCCAGGCATAATAGCGTGGCAGCGGGTGAAGGAGATGCCGATCCGCAGGACGCCCTGCTCGTTTTTGTTGAGATCGGCGAATTCGTGCTGCATAGCGCGGTATTTCTTTTGAAAATCTGCGGCGTACTGGCGGAAGATCTCGCCTGCGTAGGTGAGTTCCAAGGGAACATGGCGGACGAAGAGCTTGCAGTCCAGTTCCTGTTCCAGGTTTGCGATGTGGGTGCTTAAGGTCTGCTGGGTGATGTGGAGAGCGTCGGCGGCTTTTGTGAAGCTGCGTTTTTCGGCGGTCATGAGAAAGTAGTCCATGGAGAGAAAGTTCATATGAAAACCTCCTGATTTAATTAAAAGTTGGATCACATGTGTTCTGCATATTTGCGTATCTGCAATGCTGACGGTAAAAGATATGGAACAGCGATACGGAACCTATTAAAAATAGTGCGGATAAGAGAAATGCTGCAATCAGTGATACAGTAATTTAACTGTATTATATATCAGAAAATACAGTTAGACAAGTGAGAAAACCAGGCGTATACTAAAACCATAAAGATGAATCGAGATATCTGAACAGGGAAAAGATATCTGAGGGAATGGTTCACGAAAGAAAACAGGGAAGAGGTAAATACTATGAAGGTACACATCAGTGAGACGGCTGTTCTGGTCGTATTTGCGGTGACACTGATCGGATGCATCCTGGCTGGGATTCCGATCCTGACGGCTTTAGTGCTTGGATATCTGATCTTTTTCGCGTACACCTTAAGCCGCGGCTATACGGTCAAAGATATTTTGGTAATGTCGTGGAAGGGAATCAAGACGGCGAAAAATATTTTAATTACATTTTTACTGATCGGCATGCTGACAGCGCTCTGGCGGGCGGCGGGGACGATTCCGGCGATCGTGTCTTACTGCGCAGGGCTTATGAATCCGGCGGTAATGATCCTGATGGCATTTCTTTTAAACTGTCTGGTGTCGGTCCTCACAGGAACCGCATTCGGAACGGCGGCCACCATGGGAGTAATTTGCATGACTATGGCGAAGGCGATGGGATGCAACGAGATCCTGACGGGAGGAGCGATCCTGTCAGGCGTATTTGTCGGAGACCGGTGTTCTCCGGTATCTACCAGTGCATTGTTGATATCAGAACTGACTCACACAAATATTTTTGACAATATCCGATTGATGGTGAAAACAGCGATCGTTCCGTTACTTGTAACCTGCGTGTTTTATGGTGTCTGCGGAATTATTTTTCCGGCAGTTGGAGCAGGAAATCTGTCACTGACAGAGAGCTTTTCCAGCGTGTTCCGCCTGGGATTGATTCCGATTCTTCCTGCGGTGGTGATCATGATCTTGTCGCTGTTTCGGGTACAGGTCCGGATGGCGATGCTTGCCAGTATTGTGACAGCCCTTGGAGTGTGTCTTTTCTGGCAACACACGGATCCGTCCCTGATCGTTGGAATTTTGGTGAATGGCTATAAATCCCCGGATCCGTCAATCTCGTCCATGATCGACGGCGGCGGAATCATGTCAATGGTGCGGGTGGCGCTGATCATTACGATCTCGTCTTCCTATTCTGGAATCTTTGAGGGAACGGGGCTTTTGAATGGATTAAAGTCAAAAATGGGGGCTGTGAGTAAAAAAATCACCCCGTTTGGAACAATACTTATGACTTCCGTGGTGGCAGGAATGGTAGCCTGCAACCAGACGCTGGCGACCATGTTGGTGGATCAGATATGCAAGGATCTGGAGCCGGATTCCCAGAAATTTGCCATCGATATGGAAAACTCCGTGATTGTCACGGCTCCGCTCGTTCCGTGGTCCATTGCGGGGGCGGTTCCGTTGGCATCCGCGTCGGCACCGCTTATATCGATCGCGGCGGCGGTATTCCTGTATCTGCTTCCGATCTGGCATTTTATCATGAGAGCCAGGAGAAAATGAACAGCAATTTTAACAGCGCAAATATAAAAATATCGTAAATGTGGATATCTGTCAGGGGAGATAAATTATGAGATCAACAGAAAAATTCACAAATGAAACAGAAAAAGAGAATCGGGCAGAAGCGTTCTACCGGGAACGGTGTATCAGGCTTCAGAGGGAGAATGAGGAGCTTAAGCAGAAGATTGATAAAATAGAAAAGATGGTTTTTGCGTATTCCAACGGCTGACTACCTCCAGTCTTTTATTCGCGGCACCGCCGGTCCTTTCCCTGGGATCCTGGCGGTGCCTTTTTTGTGCAATAGGAACCAATTACCGTTCCGGCGTATTCTTCCAGATTCCGCCCAGTGTGCGGGTGTAGGAATTGGAGAGATGATGCTGCATGGCCTGGGCGGCCTTCTCGGGCTGGCCGTTCAGGATCCCTTCTCCGATGGCAAGATGCTCTTTGTATACAAGTTTGCCGTCGATGGAATTGTTGTAGACCGATTTAACTTCGAACCGCAGGTAATGATCCAGGATCAGGCTTGTCTGGCGGGCGAACCACCCGTTGTGTGATGCGTCAGCGACCAGACGGTGGAACTGGTGGTCGATGCGGTAGAGAAGACGGCTGTCCAGAGTTGAGAGATTTTCTTCCAATTCTTTCAGACAGGCCATGATCGCCTGCTTTTCCTCATCAGTTCCGCGCTCGGCCGCAAGCTTCGCGTTGTGGGATTCCAGAAAGATTCTGGCTTCCAGAATATCACCGGCATCCTGCTCTGTCACCGGAACAACTTTTACGCCTTTTCCACGGGAAAAGCTGACATAACCTTCTTTTTGAAGTTCCAGCAGCGCCTCGCGGACCGGCGTCCGGCTGATTCCAAGCTCGTTGCAGATCGCTTCCTGGGAGTAGATCGCGTCGACACGGAACCGGTTGTAGAGGATCGCGTCCTTGATCAGGTCGTATGCCTGGTTTTTGTAAGTTGCTGTATGTACTTTTCCGGCGCCTAAAAGGCCGGACTGATTTTCATCCATAAAAGATACCTCCCCACTGACAGAAAATCGCGGCTCTGTCGGTTTATCCGGGCTGACAAAAGAATGTTCTGTATTTTAATCGCATATCCTGTATTTTGTCAAAAATAATAAGCCCTTCTTTAAGTATATAAGGAATTTACGGGGAAATCAACCAGTTTGGTTCTGCCTATTGACATTTCAAAAAAATATTTGTATTATTTGGTCATAGATATGTAATGTGTAATATATTTCTGATAAGGAGGCAGAAAAAGGCATAGGATCATATCCGGTAGAAAGTAATCAGGGAACTGTTGACAACATGTAGCACAAAGGCTGAAATCAGCCGGCCGATTTCTGAATGAGTTTTCTGGCAGCGGATCAGGCGTGGAGCCATGAGTCCTGAAACTGTTCGGAATCAGCTTTTTAACAGGAGGAATATGTATGTTAGTAGCGGTTTGGATCATTACATTCTGTTTGATTATTGGCATAGGCGTATATGCCGGAACGAAGATCAAGTCTGCAAACCAGTGGTCCGGCGGCGATAAGACCATGGGCGCTTTGTCCCTCGGCTGCGTTTTTGCGGCGTGGCAGATCGGCGGCATGGCGGTCGTAGGCGCGGCCCAGAACGGATATAACCTTGGTATTTCCGGTGCATGGTATTCGATTGCTGGTTCATTCTACTTTATCGCTCTTGCGGTTTTCGCAAAGATCATCCGTGAGAGAATGCCTGGTGAATCTGTACCGGTCTATCTCCAGACGAAATATGATGTCAGAACAACAAGACTTTACTCCTACGCATGGATCGTATATGGATTCCTTTATATCCCGATTCAGTTAAAGACAGTATCCAGTATCATCCAGATCGTACTTCCGGGACTGAACCTCATGGTTGCAATGTTCATTGGCGTTACGATCGCAGTTATCTACACAAGCTTTTCCGGTATGAAAGGTGCATCCGCTGTTGGTCGTGTCGTTTGCATCGGTATCTATGTTCTTCTGATCTGCTTCGTATTCACAACACTTCCGAAATTTGGTGGATTTGGCGGGCTCTTAAGCTCTCTTCCGGAAAAATATGATTCCATGGGCAACATGCCGACACAGCGAATCATCGCATGGATCGTCGGCGGCTGCATCAGTACCGCAGTTATGCAGGCCGTTCTTCAGCCGCTTCTTTCCGCTAAGAGCCCGGAAGCAGCAAGAGTTGGTTCCATTCTTGGTTATGTAATTGCAGCTCCGATCTGTTTCTTTACCGCAACTTGTGGTATGCTTTCTAAAGCAAGCGGTGCAGACCTTGGCGACGGCTCTACCGCGTTTGCATATGCGGTCAAGACATTCAGCAGCCCGGTATTTGCAGGAATCATTTTCGCATTCGCAACTATGATCATCGCCGCAACGATGGCGACCATGATGTTAGCTACAGGAACAATTATCACAAACGTTTATAAGACAGAGATCAACCCGAATGTGGATGACGCTAAGGTCCTGAAACTTTCCAAGACCATTACGTTCGTATTTGCGTACCTGACCCTGATCCCGGCATTCCTGATCCCGAGCAAGTCCTTAACAAACCTGTTCTTAACATTACAGCATGTGGCAGCAGCTCCGGTAAGTTTCTCTATTCTGGCAGGTCTTATGTGGAAGAAGACAACAAAGCAGGGCGCGTTCTGGAGCATGTTAACAGGTATGATCACAGGTGTGGCATGGATGCTTCTTGGACTTACCGATATTGTTGAGGCGGTATATCCGGTCGTTATCGTTACATATGGCGTTGGTATCGTAGTTTCTCTTATGACATATAAGGAAAAAGCATGATAAAGAAAGCGTGATAAATATGGCACAGAATATGAAAAAACAGATCTATATGTGGCCGTCTTACTGGGGAAAACCAGTAGCACACGGAAGTATGGGCGCAGTCAGCTGCAATAACGTTTACGCGACGAGAGCTGGTCTTGAGATCTTAAATAAGGGCGGAAATGCCTTCGATGCGGCGGTGGCTGTATCCCTGACACTGTCCGTTGTGGAACCGCACCATTCCGGCATCGGCGGCGGCTGTTTCTCCTTACTTTACGACGCAAAGACCGGAAAGACCGAGGGCATCGATGGGCGTGGAATCGCTCCGGCGAAGGCGACAGCAGATCTCTTTATCAAGGACGGGGAAGTACAGGATGAGTGGAAGGACCTGGGCGGACAGTCCGTGGCACTTCCGGGACTTTTAAAGACCATGGATATTGTCCTCAAAAAGTACGGAACCATGACATTGAAAGAGGTTGCAGCTCCGGCGATCCGGTGCGCGCGAGACGGATTTGGAACGAGCTATACCGGTGCGCTCACCATGTATGATAACTCTGTTGAGCGGAAGATGCGTCTTTCTGAGCCGTTCAGAAAATTATATCTGAAGCCGGACGGAAGTTTCTATAAATTTGGTGAGATCCAGAAGAATCCTGAGATCGCAGAACTTCTGGAGAACATTGCGGAGCATGGCGTGGATTATTTCTATAAAGGTGAAGTCGCAAAGAAGATCGTCGATCTGATCAATGATCGCGGCGGCTGCTTTGAGCTTTCCGATATGGAAAATTATGAGCCGAAATTCCGTACTCCGGTGAAAACGACTTACCGCGGATACGAGGTTACCGCTTTTGCACCGCCGAGCGGCGGCTGCGCGCTGGTGGAAATGCTGAATATTCTGGAAAATTATGATATCCGTTCCATGGGACATAATACGGCAGCCAGCATTCACGCACTGGCGGAGTCCATGAAGCTTGGATTTGCGGACCGCAGTGTGGCGCTTGGAGATCCGGACTTTGTGGATGTTGATGTGGACCGTTTGACAAGTAAGAAATTTGCCCGTGAGCGTTTCGAACTGGCAGGAGAGAAGGCCGGGGAGTTTGCGTCGGCCGATGGAATTGAGGCGAAGCAGTATCCGGGAAATACGTCCCATTTTGCGGTCATGGATAAGGACGGCAACGCATTCTCACAGACACAGACCGTCCGTGACTGGTTCGGCTGCGGTATCGTTGTGGATGGACTTGGATTTGTATTGAATAACGCCATGTCTGATTTCTCAGCGGCAGTCGGAGCGATGACAAGCCAGGGACTCGCATACGGCAGTGCCAACGCGATCCAGGGCGGAAAGACGCCGCTCTCCAGCATGTCGCCGAGCATGGTATTTAAAGATGGCAAGCCGTTCCTTGCGATCGGCGCGGCTGGCGGACCGAGAATTATTACCGGCACCCTTCAGGGCATCGTCAATGCCATCGACTTTGATATGACACCGGAGCAGCTTGTAAATGCCCCGTATATCAACTGTCTGACGAGAGCGCAGGGACTAGAAGTTGAGTACGGAATTTCTGGTGATACGAGAAAAATCCTGGAGGAGAAGGGACATAAGATCGTTCCAGTTCCGGTAGACCAGGCGATGAGCACGATGCTCAACAGTGTCATGAATGTGGACGGCGAGTTCTACGCGGCAGGTACGAAGCGTGTGGATGGCTGCGGCGGAGCGCTGCTGCCGGACGGACATATCGTGCTGGAAGGCGTGAGCCAGGAAGAATTGTAAAGAGTGTAAGAGATAAAGGATAAAGGATAGAATGAGACCCCGGGGCGGAGAAATCTGTTCCCGGGGTCAAGTTTTTGTGAAAATGCGGCACCGCCGGTCCTTTCACTGGGATCTTGCGGTGCCGCAAACATTATTATTCAGCTTTTGTCACAGAAACGATGGTTCCGTTAAAGGCATCTGTCTCATCAACAGTTCCGGTGTAAGTTACAGTAACTTTGTCGCCATCCTTGACTTCAGAGAGACCTTCCGGCTTATTAGAGGCTTCGTAAGTGAAAGCGTAATCCTTTCCATCAGCAGTCAATGTGAACATGAAATCTTTTATTTCGCTGATGGTACCAGTCATTGTGGACTCTTTTGTTTCATCACTTTTTTCGTCAGCTTTGGAATCAGCTTCTGCTTTGTCTTTTGACTCTGTTGTGCCTTCTGTCTTTTCAGAGGCAGCGGTCTCTTTTTCAGCAGCAGTTGTATTCTCCTTCACAGCAGCCTCTGTCGTTGCCTCAGCTGTTGCAGAAGCAGTGGTTTCTGCGGTTGTTGTGCTCTGGGAAGAGCAGGCGGTTGCTAATGCGATGATACCTGCGATGCAGGTGGTAAGAAGTAATTTCTTTTTCATAATACATTCAAGCCTTCCTTTCAGATGTTCT
>Ga0129312_1002180_pt1 | contig 10060 bp, 8 predicted proteins | sample O827metagenome_FD_94434 | JGI IMG/M metagenome (GOLD analysis project Ga0129312, IMG submission 94434) | Orangutan group fecal microbial communities from Wisconsin, USA - O827 metagenome | ecosystem: Host-associated > Mammals > Digestive system > Large intestine > Fecal | place: USA: Wisconsin... | reverse complement strand
TGTGATATTGGCATTTCCATCTAGTGTGTGATATGCTTTTATTGTCCACTTGGACCACCTCCTGTGTTGAGTTTGGCTTGCGACACCATTCTCAATATACCACAGGAGGTTTTTCTTTTTTATTCTCACCGTTTCCAACTATTCCATTCTCCCCAGCATAGCTGGGGGATTAGACTTTTCATTCAGGAAAAAGGCGTGTTCATGGGAGTAAGCAACAATGTAGTCATTCTTTCTTTTATTAGTACTATTTTAAAATATTCTATTTCGCTATCACCCTCATTGACTCCCTTGGTTTCCTCATAAAAGTCTCAATAGAAATTTGCTCAATCTTTGTTCCATCCTTAAGAACAACAATGTCCCCATTCTCCATAATTATTGTCTTATCATCATACTTGAAACCAGGCTCAGCATCCGTCTCGTTGACCGATGCGTCATTTGCCAATCTTCGTACTTCAATGTACAGGCGATATTCTTCCTCTGAATTGATATGAAGATCTGGCACATCTGGACAGTGCTGCAACAAGAACATATTTGTAAAGAATGGGAAATCCCTGACTTCTTTTGCAACCAATGGGATGTTTAATTCTTTCCATTCCTTAATCTCAAATCGATAATATGCCTCATCAGAATTCTTTGGAATCTCTCGTATGTCTCTACGCTTTACAGCACTTGTCTTTGTAACCTCACCATAGTACCTGATTCCCGCTTCTCTCCCAAAGATATTGATAGATTGATAAATTGCCACATAATGAATTGGTAAATCCGCATCCTTAATCTTTGACGCCGGGATATGATAAAACTTATACTTTAAGCAAGTATCCAACTGTGCTCTGTTTCTCAACGCTCCAACCAGCACATCGCGTTGATTCCAATCAATCTTGGCAAGCTTGTCCTCAATACCTCTTGGCAATGTTGCTCTTTCAAATGCCGAATCTGGAGAATCAGCTATCAGAGCATCAAGCATATCCTGTACCATAGAAGTCTCTGAAGGAAGAAATGGCAAACCGCCTATGTTCACTTTCTCAATACTTTCGAAGAATTTGTGATTTCTATATTCTTCCTTATTTGCATAAGGGAATAACACATATGCCCCAAACATTGTTCTCTCGTATGGATCTGCACCATTATGATAAACAATCGCATCTCTGTAACGATGCATTGTATTTATATCATCCGTTTCAGGACCAGGTGTATGTGAAATAGTATTGTAATAATCACTGCCTTCCAACGCAGGATTTACGCGATACTTTGCATCAAATACATATTCATATTTAACCTTTTTTCCAACCTGATTTACCGTCTTTTTCTCAAGTGAAAGAACATTATCGGGCTTTTGCGCCACGGTCGGAACTTGTCCTGACTTAGGGTTGTACGATAGTGTAATCACTTCTCCATTCTCTGAATTACGATACTTAACCTTTGACGAGGAGCCCTTTACCAAAGATACAAACAAACTATTTCCCTGAACCTTAACTATATCTTGAGAAATCAATTCATATCGATCCTTCATCATGCTATTGAGCTTGATAAAGCACCAATACTCATATAATAAAGCCAAATCTTTTACAGAAATATTGAAGACATCTCCTGTAATAGATAATCCTCTTAAAAGCATCAAATAGTATTTATACAAATCCCTATATCCTGGAGCCATTGAGAAAACTAATGACATACCGGAGGATGCTTCTTTTGCCTCAACATCAGCCAAAAAAGTAGTATTACAACGTCGGTTTAGTTCTCTCACCATTCCGTCAATCTTGGCTATTACGGCCTGGTCTTCTTTTCGCTGCAATTTAAGATAATTCTTTTTGAATGATTCCAACTTCCTCGCAGTTGAAAGCAGTATGTATTTTGTAAGCTGATTCTCTTTTGTATCATATGAAACTTGTTTTCTTACAGCCAATGCTCTTTCAATGCGAATCTCTCCATTCACTCTCTTCGCTTGATCTGGATGCTTTTCAATCCATCTTATCGTTCTGCCATCAGTCTTCTTAACTTTGTGACTTGGTAAAACTTGATGTGTTGTCTCTAGCACATGATGAGGCTGTGACATAATGATATCTGCCGCTTTAATAAAATCTTTGTATATCTTGTTTATAACCGCAAAGAATTCAACTGAACTACTATTCACCTTTTCGCTCTGCTGATATCCTAAATATGTTTTCTTAAGGAAATCAAAAACAACATTGTAAACTTCCTTAGTTACATCTTCGACAATCTGCTTATAATCGTTTTGATAATCGATTTTAGTAGGAAAAACCTCTATAACAAGGCGCAAGTAATTAACACCATCAATTTGGATCACTAAATCAGAAAAACCAATTTCATTTCCAAAATTGATGACGCCAGATAAAATCTCATGATTTCTACTCGCTCGTGTCACCTTGTTACGCACATTAAGGTTATCATGCCAAAACGCAACCTTATGTCCATCTACAGCTTCAATTACAATTTCATACTGCTGTTGCTCATAAAACATCGGATAGATTGAATATATACCCGTTGAAATTTCCCCATTTCTTGAGGAAAACCGCGGTACATCGCCATCCCTTAAAGTCATTTGAAAATCATCTACACAATGAACCTTAATTGATGAATCGCCGTTTTTATGCTCAATTCCTTGAAAGTTAGGATGTGTTGCCTTTCCTTTTATGGTGACACTTACTTTTTCAGTTTGCACATATAGCAACTCATTAGAGCCAGTAAGCTGTGAATCCATCCTCTTCAAATCTCCTTACCATGAAAGCAATCTTCTTTGCACTTTCCTTGTATTTGCAAGTTTCTTTATTTGCAGCCGCCATCATCTTCGCACTTACATCATCACTCTCCGTCTGATAGCTCTCATAATCTCCTGCGCAATACTTAAATAATTCGCATAACATTATTTTTACTGAAGCGCTACTTCCTTGTATTCTAGGCAGAATCTTCTGCATTATTTCATGATCAAATGCCTGATTTCTTGTCAAAAGATTACCTGCATTCTTATTGTTAAGCATATAGAATACAATCTCATCTCTTACACGATATCCAACATGAGCATTTGCTTTTTCCAAAATCTTATTAATATCCTGAAGTTCTATACAAACATCTTCGACAAAATCCTTGTCTGAAGCACACTGATTAAAAAAAACATAATCAGCTTTCATAAATGTGTTATCTGCGAAAATAGCTTTTACTTCACCCTGCGTAGAATCAAAATTTGCTAGTAATTCTACGGTGGAAAATTCAATGGTATTTGCCCTATCAAGAACCTTTCTACTGAATGGGAATGTCGTTTCATCCATATTTACAGTACCAATTATATATAAGTTCTCTGGTATTCTTACAACACCATATTTTCCTTTTGCAGTAATATCTGCTCCATAATAATTTTCTGTAATAAGCGGATCTGTTGTAACTTTTCCATCCACATATTCTCTTGTTTCTATGATTGATAAAATATCACTTAAATAATATTCCACACGCGCCAAATTCATTTCATCTAAGCATAAGAAATATGGATTTCTACTATCCAGTTCTGCCTGCTTAACAAAATCAATGAGTGCTCCTGGAATAAACTTATCATTTAAGTTCACATGGCCGAACAAATCTGATGAGTCTGACCAATCAGGTCTTACAGAAACAAGTTTATAACGGCCATTCTGGCTTGTTGCACCAATTGCTTCAGCAAACAGTCTTACAAGACGAGTTTTTCCTGTACCACTAGTTCCAGCAAGAATTACAAATGGCTTTGATTTAAGGCTGAGGTAATAATTCTCAACAAGACCTTCATTAAAAGTAAAGCCTTTTGCCGCTATGTACTTCTTTATCTGATCTAATGTATCCTTTGTTGACAATTGTTCCTCACCTACTTCCACATCTATAATCTCTGTATTCTCAGCTTTACCATTAACATATTCTTTGTAAATATCCATCATGAGTCTTAAGTCATTCTGTAACTCTGATTCACCAGGTACGTTCCCTTTTTTATATTCCTTATAGAAAATCATTCCTTCCTGATATAATTCACCCAACTCAGTCAAACCATCCCCAAGTTTTGCGTTGTTATCAGCATTAAATCCTCGAGAATCAATTCGTTTTCTTATGTCTTCAGCTTTCTCACGCATGATTCGAATAGTATCTTTCTTCGAATTATTTTTCCTTATATCTGTACATCCCTGATTAAATGAAAGATATAAAGAATTTCCATCCTTAGAAAGTAGATATACAATGTAAATGCCCTTTGTGGCTGTGGTCGTAATCTTCCGGTCGAATATACAAACCCATGGAATCATGGCCCAATTTCCCTGGCCTACACTTCCTGTTATCAAATACGGAGCTGATTCTACAATTCCGGTTTCATATATTGCTAATGGTATATCCGACCTGAAAAACGATCCCATCTGATGTCCCGCAAATGTTTCTTTTTTTGAAGGGACATAATCATTCAGAATTTTTGTTACCACTGTATTTAGATTCATAACACCTGGTGTTGTTGAAACAGCACTATCTTCATTTATTGTGTTCACGGTTACAGCGGGCAAACATTTAAATGTTAGTTCGCCAACTTTCCCAGAGTATACTTCTAGCTTTCCGCCTACTGCATCATAATTGTCTGAGTTAGGTGAGAAAATCTTTCGTAATTCTGAAACCAAATCCCCTGAATATCTAACTTGAAATACAGTTCTTCCTGCATTCTCCCCAGTCAAATTAACATTTGTATATGAGGCTGAACACTTTAACTGACCAATCCATACAACTATTTCCTTACGTTCGCCTTTTTGCAAATTTGCCCCTAAACATTTTGCAAAAATATCCCATTTATCTACAGGAATAGTGAATCCCGATGTCAAAATGGATTTATTGATATTATTTGAATATATACATTCTGCCATCTACCTTTTCTCCTCCACATACTCTAAAAATATCTTCTCCTTAAATCCACCGCGCTTTTCAGCCTTATTAGCTCTCATAGCCTCTAATTCAGCCAATGAATACCCTCTCGCCACGCAAATTGCATGAAGCACTTCCAGAACATCTGCCATCTCTTCAAGATTTTTATCAGCCTGATACTCAGCCACTTCCTCATTCAACTTAGTCTCAAGCGCAACTATATATTCCTCATTTGATAAAATATGTGTCCTACACACCTTACCGTCTGCTTCAATTATTTCTAGAATTTTATCACGTACTAATTTGTTATATACCTTCATTATGACGCCCCCTTATGAAACCTTCCAAATCTCGTAACCTTGTCTTCTTGCAGAATCGTATACAGGTTGCATATTTTTCCCAAGGATGTTTATAAACTCTGACGGTGAATTTCCTTTCCGATATAACTCCTGTACTGCCCATATCGAGTGCAAATTATCTTTATAACAATGCTTATATAGTTTTTGCAGACCTGGCTTTTCATGAATCAATTCATACATTATGAATTGATTATTTGCAAACTGCTCAAAATAATCGTTCCATGCAGGAAGTTTCTTATTTTTCTGCATATTCTGTATCGGATCCATAGGCATCAAATTCCACAATTCATCATTCATAACAAAGTTTCTTGGAATAAAGTGATCCATAGCGTAGCTTTCTCTATTTATGTCACCTTCCATAAATACATTTTTAACTGGTCGAATTTCCAAAATCGCATCCCACAGTTTTCTTACATTTTCAAGTTTTCTTGCTTTCTCATCTTCTTGAGTTAATTTATATACTATCCCTGGGACTTCCGGGTTATTGTTCTGTAACCACTTTACCTTCTCATACTTAATCCATCCTAAAATAGAAACCGTATTATCTTGAATCATCTGAATCCAGCCATCATTGAATGAGACAACCTTTTTCAAGCTCTTTTCATCATTAAATGTATATGGAAGCAAGATTTCTGACCCACTTAATCTATTATAATAAGCTATCATTCTTCCTGCGCTGCTATTTAAGTCAATCTTCTCTGTTCCTTTATTTGCAAATCCAGATAAAGCTTTATAAGGCACATTCTTAGTAAGCTCTGTTTTATAAAAGTGTAATTCCTTGTCATCTGAAAATTCATTTAGTTTGTTAATAATCTGAATTTCATCCGCGTTACTTGGAAGATCAGATAGTTTGAATAATCTTGATACAGCCTTTTCAAGATTATCTTTCACCTCTCCCTCCCCGTAGATTCCACTTAAATGAATATGATATTCCTGGACAGGGAACCACGCATTCACAATCATTTTATTGATTATTTCATCATATGTGACTTCTGTTCTATTAGCGGATATCAACTGTACAATTGCTTCAAGCCAATAGAATTTATAGCTATACGAAGGAGAGCTCATCATCTTAGAAAAGCCTTCTATATCAAGTTTATTATAATAATTTCTATCAATTATCAGTTCAGCCAATATCTCACCTTCTCTCTATCACTGTTACATTGCTATATGTTCTTTTTTGCTTTTCTAGGATCCTCTGGTTTTTTTGCTTCCTTAGGAATCATCCACATTCTTCCCATCATGATAGCGCCTTCTATACGTCCTTCTTTGCAATAAATCGCCACTCTTCTCTGTGAAACATTCCATTTTTTTGCACAATCTGCTGAAGTTAAATATTCCATTCTATGTCCTCCATATAAAACGACAACATGTCATATTAATTATATTCGAATACGCGAATACTTTCAAGATAAATATTCTATGTTGCGAATACTTTTCTATATGTTGACAGCATGGACCCGCAGCCGCACTTGAAGGCAATAGAAAAGGCCCTGACCATAGAATTTTCCCCACAATCAGAGCCTTCGGCAGAACAGCCTAGCACAGCTGTCTTCGTTCCACTTCGGTCGTCGCTAAACAAGTGCCACCGGCACTTAGCGACCTGCTGTAAACATATTTAGTTAGCTAACACATTTTATATCGACTATTTTACTCTCTTCAGTTTGAATTGTCGCAAATTTTGCGATGGTTCAATTATCCAGTTCATCCAGCATCCGCTCAAATGGCTTCACATATTCTTTCCCTTGCCGTCTAATTCCATTATTTTCAAATGCTGCCTGTTCCGCCTGAACACTTTCATTTTCCTGGCATCTGTCACAAGTGTATTCCATATCAAGAAACATTCTGGTAAGATTACCTGTCATTTGCCTATCTGCTTTCTCTGCAAATATTATTTCCCCCCAGCCCGGACATATACTTATCAATTTCAAGGTTATTAAAACCACCGACTTCCATGGTATAAGGGATAGCTTCTTTGATTAGTTCTGCAAACTTATCAACATTCCTTGGCAATCTGTTTCTGAAAACTAGTGAATACATCGTTCTGTCATTCATTAGGATAATCGTGTTCTTTCCATTAAGCTTTGTTATATGACCATGCCAGGCATATAATTCATTAATTTGAGCATCTACCGGCATTTTCTGTAATTCATTTTCTTGATATTTAAGGCATCGGCTAATGCCTTGGAACAAAATATATACATAGCCAATCTACTCCTTACATTTCCATAGTGCCATTGGATGATTCTTCACTCTTTCAACTATCTCCGCGTCTTCAAAAAGCAACTCCGGCATGTATTTTTTCTCTTCGAATCTATCAATATATTCCTTCTCTTTAGTAGTCAACACCATGAGATCCGATATGTAATTCTTCGCAATCTTCTTTCTCTCATCCAACTGGAAATTATCTTTCTTATTAAGCACTGGAAATAAATCTCTTCTGATTTTGTTGAAATCAAGTGTGTCAATAGCTGAGGTGTCAAATAATTTATTAAGCGTATCTGCTGAAATCGTCATATAAAATAAAAAGCATTTTCTAAACAAATCACGCTGTTCTTCAAAGAGACCCTCAGACAACATATTGCACCAATCATACAAATCCCTGGCCGCAGCTCTTGTAATAAGAGCATTGCCTTTAGCTGCAAATATTTCCAAAGGATTTACCATTCGTATTTTCAATCCATCATCAAATGCTGATGGAAGAATGCTTCTGTACACCGGTTCAAAGATATGCGCCCTCAAGGAATAATTGAGTTCTATCTTAATCATATCCCTGTTACCACCGGCGTTCTGATAATTATAGTGAAATGCATCCAAGCTATGGCTAAATCTTGATGCTTCCGATAACTGATACCCTTCTGATTCCATGTATTCCTTAATTATATCCGTTATCTTTGCACGGTATTCAAGCATACCCTCTCTCGTATCATTAGGAGTATAATCCATATCGATATCTACTGATAATCGAGGAAGGTTAAATACAGTTAAATTAATTGCTGTTCCGCCCTTCAAGAGTAAATGCTCTCTTAAGGACTTGTCCTCATTCAGAAATTTTAATATTTCCTTCAATCGAAGCACCTTTTCAAAAGTATCCCTCACAAAACCACTTTCTGTGGCCATTCGTCCAAGTTCTGCTCTATTATATTGTGGCATCTTCTATCACCCCATTTTTCATATTGTAAATATTCTCTGGTATCACAAGCTTCCATTCATCAACATATCGTCCACTCGACATGTCCTTCGTCAGGTAACGCTTACTCTTTCCAATCTGACTCTTACATGTATCAAAGAATTCATCTGAAAGCCCCATCTTCTCCTTATACTCAGAAAGAAGAAATCCCATCTTTTGGTATAGGAACTGATTCGATAATAGGTCTAAATATTTCAAGACTCTTTTCTCCTGCATTCGCTTCATACTTCCAATATCCTGTATCACTTCTTCTATTCCAGCTATTTTATCCATATCCTTTACGCAGTCTACCAAAGTTCGTTCCCGATTTGTGATACGTATTCCACCACTTAGTGCAGGCGTTTCCACGCCTTCCATATCCTTTGACGCCACATATCGATACGTATATCCATCAAATTCAAACTCTCGAAAGCTGGTTTCTGATGCAACATAGACATCGTAATATACCTGATCGGTTATCCCATAATATTCCATAGCGGTATGGTGAGACACATAAGAGGTTGGCGTAATCTTGCTTGCTATCTGAAATCGATTAGCAACCGGCGCCCCTGTCTCTCCACTGATGCAGGTATACATATTGTTACGGATTTTCGCCACCATTCCCTCCTTCATCAATCGCTTGATTGCAGAGCGAGCGCTGTCCATATTGTCATAATATTTATTTACATCTTCCACAGTAAATACTGGAGTTTTCAATAGTTCAAAATACAGATTCAAAATCAACACCTCCATGTTTTATAAATCAACTTGGGTTATATGTAAACTAATTTGTCACTTTTATAAACCTAATATAATACCAGTTTCCAGCAAAGTCAAGTTTAATTTTATTTCAAAATGGTTTGTACAGTTGTTGATTTGTCGTATTTTTAAACTTTTACAATGGATGATGCAGAATTTGCACCAACCACACATGGTATTCTCGTTGCGCGATTACCCAGCATATTGTGGCATATCATGATTTACCTCAGCCCTATAATAACTGCTTATGGTACTTCCTGCATTGAACAAGCTGGCAAGTAAATAACTTTTTATATTCCGCACCTTAGTAGTATTCTTTCCAAGGCAATTAATTACATACTCCACATGAGAATAATTAAGCTTCAGGAATTTGCTTTTCACAAGATTCTTTGGATACACATCTCCTGCGATGGTAATCTCTCCATTTTTAGACAAAACTGTCTCCAGAATCAGGTCAAAAATTCCCTCCACCATCTCCTGATCATATGGATGAGCCAGAAGAAGGCTGTCATACTCAATATTCTCCTTGATGATTTCGCTATAGCCTTCCATCTCGTCAATCGCTTTCTCGATTCTTCTGCTTGTTCTTTTATATACTTCTGTACTGCCTCGTCTGTGATATTACCGATTGTTTCCACATAATATCCGCTTGCCCAAAATGCTTTATCCCACTTACTCTGTAACTCTGAGTGACGATCGTATAGCATTAGGGTGCTTTTACCCTTTAAATATCCCATAAAATTTGAGACACTTAATTTCGGCGGTATTGCGACACTTAAATGCACATGATCTACACAAACTGCTCCTGCAATTATTTCTACATTTTTATATTTGCATAGTGTATTTAAGATTTCACGTACATCCTCTCTTACCTTCCCATACAATACCTTTTTCCGATATT
>Ga0129312_1002179_pt1 | contig 10064 bp, 9 predicted proteins | sample O827metagenome_FD_94434 | JGI IMG/M metagenome (GOLD analysis project Ga0129312, IMG submission 94434) | Orangutan group fecal microbial communities from Wisconsin, USA - O827 metagenome | ecosystem: Host-associated > Mammals > Digestive system > Large intestine > Fecal | place: USA: Wisconsin... | reverse complement strand
TGTACATTTTATGTGACAACTCAGGAAAAATTTCTTTTTGCTTTTCTAAAGTGAGATCTGAGACATAAAAAATGAAATCTGATGCAGTTAATAATTTTTTTTCTTCAATATTTATTTTTTTTAAGACTTTTGTTCTATCTTGAGTTATGTCATTTGTCCAAGGATCTCCCCATATTTGAACCCACAATATTTGAGGATATTTTTCTTTGATTTGTGAAGCTAATTTATGAGAAGACTTTGGATCACTAGAAGAAATAATATGGGTATATTCTGCCAAATTCTTTGTCCATTCTAAGTTGTTTATTTGTTTATAGTATTTATCATATACACGCCTTCTACTAATCGATCTATAAATTTTTATTTTTAGTTTTTTTACCAATAAATTATTATTTAGTCCATTCCTAAAATTTATTTTTTTTGTCGAAAAATTATTAGTGTGGTGAGAAATATGTTCATTATACTTCTCAATTACAAATTTACCATTCTTAAACACTAATATATCTACTTGTATTTTATTAAGCAAAAATCCTTTTAACAACGCTTTATTTCTAATCGTTGATGACGTATTAACTGTTAAAGGCTGTGTTGATATATATAGAATCTTCACTTTATTTTTATTCATCATTTACTTCTCTCTTTCTTCTTAACTTATGACAAACTTCCGTATGAAGTAATTACACCTAAAAATAATATACAAATAATTAATATTGCATATTTTTTTATCAATGTTTCTTTATTACAATTATACAGATAAGGTATAGTTAAAATAACTGCTAAAACATACATAATTGCTCTCATTCTTGTATCCCCTGTTCCCATGTTTGCATAGGAATACATTCCCCAATAAAAGACAAGAATCATAAATACAATAAGATTTTCTTTAATATTTTTTACAGAGGTTATAGCTAGAATAAATAAAGGTAGAAACAGCCACCAAGATAATGATCCTAAAAATATAAGAATATTACCTGTATTAGTACTATGCAAAAATGCTTGCTCCGGAAATAAGGATCTGATAGGGCCTGGTCCTACCAAAAAATTAGCCATGTAAATTGGTAATTTAAATAATGATACATTGCCCATTCTTGAAATAGTATATAAACGTAGAATTTCTATTCCTCTTGATAAGAATGGTATCGATAACATGATACCTACAATAGATAAACCAAATACTAGTAAAATATGTTTTTTATAAATTAAATACCTTAAGAAAATAATCAATATCAAAACAACAAAAAAGTAAGGAAACCATTGCCGAATGTCTGATAAGACATATGTCGATAAGCTTATGGTTATCAAGTTAAGAAAAATATTTCTTTTATTAGCAATATTGTATAAGGAAATTAAAAAAACTAGTAAGCAATATAGAAATAGAGTATCTTTAAGATTTCTAATAAATGTCCAAACTAAAATTCCATTAAATGCAAGAAAGTATAAAGAAAAAATTAAATCTTTAGAATTATAAGAAGCATTTTTTCTAACAAAGTTGTAGACTAATAATAATGAGTTTATAGCTAAAAAACAATTCATAATTCTCAATAATAGAGCACTTTTTAATATTGATGTTTTAAAAACTAAAGTACCTAAAAGTACATAAGTAAAATTATAATCCGTTTTTAGGTAATCAAACCAACCTTTATTCATCGAATCAGCAATAAGCATTGTTCTATAATAATCAGCTTCGTCTGTTCCATAAGTGTATGTTCCTTGTCCTATAAGCTCTAAATGTAGTATTGTTGCACTGAAAATGAACAATCCCAGTGATAAAAAAACAAAATACATTATTCTCCTTTGATCAGCAGATTGTAAAACTAACAAAATAGTCTGCAAGAACAACAAGCTGATTATTAACATATTTTATCCTCCATAAATCTCATTTATTCTTTTCTCCATTTCGTCCCAACGATATGCCTGATAAGTTATTCTAACTTTTTTTCTAAAATCGTTTGAGTAATAGTAAGGATGAAAGAGTTCTTGGAATACTTCTTTAAAATTTGCTTTTTCGTAATCAATTAGGATTCCAAGATTGTTTTTTTCGACAATATTTGACATTCCAGTTCCTTTAGCCATAATTATTGGCTTTTGCAACATTAGGCTTTCATAGAATTTATTAGGTGCAGCGTATCTATGGTTTTTCACCTTTGGATCATAAATTGCCGGGATTATATCACAATTACTTGCCAAACTTAATGCATCTTGATATTCTATTTTACCGTAATAAAATATATTATTTGCTTTTTCAGCCATTTCTTTAATGTTATCTTCCAAGATTCCAAAACCAGCTACATGAAATTCCAAATTTTCAGTTTTTGAAATAAAATCAGCTAATTCCAAAATCATTCTCCCTGGTCCTAATACACCAATATAGACCACTTTTTTTATGTTCGAAGAAAAATTTTTTCTATCAAAAGCTAAATCAGGCGGGGAATTATGAACAATAACTAATTTTTTTGGGGTACTTTTCTTTATTTGCTCTACCCTATCTTCACTACATATTATGGTAGCGTCTGAGTTATTAATAACATTTATATCTAATTTCTCTATAATATTTTTTAAAAAAGTAGGAACGCTAAAGGAATCAACGTAATAGTCAAATATATCATAAATTAGTTTAACTTTTGTTCTCTTAGTAGCAAGGTAGGCAATATATGCTGTGTCAAAATCACAAGCATGTATTGCATCATATGAAGAAATATTTTTTCTAATCCACAAAAACATTTTTAATTCAAATTTAAAAAGAGGTAATAAATTTTTTTTAATCCCACCGCCAAATGTTGCTGGTACCCCTACAGTGTAGACACTTATAACTTGATCACCAAAAACTCTTGCATGTTTAGTTATTCTACTTTTCTTTGATCGGTTCCAACAAAATATGTTTATCTCATGACCTTGTTTTAATAATGATTTTACTTCTTTTTCTACTCTAGGATCCGGGTCAACCGGATTTGATCTCAAGAATAAAATTTTCAAAACATCACCCATTCTAGTTAGTTAATTCGCTGTAAATAGCTTTCATTGATTCTCGAATCACACTCTCATGATACTTAGAAGACAAGTCTCTACTTTTCTTTCCATATGCATGCTTTCCACTTTCCATAAGTATATTTAATTTTGTTTCAAAATCATTTTTCTTATCTAGATAAAAAGAATAACCATTTTCTCCTTCGGATACTAAGTCTGAATTACCTCTAACATTACTCAACAATAATGGGAGACCCATAGACATAGCTTCCATAACACTAAGCGGCAATCCCTCTTGTTTTGACGATGAAACATACAAATCAGCAATTGTAAGCAAATTACTAATATCATTCCTTTGCCCAAGAAGTAAAACCCTATCACTTAAATGTTCTTTATTAATAAGTTTTCTATATTCATTCTCTTTATTTCCTGTACCAACAAGAAGCAATTTAATCCTTTTACTAATATTCATTTTTTTTATTTGATTAATAAGAAAAATTTGATTTTTTCTTCTACTTAATTCCGCTACGTATATCATAACGTAATCCTCAGATTTTATTGAAAATTCATTTCTTAACTTCTCTAAAATAATATCATCTTTAGGTTTATTAAACATTATTTTATGAATATCTATTCCGACACCATTAACTTTAACTACCTTATTAAAAAACATTTTTGTTCGAGCTAATACATAATCTTCTTCGTTTATAGTTATGCACAAATCTGTATTTTTACTCAAATGCTTTTCAATAGGAAAAAACAAATTCCAAGCAATCCAACTCGCACCTTTATAAAAATGAAACCCATGAGCCGTATAAATAACTTTGGTATTAATTATATCTTTGCAACTATTTAAAGCTAATCTTGTAATAGCCCCACCTGAAGGTGATTGTGTATGAACTAATGAAAAATTTTCTCTCATTAGAATACTTTTCATTTGAATAAATGCTCTAATATTATTAAACGAAAATGGATTTCTCGAAAAATCAATCTGATGTTTTACTACTCTATCATCGTTATAATGATCCAATGATCCCCTAAAATTAGCTGCAATATGAACTTCATGTCCCATTTCAAGAAGTGTTTCCAAATCAGATTGTCCAAACTTAGTAAAGTGTCGTCCCATGTGAACACTTATCAATACTTTACTCATTATTTTGCCTCCAATAATGATAAATCGAAGAAACCTTCTGAATTTTAAATCCACATTTAAAGTATAGATTCATCGCTCTAATATTACTAATTTGTGTTCCAACAATTAGTTCTTCTTCTCTATAATTAGACTCAATATAACTAATCATTTTTGAAGCAATCCCCTTGTTTCTATATGTTTGATCTACTCCTATTAATTCAATTACAATTTCATCGTTTGCTTTTGAATATATGCAGAAACCAATTTGTTTTTCTAGTTTATCTTCGACAACTAAAATATTTTTATTTTTATTCAAAAAGGCATTTTCAACCCATTTTTTATAAATATTGTCAGCATCCTCTTTTTTTATATTTGGATCATTGTAAAATCTTGTCTGTGTAAATAAACCATCTAAATAAAAATCAAATTGATTAAATTCCGATAATTTTTTGATTGAAAAATCATTATCTACATTAGTATTAAAACTTCTTATTTTTTTAGTAAACTGAACGTTTACATCGACAAGAAAGCAAGATTCTAAATTACTCAAATTATAATTATTTAATGGTCGATTATTAGAATTTATAAAAGTAATAAATTCTCCATTTTCATCTTTAATCTTTTCTTGTATTTCTTCCCACTCTTTTTGCTTTTGTTCGTCTTGTAATATAACTCTATAGCTTTTTTTACCAAAAAATTCAGTATCCCACTTTAAAACATTTATATTATACATTCTACTTATCCCCCAAAAACATTCTTTTTCATAATGACATTGCTAAACGTTTTAATTATTATTTTTATATCAAAATTAAAGGAAATATTTTCAACGTAATATATATCTTTTTGTAATCTTTGTTTCCAAGGAATTGAGTTTCTAAACAGTGCTTGGTTATATCCTGTTATTCCAGGCAAAACTAATAATTTTTTCTTTTCTAATGGAGTATAAAGATCATAATGCTCGGGTAAATCTGGTCTTGGGCCTACTAGTGACATATTTCCAATTAATACATTTATTAATTGAGGAATTTCATCTAAAGATGATTTTCTAAGTAATTTCCCTATACGTGTAAGTCTAGGATCTAATTCTGAATTAAAAGTTGATCCGTCTTCATTTCTGATATCCGGAGCATTAACTTTCATAGTCCTAAACTTAAACATTTTAAAAATAACTCCGTTTTTTCCAAGTCTTAAAGCATTATAAAAAACAGGTCCATGATCTTCTATTTTTATCATTAAACTAATTACTATAAAGAAAGGAATCAATAATATAAGCAGTGGCAATGCAATAACTATATCAAAAATTCTTTTTAAAATCTTTTGATACATTTTATTAACTCCTTTCAAGTATACTTTTGATACTCATATTAATATAATCTATATCCACAAATTCAAGCTGCGTGTAGAGAGGAAAAGTGATTTCATTCTGATATATCTCATAAGAATTAGGGAATTCTTGAATAGAAAATCCTAATTTTTTATATGCTGTTAATAATGGTAATGGCTTATAGTGAACATTAGTACTAACACCTAATTTAGCTAGTTCTATAATAAATGAGCTACGCTCAGTTATATTAAATTTGGTAAAATTCGTCAAATAGAGATGTCCACTTGATTCGTAATTTTTTTCAAAATGAGAAAGTGATTTTATGAAATCCAGCTCATCAAAAATTTGATCATATTTTTGTATCAATGCTTTTCTCTTATTTAAAATTTCTGAATATCTATTTAATTGAACTAAACCCAAAGCAGCCTGTATATCAGTCATGTTACATTTATAAGCTGTAGAAATAATATCATATTCCCAAGATCCCAACTTACTTTTTGATAAAGCATCTTTAGTTTGACCGTGCAATGAAAGAGTATTGATTAGATCGTAAATCTTATCGTCTAGTTCTTTTCCCAAAGATCTCCAAGTTAATGCTCCCCCTTCTGCAGTTGTTAGATTTTTAACTGCATGGAAAGAAAAACTTGTAAAGTCAGCCACATTACCCGATATCTTTTGTTTATACGTGGCACCAAATGAATGTGCTGCATCAGCCAAGATAATTATCCGTCCAAATGACTCTTGAATTTCATTAGTTGCATTAAATAAATTCTTCTTATCTTCCACAATTTCAAAAATCTTGTCATAATCACACATTACACCGGCTATGTCAACAGGTATGATTACTTTTGTTTTTGGAGTGATAGCTTTCTCTAGTTCTTTATAAGATAAATGGTATGAACCTTTCTCTACATCTACTAAAACAATTTTTGCACCAACATGCTCAATAACACTTGCAGATGCTGTATATGTGTATGCTGACGTAATAACTTCATCACCCGGTCCAACTCCAAGCATACGAAGACACATTTCCATACAAGCAGTAGCCGAATTCAAACAATTTGTACGCTTTGTTCCACAATATTCAGAGATTCTCCTTTCAAATTCCTTTGTCTTGGGTCCTGTAGTTATCCATCCAGATTTTAATACTTCTACAACGTTTTTTATTTCTAAATCAGTAATATCTGGCGGTGAAAATGGTATCTGACGTTTTTCTAATTTATTCATTTATATTTTCCCCCTACTTATTTGAAGCATTTGCAAAAGTGACGATGTCTTTAGCCAATTGTTCATCGTCTTGCGGCAGGCTCTTGACAAAATCCATCACTTTTTGTATTGAGTAACCTTTGATGTTTCCTACAAAGATTTTCTCATAAACTGCTTCATCATTTCTTTCCTTATCCAACAGTAGTTCTTCATATAGTTTTTCCCCTGGACGGATACCTGTTTCAATGATTTCGATTTCGTCTTCGCTATACCCGCTCAATCGGATCATGTTTTTGGCTAGGTCTACAATCTTCACTGGTTCACTCATATCTAGAATAAAAATTTCGCCACCTTTTGCTAATGCGCCAGATTGAATAACTAAACGACTCGCTTCAGGAATCGTCATGAAGTATCGGGTCATACGAAAGTCTGTTACAGTGATTGGACCACCTTGAGCAATTTGTTCTCTGAATACTGGAATCACACTACCGCGAGAACCAAGGACATTCCCAAATCTGACAGCTGAGAATTTCGTACAGCCTTCTTCATTCAATCCAGTCACGATCATTTCAGCGATTCGTTTTGTTGAACCCATGACATTTGGAGGATTGTTAGCTTTATCTGTCGATACCATGACGAAGTTTTTCACTTTTGCTGCTTTAGCTGCTTCTGCTACATTTTTTGTACCGAAAATATTGTTTTTGACTGCTTCTTTTGGATTATATTCCATCAGTGGTACATGTTTATGAGCAGCTGCATGGTAGACGATATCTGGATGATATTGTTCCATGATCTCATTGATTTTCTCGCGATCTTGGATATCTGCGATGATCGGTACGATTTCTGTAGGACAATTTTGATGATGCGTGCGTAACTCACGGTCAATCAAGTAGATCGAGTTCTCCCCATGTCCTAAAAGCAATAGCTTTGCAGGATTGAATTGAATGATTTGCCGACAGATTTCTGAACCGATCGATCCTCCTGCGCCGGTGACAAGAATGACTTTGTCTGTGATCTGATCTTTGATGGATTCAATATCCAGCTTTACCTCATCTCTTCCCAGTAAATCCACTACGTCAATTGTTTTTAATTTTGATACGCTAATTTTTCCTGAAGCAAGTTCTTCTATAGAAGGCATCGTGTTGACTTTCACACGAGCGGATTCGACTAACTCGAAGATTCTTCGTAATTTTTTTCTTGATAAGGAAGGGATAGCGATCGTTAACATTTGAATGTCATATTTTTCAATCAATTCCGGAATATCTTTTAATGCACCTAATACTTTTTTTCCTGAAAGATACGTATTTCTTTTATTTGGATCATCATCTACAAACCCGACAACGTGGATATCTTGAGCCGTTTTGGATCCAAGAAAGCTGTTGTATAAAATACGCCCGCCTTCGCCAGCACCAACGATCAAGGTATTTTTAGCAGAATCTGCTGATACATATCTCATATTTTTTGTTTCGATGTAGATACGCCAGATCAATCGGCTACCGATGATCAATAAGAGCGAAAGCAGATAAGCAAAGATAACTAACCGTAAACTGTATCGCCGATTAATGAACATCAGTATGAGGATACTTGAGGCAGCACTTGCAGATAGTGAACTAAAAATTGCAATGATCTCTCTTAAATTTGTATAGCGATTGATCCGAGTGAAAACTTTGAATAAACTACCATAAAATAAATAAAAACCAATCGACAAACCGATAGAGATTAAAATAAGGTCCATTGGTATAGATACAAACGGCTTCATGAATTTAGCTGCTGCAATATTTGCAGCGATTAATAACAAGCTGTCCACAACAACCAATGTGGCAATTTTTCTTCTTCTTGTTAATACAAACACCCTACATTCCCCCTAAAATAAACCAAACTTCTTCTTTTTTACCTCTTCATAGACTGGATAACTGATTTCATCCCCGTTGATCAGATCCTTTGCGACTTGTTTCATCTGTACTACTTTTTCCTTACCAAAGTCCTTGCCAATCTGCTTATAGCACTCTTTTAAGTAAAAGGTGCGCTTAGAGACCCCGTGGGCATCAGAAGCAGCCATCTGCACGAGATTATGTTTGACCATCGTTTTGGCTGTTTTCTGGATGTCTTTGCCAAATATCCCAACATAACTTGGCGCAGTGAGTTGGGCCAAACATCCCATATCTAGGAACGGAAGCAAATGATTCGGGTCTTTACGAAAATGCGCGTTGCGTTCTGGATGGACGATCACTGGTGTCTTTCCTAGTTGTAACAACTCAAAAAAGAGCCGTTCTGCATATAACGGCACTTCCAGTGTCGGAAATTCGATTAGAAGATATGTATCATCTAAATCTGTAAATAAAATTTCATCTCGGTGGATGTCTTCGATGAGCGTTCCGGTAATACGTACTTCTTGTCCTTCCAATAACGTCAAAGGCAACTGTCTTTTCTCTAATTCGGCTTGTAACGAAGCGACTAGAGAAATGACTTGTGATTTTTCATTGCTGTATTTTCCATTATTGTGATGGGGTGTGCATAAAATATGTGTGATCCCTTGTTGAATCGCTTTTTCAGCCATGGCGATACTGGCATCTAAGTTTTCTGCTCCGTCATCGATTCCTGGCAGGATATGGCAATGTAGATCGATCATTTCTCTTGTCTCCTCTCTTTTTAATTCTTAATTCCCGTAGTAATAGCCAGCATCTTTGCTGTGTTCTGCCCCATTGTATACAACACCAAGGACTCGCGCTTGTACCATATCTAACAGTTCTTTTGCTTTAGTCAATGATTCTTTTCGTGACGTATTTTCACGTACGACCAATAAGGTGCCATCCGTTTTGGAAGACATGATCTGCGCATCTGTTACGGCAACGACTGGCGGCATGTCGAAGATTACTACATCAAATAGTTGTCTTGCTTCTGCTAAAATTTGATCCATTCTTGGCGAGCTTAGTAACTCTGATGGATTTGGTGGTTTAGGTCCACTTGGCAGAATCGACAAATTGTCGACTGGTGTTCGTTGGATCTCATCTGCTACACTTCCTGATGAACTAAGAACAGTACTTAATCCGCTTGCGTTGTTCAACTTGAACGTTTTATAGATGACGGGCTTACGTAAGTCTGCATCGACTAGCAGCACCCGTTGACCAGATTTGGCAAAAACAACGGCAATGTTTGCTGCAGTGGTCGATTTCCCTTCTCCAGGTCCTGATGAAGTCACAACAATCGTTTTGATTTGCTGACCAGCTGCGGAGGCAAACTGGATATTCGTCCGAATCGTACGATATTGTTCGGCGATTGGTGAAGAGGGATTTGTGAGTGTGACCAAACTGACTGCATGAGTTTGGGTTGCTTTTTGTTTCTGTGTTCGTGCCATTTTTCTTTCCTCCTAGACTCTTGAGCGGCTTCTGCGTGATGGCGCTGTTTTATCATTAGTAGCTTTTGGTTGTGTCGGAGCTGGTC
>Ga0129312_1002176_pt1 | contig 10074 bp, 10 predicted proteins | sample O827metagenome_FD_94434 | JGI IMG/M metagenome (GOLD analysis project Ga0129312, IMG submission 94434) | Orangutan group fecal microbial communities from Wisconsin, USA - O827 metagenome | ecosystem: Host-associated > Mammals > Digestive system > Large intestine > Fecal | place: USA: Wisconsin... | reverse complement strand
GCTGGTAGAGGAAAGCGAACTGGCAGAAGGTGAGAACGTTCTGGATTATGCGGCACAGCTGCAGCAGGTCTTCCCATCTGATATCAAAATCGGCATGCTGCATGGGAAAATGAAACCGGATGAGAAAAACGCAGTCATGCAGGAATTCCAGGAGAACAAAATCCAGATTCTGGTGTCAACGACGGTTGTGGAAGTTGGTGTGGACGTACCAAATGCCACTGTCATGATGATTGAAAATGCAGAGCGGTTCGGTTTGGCGCAGCTCCATCAGCTGCGAGGGCGTGTCGGTCGTGGGGATGCGCAGTCTTACTGCATTTTGATGCAGGGCAAAGAACAGCAGACGAAAAACAAACGTCTGGAGATTTTAAATAAATCCAATGATGGTTTCTTTATCGCCGGAGAAGACCTGAAGTTGCGTGGCCCAGGTGATTTCTTTGGAATTCGTCAGAGTGGAGATTATCAGTTTCAACTGGCAGATGTGTTTCAGGATGCGGATGTGCTGAGCAAAGCTTCCTATGAGGTGTCGGTGCTTATGAAAGAAGATCCGCATCTGGAGAAGGAAGAGCATCAGAGATTGCTGGTTCGGCTGCGGCAGTATGCCGGGGATCAGTTCTCGTTGTTGAATTTGTAACGTGTATTTTGCGTGATATATCCTTAAAATCAGATTTGAGGATGAAAAGAAAATTATCAATATGTAACAAGAAAAGTTCGATTTCAGAGTTTGAAATCGAACTTTTTTGTTACTATTATACAAAAAGAAAATGTAAATTTCGTAGAATACAGAATTCCACGAAAAATTATAGTCCTAACATGTCGAAAAAGCAAGGATAAAATCTAATTTACGGTAAAAACATTAAATTCTTAGTTAAATCAACGAAAATCAAAAAAATCTTTTACAAAAATCCAACTCGATAAACAACTATTTTTATCAAAGATCACTAAATTGTGTCCAAAAAAATTTCGTAGAATTCTGTATTCTGCGAAAAGGAGGGATTGATATTTGGTACGTAGTACATTGTCCACATCAGAACATGCAACATCTGATGGATATTTGCAGGGCAACATTATCTGAGCAGGCAGCAACCTGCATCTTTACTTTTACATACGACCGCATGAAACGTTATCAAGGCGAATGGCATCTGGAGCGTTCTTATACCTTCCCGGATTATTTCTTTATAGAGAGCAGCAATGGTGAACAACTGGAGAAAGAAATGAATCGCAATGAGCTGGCATCCAAAATACTGGACACCGGCGGTATTGTCACGCCTGTAGACCGCCAGGAAGAGGAATTGCTGCGCCATTTATTCGACGAATCCCATCATATGGGAATGTCCACCGGTTATATCGCAGAAGGAAAAACATATGTGACAAAAGGACCATTGGTAGGTTATGAGTCGCGGATCAGAAAAATAGATCGACATAAACGGCTGGCGAGGATCAGCCTGCCTTATGCAAGGGGAGAGATGGAACTTTGTATGGGGCTGGAGATTACGAGTAAGTCGTAAAAATAAATGCAATACATAGTAATAGGGGATGAAAACAATGTTTATTAATAAGAAGAAATACGATGCATTTGAGTCAAAAGTTTGGTTGAGCAGTCCGACGATGCATGGTCCGGAGCTGGAGTATGTGAAAGAAGCATACGAAACAAACTGGATGTCGACTGTTGGTGCAAATATTAATGAAGTCGAAAGAATGGCCTGTGAATACATTGGTTGTAAATATGCAGTTGCTTTATCGGCAGGAACCGCATCACTGCATCTTGCAATGAAACTGGCCGGAATTGAAGCCTATGGTATGCCAGAAGTTGGACATGGTGCTTTAGAAGGAAAGAAAGTATTCTGCTCTGATATGACATTTGATGCAACCGTAAATCCGGTAGTTTATGAAGGTGGAGAGCCGGTATTTATTGATACAGAGTATGACACCTGGAATATGGATCCGGTTGCTTTAGAGAAAGCATTTGAAATCTATCCGGATACAAAAGTAGTTGTTGTGGCGCATCTTTATGGAACACCGGGTAAAGTAGACGAATTAAATGCTGTTATTAAAAAGCACGGCGCCATTTTAGTAGAAGATGCGGCTGAATCTATGGGAGCTACATACAAGGGAGCACAGACAGGTACTTTTGGAAAATATAATACAGTTTCATTTAATGGAAACAAAATAATTACAGGAAGTGCTGGCGGCTGTTTCCTGACAGATGATGAAGAAGCAGCTAATAAGGTTCGTAAGTGGTCTACTCAGGCCAGAGAAAATGCCGCATGGTACCAGCATGAAGAATTGGGATACAACTATCGTATGAGTAATGTGGTTGCGGGAGTAGTTCGTGGACAGTTCCCTTACCTGAAAGAACATATTGCACAAAAAAAGGCAATTTATGAGAGATATAAAGAAGGATTAAATGGATTGCCTGTGTCTATGAACCCGATGGATCTGGAAAATTCTGAGCCAAACTATTGGCTGTCATGTTTGATTATTGACAAAGAGGCAATGTGCAAACAGGTGCGTGGCGAACAGGATGTTTGCTATGTAAAGGAAGCAGGAAAAACTTGCCCGACAGAAATTTTGGAAGCAATTGCATCCATTAATGCAGAAGGACGACCAATTTGGAAACCGATGCACATGCAGCCGATTTATCGATTAAATCCATTTGTTGTCAGAGACGGAAATGGACGTGCCAGATCAAATGCTTATATCGCAGGTGGCGTTGCTGATGTAGGAATGGATATTTTTACAAGAGGATTATGCCTGCCAAGTGATAACAAAATGACGGCAGAGCAGCAGGACAGAATTATTGAGGTAATTAAGAGCTGTTTTGAGTAAGACCTGGGCAAGTAAAAATCATAAACATACATAGAGGGAGAAACGATAAATATGAGTAAAACCATTTTAGTTACGGGTATCGGTGGATTAACACCACGTTCTATTACAAAAATTATTAGAGAGAATCACCCTGATTATAAAATCATTGGCTGCGATGTTGATAAAAAGGCTATGGGCTTTTTTATGACTATGAATGATGGAACAAATCTTTTGGATGAATATTATATCTGTCCACGCTGCAATGAAGCAGATTATTTCCCATGGATTGAAAAAATTGTATCAGAAAAACAGATTGATTATGCTTTTGTTCAGCCAGAAGCAGAGATTGTCGAGTGGGGGGAGTATTACGAGCGAAATGGAAAATTCCCTTGCCCTGTATTTATGGGATGTAAATTGTTATCAGAATCATTAAGAGATAAATCTATTATGGCAGATCTTCTTGAAGGAACTGATTACATTCCAAAAACAATTAAGGTTACACAAGAAAATCCAAGATTTCAGGATGTTGAGAATGAAATAGGATTTCCGTGCTGGATTCGTGCTACAGAAGGAACTGGAGGGCTTGGATCACTTCGGTTGGACGATATCAATAGCTATAAAAGCTGGTTATTTATTAATGAAAAAATTCCAGAGTTTACAGTAAGTGAATTTTTAACAGGACGTCATCTTGCAAATGAGATGCTTTATTACAATGGAGAGTATGTCAAGGGCGCAGCACTTGAATGTGTAGAATATGTTATGGCAAATACAGCACCATCTCATGTGACCGGTAATACACATTTTGGAAGATTCCTTAATGAAGATAAGATAAACACATTTTGTGATAGCTGTATTAAATATTTGGAAAAGAAACTTGGTGTTCCGGCGCATGGAATCCTTTCCTTTGATTTGAAAGAAGATAAAGAGGGAAATATGAAAGTAACTGAAGTGAATATCCGTCATATGGCTTACGCGGGTGTTATGGCACATGCTGGATTTGATCTCATTGAGCATACTATTAAGATTATGGAAGACGGTAACGCTGATAGAGTAGAGCGAGATCAGTATCACCACTATGAGAAACCATATATTTTCCTTCGTGATGTTGATGTTGAGCCAATCATTCTTGAGAGTGAAGAGATTTTTAACACTTTACCAAATGTATTTTAGTAAGTAAATGGGGATTAGTATGATGGTAAAACATGAACATAAAGGATTTTATGAAAAGCTGATAAAAAGACCGCTGGATTTCCTGCTTTCCGGTGTGGCTCTTATAGTTTTAAGTCCAGTATTAGGAATCAGTGCGCTTTTGATACGTGTAAAATTAGGCAGCCCGGTTTTGTTTAAACAAGCCAGACCGGGAAAAAACGAAAAAATATTTTATTTATACAAATTTAGGAGCATGACAAATGCTGTTGATAAAGATGGAAAATTACTCCCTGATAAAGAGCGATTAACGAAATTTGGTCAGATTTTACGAAAAACAAGTATTGATGAACTACCAGAACTTATCAATATTTTAAAAGGTGATATGAGCATTGTTGGACCTAGGCCATTGTCTATATACTATCTTCCTCATTATTCTGGAGATGCAAAAAGAAGACATGATGTACGTCCGGGATTAACCGGATTGGCTCAGGTTAATGGACGAAATAATCTTCCTTGGGACGAGAGATTTTCTCTGGATGTGAAATATGTTGAAATGAAAACAACATATCCTAATATCGTTGCTCGTGCTCCATATATAATACCTAAAGAAATAGCCGCAACACTAAATATCAGCTTCCCAATTGATCGTTTTTCTTCATAAAGAAACTGTGCAATAAATATAATTGCTGCCATACCCATTTGATATCCAAAATCCATTGCATATTCTGAAGATCTATTTATAAATGTTCCTAAATTCAAAAAGAAAATTATGTACGGTATCCATTTAAAAGCAGAATATAGCTTTTCCATATTATTTTCATACAAACGAATAATATAAAATGTATATATTCCCGAACCTAAAGAAAATATTGCCTTGGCACTAAATCTTCCATTATTATAAACATCTGCATATCTAGTTGAATACTCAGGATGTACTTTTATTGTGACAACAAATAACAAAACACATAAAATATATAGTAATATCGCATCCCATTTTATATGCGTTAAATATCAAATATGTATCGAAAGATATTATTGATCAGTACGATGCAGAAAAGATTTTTTATGATGCAATTGTTGTAAATTGTGCATTTCCAAGAAATTCGACAGGGACAGGAATAGCTGATGGACTGGCCTATATTAGCAGATTATTTGTGGCTTGCAGGAAGTATGGCGCAAAGGCAATTATTAATATTTCGTCTCAAAGTGTTTATTCGCAGAAACGTGAATTTACAGCTGATGAAACTACAGAGATTTGTTTAGAGTCTCCCTATGCTGTTGGAAAATACGCTACCGAATTAATGTTGGATGGAATATGTAAGAATCTTATTTATACAAACCTGAGATTAGCTAGTTTAATTGGTCCCGGATTTGATCAGAGAATTGTAAACAGGTTGGTAAAAAACGCAGTTGAGATGAAGCCTATTACCATTATTGATTCAGAACAGCGATTTGGATTTCTTGATATTTTGGATGCTGTGGAAGCTGTTAATGCAGTGCTCCATACAGAAATTGATAAATGGAAACCAGTCTATAATGTTGGAAATGGATGCGCTGTTTCTTTGACAGATATCGTTGAAAATATCAACATGGTTTTTAAGGAACGATTATTGAGTATGCCAGTTGTTAATTATGTAAAAGAAGAAAAAAATGGTTCGACCGCTGTTTCATTTCAACGTTTACATATTGATACAGGATTTGAGCCACATATTTCTTTGAAAGCGAGTATAGAACGTATTTTGGATAATATGAAAATTAGTATTTAGGAGAGATATAAAGATGAAAGTGTGGGTTATTGGAAGGAATTATCCGTTGCCTCAAAATCAGATGAGCGGTTCGTTTGAATTGGAACAAGCAAAAATGTTGGCAAAAAGTGAAGAATTGGAAGTATCGTATTTAGCTGCTTCATTACATCCAACTAAGAAAATTAAAAATGCTGGTTTTCAAAAATGGTCTGAAGATGGAATATCAGTTTTTTCCTATTCGAAATTTTTTGTACCGAGAATTTATCCTCTATATTTTGGGAAATTACGTAATAAAATATGGAAAAGCTTTTTAGAACTGGTAGCGAACGAGACCGGAATGCCAGATGTGATACATCTTCATTATCCGGTTATGTTGATGCTGGCAGATGTTTTAAAAGAGTATAAGAAAAAGAAAGTAAAAATAGTTGTCACAGAACATTGGACAAAAGTTCTGGCTAAGAAATTAGATGCATATGAAAGTGAACAACAAAAGAAATATGTAGAATTTGTAGATTCATATATTTGTGTTGGAAATCCGTTAAAAAAAGCTGTGTTAGAGATGACAGATTCAACTAGAGATATACAGGTTGTACCAAACGTTGTGAATAGTTTATTCCAACCGTTGAATGAACAACATAAAGGCTTTGAATTTATTTGTGTAGGACGTCTGGTTGTAGTGAAACAGTTTGACAAAATAATAAAGGTTTTTGCTGACTTATTTAAAGGTAATAGGGACATTCGATTAACGGTTGTTGGCAACGGTGAAGAAAATGATAATTTAAACGCATTGATTGATCAATTAGAAGTAAGCGGACAGGTTAAAATGACCGGTAGTTTAAGTAGAGAGGATACGGCTAAAGCTGTAGCAAAGGCTGACTGCTTAGTATGTTTCAGTGCATTTGAAACGTTTGGAGTACCAATTATTGAAGCTTGGGCATGTGGTATACCGGCAATCATTACAACTGCGGCAGCTGTAGTAACTGACGAGTTAGACGAAGAACTTGGTATAGAAGTTGACTTTAAGAATGTGGAAGCATTGAAGGATGCAATGAAAAATGTTTATGCTGGCAAGGAGAAATATAATAAAGAGTATATTTGTAATTATGCACAGGAACATTTTTCGGAAGCAACGATAATGAAAAGATTGATGGAAATTTATAGACAATAATATTGGGATGATATAAAAGCAGAACTGATATGGTTGTTATAGGAGGAAAAACAAGTTGGATATAGTTACAACTTTAAAGTTGGGAAATCATTCATGTGATGTATCGTTATTAGGCCTGATAACCGTTTTGTATTTTTGTAAGCAATCATTTGTTAATTTAGCCGTAGCAATAGGGTTTAGTACATCGATTACTGCTAGTGTAATATTAGTATCATTTGTTGTGTTGCTAATAGTGTATTCGCTTTTGAATATTAGACATATTTAATTGTGAGAGGATATCCATGGGTTATTGCGAGCGATAGAAAAACAAAATTCAGAGATAAATTATTTTGGATTGCGAAAAAAATAATGAATTATTTAGCAGACAAAAAAGTAGAAACGATAATTCGTAAAAAGCAGATTGATGTTATTCATATTAATGCGTTTACTGCAGCCGTTGGAGTAAATGCTGCTAAAAAAACTGGTATTCCATGTATATGGCATATTAGAGAATTTGTAGAAGAAGATTTAAAAAAAGAGTTTTGGAATAAGAAAAAATCATTATTTTATTTGTCTAAGGCAGATATTGCAATTGCAATTTCTGAAAGTGTTTACAACAAATTTAAAGCAGAATCTCCAAAATCTAATATTGTAGTTGTGTATAATGGTGTACCAAATAGAGAATATCTCAGAATAAGAGATCAGGAAATTTTAAATAATGATGTTGTAAATGTATTGATACCTGGAAGGATAGATCCAGGGAAAGGACATGAGGAATTAATAGATGCAATAGAATTATTAGTAAAAAAAGAGAAAGCCAATGTGCATTTAAAAATTGCGGGTGTTAGTCAATCGAAAGAATATGGAAATTATATTAAGGAAAAAGTACATGCTAGTGATTTGGATAATAACATTGAATTTTTAGGATATAGAGATGATTTGCCAGATTTGTATAAGAAAGCAGATATTGTTGTAGTAGCATCAAGAGCGGAAGCATTTGGAAGAGTTACTGTTGAAGCAATGATGGCTGGCTGTTTAGTTATTGGAGCTGATACTGCAGGAACAAAAGAATTGATACAATCAAAATATGGTTTGTTATATGAACAGGGTGCTTCCACTGATCTAGTTGAAAAAATATTATTTGCTATGAAAAATAAAGAAGAAATGAAAAAAATAGCGAATAATGCTCGCGAACATGCACTAAATTGTTATTCTGCAAAACGAAATGCACAAGATATATTGAAGCTATATGATAAGTGTTTAAAGAAATATAGAAAGGATGAGCATTTTGAGTAAGCAAAGTATAAAGAAAAATTTTGTTTTTCAAGCATCATATGAAATATTACTTGTTGCGTTACCAATTCTTACATCACCATATGTATCAAGAGTTTTAGGTGCATCAAATATAGGTATATATTCATATACATATACAATTGCATATTATTTTACACTGGTTGCTGCTTTAGGAATTAAAAATTATGGTAATCGAGAAATTTCAAGATGCAGGGACAATAAAGAGGCATTGAATCAGACTTTTAGTGGAATTTTGTTTCTGCATTTTATCATATCATCAGTGGTGATAATTGGATATTTCATATATTGTTTATCAGTTGAAAGTGATTATAAATTATTTTTTTTGATTCAAAGTTTATATTTGTTTGGAACACTATTTGACATATCGTGGCTTTTTTTTGGACTTGAATTATTTAAAACAACAGTTATGCGAAATGCAATTATAAAGATTTTATCTGTTGTAATGATCTTTTTGATTGTAAAAACGAAAGATGATTTGTGGAAATATATTTTGATTTTAGCAGTTGCTAATTTTGCTAGTCAAATATATTTGTGGTTTAAAATAAAACCTTTGGTAAAAATTGTTAAAGTAACTAAGCACGATATACTAAGACATTTTCCACAAATGCTCATTTTGTTTGTACCGACTATTGCAGTAAGTTTTTATAATTATATGGATAAGATTATGCTAGGATCTATGGCAGGAACCATTGAGTTAGGATATTATGAGAATGCTTTTAAAATAACGACGGTATGTTCCTCACTTATTGGTTCTGTTGGTACAGTAATGCTTCCACGAATGTCAAATGTCATAGCTAAAGGAGATATACATGCAAGTAAAAAATACATTCGAGTTTCTATGTCGTGTGTCATATTTATGGCATGTGCAATGGCATTTGGTATATCAGGTGTGGCTAATGTTTTTGCGCCGGTTTTTTGGGGAAGTGACTTTAGTGCATGCTCATTACTGTTAGCTCTATTAGCTATTTATTTACCGATTCAGGGGTTTGCTAGTGTATTGAGGACACAGTTTTTGATTCCTAATAGATGGGACAAACAATATACAATATCCCTTTGTATTGGCGCTATTGTAAATGTTATTGTGAATTTTTTGTTAATTCCAAATTTGCATTCTACAGGAGCTGTGTTGGGAACAATTGCAGCAGAGACAAGCGTTTGCCTTACTCAAATTCTATTTGTTCGTAAATCGTTACCAATAAAATTGTATATATTTAAAAATTTACCCTTTGTCGGAATTGGGGCAATAATGTTTGCAGTGTTAAGAGGAATTCAATATATAATGAGAACGTCAATAGTGCTATTGGTAGTTCAAATAATAACAGGTGTGTTAATTTACTTGGTACTAAGCTTGCTATATTGTTTTATCTCTAAAAATGAAATATACAATATAATATTAAAAATGATTAAATCAAGAAAATGCAATAGTTAAGGATGCAGAGTGCAATAATAGATAGAAATAATTCTGTTTTAGCATGAATAATTTGCCATAAATATAGTGTTTATTGGTAACAGAAGTTTTTATAACAATGATATAAATCCAAGGAGAATTAAAAATATGAAAATCGCAGTAGCAGGAACCGGGTATGTAGGCTTATCTATAGCCACATTATTATCACAGCATCACGAAGTAATGGCTGTGGATATTATCCCGGAAAAAGTAGAAAAAATAAATAATAGAATTAGTCCGATTCAGGATGAGTATATTGAAAAATATTTGGCAGAAAAGGAATTAAATTTAACAGCAACTCTGGATGCTGAAGCAGCATATAAAAATGCTGATTTTGTTGTAATGTAAGCGCTTAATTCTTGGGTAACTATACATTTGCCATTTTACAGTTCATAATGATTGATAGTAAATAGTTTTTTACTCCACTTCGTAGATAGGAAGTGGACAGTTACTATATTTGGAGGTTT
>Ga0129312_1002174_pt1 | contig 10087 bp, 9 predicted proteins | sample O827metagenome_FD_94434 | JGI IMG/M metagenome (GOLD analysis project Ga0129312, IMG submission 94434) | Orangutan group fecal microbial communities from Wisconsin, USA - O827 metagenome | ecosystem: Host-associated > Mammals > Digestive system > Large intestine > Fecal | place: USA: Wisconsin... | reverse complement strand
TTGACCGGGCTCCTTATGTCTGCAATGGATGCAGTAAAAAGATCAATCATTGCACGATTGCCCACAAATACACCTATAATGCCAGGTTCGCTGATCGAAAATATCGGGAATGTCTCAAGGATTCCAGGTCCGGCATCACTATGACCAGACAGGAACTCCACAAAAAAGATAAGATCATCACTCCTCTGATCGACCAGGGCCAGTCTCCTTACCAGATCGTCGCAAACCATCCCGAATTGAATCTTTCTGTCCGCAGCGTTTACAACTACCTCGATATGGGACTTCTAACTGCCAGAAACGTTGATCTAAAACGCAAGGTGAAGTTTAAACCCAGAAAAGTCCATAAGTCACAGATATCTGACCGCCGTGTTTTTAATGGTAGAACTTACACCGATTTTCAACAGCTGCAGCTGGAATCCTTTGTAGAGATGGACACCGTCCACTCCGCTGTTGGTTCCCCTAAAACACTGCTTACCTTCTTTTTTACAAGGGAAAAGCTGTTTCTTGCATTCCTTATGAACCGGAATACAGAAGGCTCTGTACGGCTCGTTTTTGACCGTTTAGAGAAGCGTTTTGGTACCTTCGATTTCCTGACTCTGTTTGAATATATCCTCACAGACAGAGGCTCTGAATTCGGTGATCCTGATTCCCTTGAAACTGGTGTTACCGGTATCCAGAGAACCAGCATTTATTACTGTGATCCCATGAGAAGCGGACAGAAAGGCGGCATTGAGCAGGCGCACACCATGCTCCGCATGATACTGCCGAAACGAACCACCTTCGGCTTTCTGACTCAATGGGATGTGAATCTGATCACCAGCCACATCAACTCAACACCGCGGGAGAGTTTGAACGGGCGTACACCGTATGATGTTGCCCTGGAGACTTTTGGAGAAGACGTCTTAAAAGCATTTCAGCTTAGGCGTATTGACCCTGACAAAGTCATCTTAACACCTAAGCTGATCCGCTATAACCACTAACCTATGAAGAAATCTGCTGTCAGACTGGAAGTAAACTTTTCACATTTTTCAAATGCAGCTGGTGGAATTTAGTCGTGCACACCGACCTCCAGCAGCTTGTTTGCCATACAGAAAAACAGAGAATTTCGTCATAGATTACTTGTATTATAGCATAGATTCCGCTTTTCTTCTTAAAAATCACTAGATCATAAGCAACTTTTAAAGGAGCGGTGGAATTTACTTTTGCACTGGAATTTACTTTTTCAAGTCAGCCTTAAAATGTAAACCTAAAATGAAAATTTAAATTCCACTTCTCCAAGTTGCGGGGATGCGGACAGTATCCTGGACCAAAAAGGTTATAGGAGGTTCACATGTATTCATATGAAGACCGTATCCGTGCTGTGAAGTTTTATATTAACTGTGGTTACAATGCAGCATACACTGTCCGCAAGTTAGGTTATCCTGATGTTACCAATCTCAAGCATTGGTACCGAGAATACTCTCAATTCAATGATCTTCATCAAGGCCGCAAGAAAGTCAGCAAATACACTGATCAAGAGAAACGAGATGCTGTAGACTATTACTTTAGTCATGATTGTAACGCTTTAAAGACTGTTAAAGCACTGGGATATCCCAGTCGTCCCCTTCTTGTGGAATGGGTGAAAGAGTTACATCCCGAAGAAGGAGAAAAACGTTGTCAAGCATTTAAATCTCAGGTAAGATGTTCTCAGAAAGAGAAAATACAAGCAGTAACGGAATTATGCAAAGGCAAATTGAAAGTTTCGCAAATAGCAGAAATATATGGTGTCACACCATCTGCTGTTTCAGTATGGCGAAAAAATCTGCTTGGTGAACGGAGAACATTAAAAATGCCCAATCCTTCGATGGAAGATAAAAGTGTAGAAAAATTATTACGTGAAAAAGCTGAGTTAGAGGCAAAAGTAAAACACCTTGAGCAGGATGTATATAAGTTGCAGTTAGAACGTGATGTGCTTGAAAAGGCAGGTGACATCCTAAAAAAGAAATGAGCATCAGTCTTGATCAGCTAACCAATCCGGAAAAAGTGTTCTTGATTAATGCCCTGCGTAGTCGGTATAAGCTGAAGGAACTTCTGCCTGTGCTACAGCTTTCAAAAAGCAGCTATTGCTATCAGGTTCAACGTATAAAACGCGAAGATAAATACAAAGAACTCCGGGATAAGATAAAAGTACTCTTCGCCGATAATAATGTTACCGACGTATCCATTGCTTACTACGAAGAGGTGGTATTACTATCTCTGAAAAAGTGGTCCGTCGAATAATGAAGGATGAACATCTGCTTGTAAAAGCTGCCCAAAAGCGTAAGTACAACTCGTACAAAGGAGAAATAAGTCCTGCCGTTAAAAATGTAATTGCCCGTGATTTCTCAGCTCCACGTCCTAATCAAAAATGACTTACAGATATCACAGAGTTTCATATCCCGGCAGGAAAACTATATCTGTCGCCTATCATTGATTGTTTTGATGGTATGGTGGTTTCCTGGACAATAGGTACATCACCAAATGCTGAACTAGTTAATGTCATGCTTGAGAAAGCAATTAGTACATTAAATGCTACCGAGCATCCCATGGTTCATTCTGATAGAGGATGCCACTATCGTTGGCCCGATTGGATCAGAATTATGGACACTGCAGAACTCACTCGCTCTATGTCCAAGAAGGGATGTTCCCCGGATAATTCGGCTTGCGAAGGATTCTTTGGCCGATTAAAAAATGAGATGTTTTACAATCGTAACTGGAATCATACGACTATTGATTCGTTCATTGTTAAATTGGATCAATATATACACTGGTATAATGAAGAACGAATTAAAATGTCACTTGGTGGAATGAGCCCACTTGAGTATAGACGTAGTCTGGGAATAGTAACTTAGTCCAAGAAAACGTCCGGTAAATGGTAAACCATACATCTCTAGACCGTCACCTTCAAGTTTGAGATAATGTTGGAAAAGTTGTACAACACACTTTTCCCATTTTTCACACCAGGAGGTCAACCATGAACACCAAACTTGCCACAGCACAAATCCGTGTAAAAAACTGGGCTGCGATTATCCAGGACCGCAACGAATCTGGATTGTCTGTCAAAGATTATTGTGCCCAGCACCAGCTTTCAAGAGATTCTTATTATTACTGGCTCCGTAAGGTTAAAGAGACCCTGCTTGTGGAAAGCGGCTTTGTTGAAGTAACACAACCAGCGCAGCTCCCTGTGCAGGAAGATACTGCTACTGCTTCAAAGGGAATGATGACACTTACGTTTTGTGGAATGCAGCTTGATATTCCCCTCTCCATTCAAAGGGATACTTTGTCCATGATTATTGAGGTGGCTGCCCATGCTCAATGACGCAGATATTTCACGTTTCCACCATGTTTATGTTTTTGTTGGAAAGACCGATCTTCGAAAAGGGATCGATGGCCTGTCGACGTTAGTAAAGCAAAAGTTTCACCTGGATCCTTTTCATGCAGGAGATCTGTTTCTGTTCTGTGGTTCCAGTAACCGGAAGATCAAAGGGCTGGTCTGGGAGGAAGACGGTTTTCTGCTTATTTACAAGCGATTGGAGGCAGGAACTTTTCAATGGCCCCGATCAGAAGCGGAAGCCCGAAACATCACCCCGGAGCAGTATCATCTGCTCATGACCGGATACGCCATAGATCCGTCTGTCCATAAGATCGATCCGAAACATCCCTTGTGATCTTTTAGTAAAAACAGAGAAGTTTTCTCTTTGATTCGAAAGTCTGTATGGGGATAAAACGTTCTGTTTTTTATCTGTTCAACACGAATTGTGGATAGTCTTCCCAGCAGTCTGGAAAACAAGCCGGATCGGCCTGTTTTCGAGCTGTTGGAAAGGTATTCTTTACAGAAGAGCTGTTTTGAAACAGGAGTTTTCCACCGTCAAAATGCCGAAAGGATATCTGTCTGATTTTTGCGTTTTTTCTCGTATTCTGTTATACTGGAGCTATAAAAACGAAGGAGACGGACCATCTGTATGGCACTTGCGTTATCAAAAGAACAGCTGGCAAAACTGAATAAAAAAGATATCCTGCAGCTTCTGCTCGAAAGTATGGAACAGGAAAAAGAACTGCAAAGCCAGCTGGCTGTTCTTACGGATGAGCTGAAGAGGACAAACCAGCAGATGCAGGTGATCCTTGAAAAATGGAACCTCGCGCAGGCAAACCGCTTCGGACGTTCTTCTGAAAAAATGGAGTACGATGCCGGGACCTGCCAGCAGCTGGAGCTTGCTGTCATGTACGCGGAATGCTTCAACGAAGCGGAGGCTACTGTAAACGGGACTCCGCCGGATGAACCGGACATAGAAGAGGTCACAGTTACTGCCCACAAAAGAAAAAAGCATGCCGGAAAACGTGAAGAGGATCTGAAAAATCTTCCACATGCGGAACCAGTCATTTCTGCTCTTACTGAAGAAGAACTTCTGGAACAGCTGGGACCTGGGTACCGCCAGCTGAAAGCTGAGGTCTATCAACGGTTAGAGTTTCATCCTTCCTCGTTTGAGGTAAAAGAATACCATGTCTGTGTCTATGTCAGCGCTGATGGAAGAAAGTTTGCAAAGGCGAAGCGTCCGCAGGCAGATCTATTCCGGAACAGTATTGCGACACCATCACTTCTGGCCGGGATCCTGAATTATAAGTATGTAAATGCGCTGCCGATCCATCGTCTGGCACAGGACTTTAAACGCAGCGAAGTAAACATCTCCCCGCAGGTCATGTGCAGCTGGGTCATCAAAAGCAGTGAGCTCTACTTTTCCCTGGTCTATGACTGGATGAAAGATGCGCTCTTAAAACAGCCCGTTATACAGGCGGATGAGACGACCCTGAAAGTGAACCGGGATGGCAGAAAAGCCGGATCATCCAGCTATATGTGGGTCTACATCATCGGAGAACATGATGACAGTGGAAAAAAGATCGTTCTGTATGATTACTGCCGTACAAGAAGTACGGAACACTTAAGAACGTTCCTGTCCTCATACAGGGGAACGCTGGTATCGGATGGTTATCAGCCCTATCATACGTTCTCGGAGGAACAGTCTCTGACATCAGCAGGCTGCTGGACCCACTGCCGCCGCAGGTTTGTAAACGCAGTAAAAGCGGCACAAAAAGATCTGCCGGAAGAAGCGCTGAAAAACAGCATTGCCTATCAGGCACTGGCCCGTATCTCCGCGATCTATAAGCTTGACGAATCCTGGAAAGAAAGAACCAGTGAATACCGCCTGGAACACCGTCAAAGGATTCTGAAGCCGCTTGTGGACGAATACTTCGACTGGGTAAAGGAGCAGGTCAAAACCTGCAGTGTGCTGCCGAAATCAGAGACTGGAGAGGGACTTTCTTACAGCATCAATCAGGAAAAGTATCTGAGAGCATTTCTCGACAACGGGGATATTCCGATTGATAATTCTGCGTGTGAACGCGCGATCCGACCATTCTGTGTAGGAAGGAAAAACTGGAATGTGATCGATACGGTAGAAGGAGCACAGGCAAGCGCAATTGCATACAGCATTGCCGAAACTGCCAAGGCGAATAACTTGAAGCCATACCAGTATTTCGAGTATCTTCTTATGGAATTGCCTAAAAGAGTTTCACAGAAAAAGGATAGCACGTTTTCACTGGATGACCTTATGCCATGGTCACCCGAGCTGCCAATGTCCTGTCGTAAGATAAAATAGAAAGTTGAGGCCGCCTCAAAGAGGCGGCTGGTTTTAGTGGCAGGTGTATGGTTTACCATTTACAACGTCCGCACCTCCCTATCTTTTCTATTTTATACACAAAAAAGAGAGCCCTCTCTTCAGCCTTTCCCCATTAGAGAAATTTCTAACCAGATTGCTCTCTTTTTCATCTTTATATTGTTTAACTACTTGAAAATCTCTTACTCCACCGTCACACTCTTCGCCAAATTCCGAGGCTTATCCACATCCAGCCCTTTCGCCACCGAAACATAATACCCGAGCAGCTGCAGCGGAACCACCGCCAGGCTCGCGGCGAACAGCGGCTCCGTCTTCGGAATGTAGATCACAAAGTCTGCACTATCCTCAATTCCATAATTTCCATACGTAGTAAGCGCCATCAAATACGCCCCACGGCTCTTGCACTCGACCATATTGCTCACAGTCTTTTCATACAGCTCCTGCTGTGTCAACACCCCAATCACCAGTGTTCCTGGCTCGATCAAACTAATCGTTCCGTGTTTCAGTTCCCCGGCCGCGTACGCCTCAGAGTGAATATAGCTGATCTCCTTCATCTTCAGGCTGCCTTCCAAGCTCACCGCATAGTCGATTCCGCGTCCAATAAAGAACATGTTCTGTGCGTTCATCTGCTTCGCCGCAAACCACTGGATCCGCTCCTTATCCTCAAGAAGCTTCTCGATCTTATCTGGAATCAGCTGCAGTTCTGCGAGCAGCTCCGCCGTCCGCTCCTCACTGATCATTCCTCGCACACGCGCGAATTCAGTTGCCAGAATGTAAGACGCGATCAACTGCGTGCTATATGCTTTCGTTGTCGCAACCGCAATCTCCGGACCTGCGAGTGTATAGAAGACATGGTCCGCCTCGCGCGCGATGGTGGATCCAACAACGTTGACGATCGCCAGCGTCTTTACACCATGAGCTTTCGCCTCGCGCAGCGCCGCAAGACTGTCTGCGGTCTCACCAGACTGGCTCACGATGATAACCAGTGAATCCGGTGCAAAAAGAAGTCTCCGGTATCTGAATTCAGATGCAAGCTCCACGCGGACCGGGATCTGCGCCAGCTCCTCGATCACATACTGTGCCGCAACTCCCACATGATACGCGGAGCCGCAGGCCACGATATAGATCTGTTTCATTTTACCGATCTCTTCCTCCGTGATTCCAACTCCGCTAAGGTCGATTTTTCCATCCCGGACCACAGAATTCACCGTATCCCGGATCGCCTTCGGCTGCTCATGGATCTCCTTCATCATAAAATGCTCAAAGCCGGCTTTCTCCGCCGCTTCTGCATCCCACTGGATCTCCACCAGGTCTTTCTCGATCTCATCTCCATCCAGGTTATAGAACGTCACACGGCCTTTCTGCAGACGGCACATCTCCATATTTCCAATATAATAAACATTTCTTGTATACTTCAAAATAGCCGGCACGTCCGACGCGACAAACGACTCACCGTCCGCCACCCCGATGATCATCGGGCTGTCCTTTCTCGCAGCATAGACCTCTTCCGGATAATCCTTAAACATAACTGCCAGCGCATAGGAACCGCGGATCCGCACCATCGCATGGTTGATCGCATCCACCGGTGTATGCTCATACTTCTTATAATAATAGTCGATCAGCTTGATCGCGACTTCCGTATCCGTGTCAGAATAAAAGCTGTAACCCTTATGCTGCAGTTTATCCCTCAATTCCTGATAATTCTCAATAATTCCATTGTGGACACCAACCACATTCCGGTCATCACTGCAGTGCGGATGCGCGTTTAACTCACTCGGCTCTCCGTGCGTCGCCCAGCGTGTATGCCCAATTCCACATGTTCCATGCATCGCCATTCCATCATTCGTCTTCTCCGCGAGTACACGCAGACGGCCTTTCGCCTTTACGATCTCCACCTCATTCTCACCGTCACGCACCGCAAGTCCCGCAGAGTCATATCCACGATACTCCAGCTTTGCAAGTCCATCCAGCAGTACCGGTGCCGCCTGTCTATGTCCTGTAAATCCAACAATTCCACACATATGTATTCCTCCGTCTATTTCATCCAGTCTGTTCTGTCTCTATACAGCGACAGGGACCTGATTTCAAAAATCCTGCCCCTGCCGTTTTCCTGCTATCTGCTTATTCTATTCAAAAACAACACAACCGACAACGCTCTTCTCAAGGTCAAGAACCTTCTCGATCTCAGCTTCCACAGCACTGTATTTTGATACACCGCACTGCTCCACAAGAATCACGCCGTCGCACTCTGGAAGTTCTCTGACTGTCTCAACATTCTCCAGCATATTACTTCCAGCCACAATCTGAATCTCTCCAAGCTCAGCCTTCAATGCCTCTGCAGCATGCGCTAAAACATCCGCGGCCGCACTTCCGGTAACCAGGATCTTCTTCATATCTCCCGCATAGTTCTTCACATTCGCCGCAATCAGACAATACTCCGCTGCCTCATCAACATTGCATGCACGTCCTTCCAGGCGATTTAACCAGGCATCGATCGCGCCAACCTTCTTCCCTAAAGAAAGCTTTCCGAGGATCTTCACCTTGTAACGGTCTTTCAGCTCCCTGGCAGAATAGACCTTATCTCCCATCAGGAACGCCACACAGACAACGAATGCAACAAGGAACGCGCCGCCGAAGCCGCCGACAAGGCCAAATTTGATCGCACTCTTCAACGCAGCTCTCTTAGAGGAATCCTCTTTCTTCGGCTCCTCAAGTTCATCAAGTTCTGTCTGCTTCTCCTGAAGGCTGTCGTTCAGGTCTGTGATCTTCTGGGTCTGCTTCTTCTGGAGATCCGCGAGATCCAGGTTTACCAGCGTGCTGACACTCTCATTAACGGTAGATACCGTATGCTCTCCGATACTAGCCGTGATCTGAGTCTGCATCTCATCTACATGCTCGAGGAAGGCATCGAGGACGGTCTTCGCCTCTTCCTGGCTCGTATGATATACATCGATCGTGAGAAGACGGCTGAACTGGCTTCCATTCGTACCGATCGTTCCGATCGTCACCGTCACAAGTTCCTTCAGATATCTGGACTCCGTCCCAACCTTCTTCGCGACATCTTCCATCACCGCGCTGCTTGTCAGCATGGACTGGTATGCCTGAAGGATCGTATCTGTATAATCGCGGTTCTGGTAAGTCATCCCCGGCATAATCTCATATCCGGTGGAAACATAGAGGTCAACTCTCGCCTCGCATACATCATACGGGCTCATATTGATCCAGATCGAGTTATCCAGGTAATCCTGCTGATTGATAATATCCGTTCTCAGGTTCTCGATCTCTCTCTCATAAGTCTCTTTATTCTTCTCATAGAGCTCCAGATCCGCCGAATAAGTCAGATCCGCTTCTTTCCTTACCTCCGGATCGCTCTGGCTCTTGTAGGTCATATAGCCCTTCACGCCGCCTAAAAGCAGTCCGCAGATGACCGCCACAAGAATCACCGGTCTCCACTTATGGAATACCGCAAACATCAAATCTTTTAAATCGATCTCCTGCTCGTCTGTATTGTAATCCATCTTCCTTCTCCTTTAAATTTCCTGTTATCTAGATCCGCGCCCCGTGAGAACGACTTTCACCGTCAGGAGCAAAATTTTAATATCCGTCAGAATCGACCAGTTGTCTATGTACTGCATGTCCAGGCGGACGACCTCATCGAAGTCCTTGATATCGCTTCGTCCGCTGATCTGCCAGAGACCGGTAAGTCCCGGCGTCATGCTGAGACGGCACTTGTGCTTCGCCTCGTAATGCTCAAACTCATCGACGGTCGGCGGTCTCGTTCCCACAAGACTCATATCGCCCCGGAGAACATTCCAGAACTGCGGCAGCTCATCGATACTCGTCTTACGGATAAACTTTCCGACTTTTGTGATTCGCGGATCATCTTCCATCTTGAACATCAGGCCCTTGACCTCATTTGAGGCCATCAGCTCTTTCTTTCTCGCCTCCGCGTCCTTATACATAGAGCGGAACTTATAGAACGTAAACTTACGTCCATTCTTTCCGACACGCGTCTGTCCAAAAAACACCGGTCCCGGGGAATCCAGCTTGATCGCCGGCGCAACAAAGATCGTAGCGATTCCGAGGATCAGCATGCCCACCAGGCTGCCCGCGATATCCAGCGCCCTCTTCGCGATCATCTGTCTCGTTGAGAACAGGTTTCGCGCAAAGCTTACGACCGCGTACTTTCCGACACGGTTCAACGTCTTCTTTCCAGAAATAGAAAGATCAAACGCGTCGATATTCACATCGACGATAATACCCATCTGCTCCAGCTCACGAACCCACTGGTCCATCAGCGGCGTCCGCATCATCTTATCGTCGATAATAAAGACCTCGTCCACATCGTTCCGGATTACATAATTCAGAAATGTATCGCGATGGGCCACCACCGGAAT
>Ga0129312_1002172_pt1 | contig 10092 bp, 17 predicted proteins | sample O827metagenome_FD_94434 | JGI IMG/M metagenome (GOLD analysis project Ga0129312, IMG submission 94434) | Orangutan group fecal microbial communities from Wisconsin, USA - O827 metagenome | ecosystem: Host-associated > Mammals > Digestive system > Large intestine > Fecal | place: USA: Wisconsin... | reverse complement strand
TTTGATGATCACCACCATAGCCGCCACAAGCGACAGCTTGAACATCACATGGAAAATCTGACTGGCGGCACCCCTCCCGTCAGATACCTACCCTGTGTAGTCCCTTGTAAACTGTACTTTACCAGAAAAGAAATACCTGTTTAACACTTTGCAGGAAACTTTTCGTATACATCCAGACTATCACGAAGAATTTTATCATATTTATTTAAAAAACATAGAACTATTGGGTAAAAAGCAGAAAAAAAATACATCTTATATCGCTCAAAACAAATTAGAGCAGACTGGTCAAGGTGATTTTACAATTGGAAAGAAAGAATTATTTGTAATAATGCCTTTTTCAGAAAAAACAGAAAAATATCCCAATGGGTATTTCGATGAAGTATATAATAGTTTAATTGTACCTGCAGCTGCGGAAGCGGGTTTTATAGCAAAAACTGCAAATAAGAATGGTAGTGATATTATACATAAAACAATCGTCAACAATATATATCATGCCGAATTAATATTGGCAGATCTAACAGAGCATAATCCTAATGTTTTGTTTGAATTGGGACTAGCGATTGCTTTTAAGAAAAAAGTCGCAATCATAAGAGCTAAAGGAACAAAGCCGATTTTTGATGTTGACAATTCTATGAGAGTTTTAGATTATAGTCCTAATTTATGGAAATCTACTTTGGAAATGGATACGGAAAAATTGACTAATCATATATTGGCAACTTTAGAAGATCAAGATGAAAGTTATCTAGATATTTTCTTGAATCATTAGAAAAAGAAGTTGGCAACACTTTGGCAATAGGAAATCAGTAAGCCAAAATAAAATGTGTAAATGAAGTAAAATATCGGTAGATTTAAATAAAACTTAAACAAAATAGTTTAAGATAAAACAACAACTTGCCGAGTTTGAATAGCAGGCAAAAATGCCGAAAGCCTGTATTTATGTGGGCTTTCGGCATTTGTTTTACAAAATGGCTCTATTTGTGGGCGGAGTAATAGAAAGTTTTATGTGGTTTGAAATAAAAATTTCATTGACACAAGAGAATATGGATAGTATACTTATCACCAAAATTGCAAGGAGAGCATACAAATGAATCAGAACTTACATTCAAGACGTTATATGTACATGTATTATAGACGTACTCCGTTATAAGCTTTGCAAGGTTAATGCATTGGCTTATAGCCGGTAGGTCTGTTAGTCTAGTGCATAAAGCAAGAATGTAAGGGATGATTTATCATATATTGCATCTTAAATTGGAATTATCGCACTAGACAATGAATGTTTGGTGCGATTTTTGCGTGGAAGAGGTACATGGAATGAGTGATTTAATTGAATTGAAAAGAGTAACAGAGAAGATTATTGAGGAAAATTCAGATTTCGATTGTGTTTCATGGAGAAAAAGTTGGAGGTGTGAGAGTCAGATGGCATCAAGGCAAAAAGGTGTATGAAAATGTTAATTGGATATCTCCTATTTTCATAATTTCCAAATTTCAAAATAAAGGAATTGCGAGCAAGGTGATAGAACAATTATTTGGTATTTATCCGAATACAATAGAATGGCGATTAGATACGATTAAGCAGGAAACAGGCAATTGTCATTTGTACGAAAAATGGATAAATTGTATGTTACTATTTAGATTGCGAAGAGAATTTAAAGAGTGAGGTAAAGAAAATGAGCAAGATAAAGTTAACAGTACCTACAATTAAATATAAGGATAAGGCGCTTCAGTTTAAAAAGGAGTTTTTGGATAATAACGAAAATGTGATAAATGGAAGCGAATTGTTGGATAAAACGGAGTCTTATGAAGAATGGCTGCAGTCTGTAATTAATAATGCGGATATCAAGACGGTTAATCCGGAGTGGGTTCTGACAGATACATTTTTCGCTGTGGATGATAATGATGAAATTGTTGGCATTATAGACTTAAGACATGAGCTAAATGAGTTTTTACAAGACTTTGGAAATAGTGGATACAGTGTAAGACCTTCTGAGAGAAGGAAAGGATATGCGACTGAAATGTTAAGGTTGATTAAAGAAGTTGCAAAGAGAGTAGGATTAGATTCACTACAACTTTCGGTGGAACGATCAAATGAGCCGTCTGTAAAAACAATTAAAAAGAATGGTGGGCTATACGAACGGAGCTTCGAATTTGAAGGCGAAATTGCAGATGTATATAAAGTAAAACTGTGATATTAAATTGTGTGCTCTATATTGCACCAAATGGATTTTATGTGTTAGAATATCGCTTAAGGAAAGTACCCATGACCGGGTGGTAGCCTCCCGAGTTTGTGATACCGGTTTGCCGGAATACATAGGAAGGTCGCCGGATGTCCGGTGGACATCCGTTTAGCGAGGACTGAAGCGAAGCGTAGACGGTGGCGCCGATGACAGCTTATGAGATCATTTCGATTTTCATTGGGATATTAGCTTTGCTGATGTCCTTTGGTAACTTGATTGTGGCGTTGCTTGCCTTTCTCGATAAGAGAAGCAAGCGAAAATAAAATTGCCTTCTTCGTCCTTTTCTGCCTCGAATTTCATATCAATCTGGTCGTCCGGCTTAAACAGTAAGGACAACACATCTGAAACAGTTTCTATATCAAAATCCATAAAAGTATTGATGCTGATACCCAATGCATTTGCAATCTTCAGTAACTGTTCCGGCTTGTGATTGCGAATACCATATTCATATTTCTTAATTGTAGCGGAGTTTATGCCGGACAGTTGACCGAGCATTTCTTGCGATATTCCATGTATGTTGCGAAAACATTTAATCTTTTCTCCAGTAGTCATGAAAACAGCTCTTTCATGGTTTGATAAACCTATTCTATCACATAGGAACACATTTGTGTATAAAACTTTAAAATAAATACTTGACAGACACAAATATGTACTAAAATAAAACAGGAAAGGAGAACTCAATATGGAGAATACGATGAAAATGTATATTATAGCAGAAGAGGCGTCAGAAATTCTCGGAGTATCAAGAGGTTATGCTTACAAAATCATTTATGGTTTTAATAATGAATTGAAAGAAAAAGGTTATCATGTGATTTCAGGTAAAGTACCTACAAAGTATTTCGAGGAGAAGTTTTATGGAATGGCAGTTAGTTAATGCAGAGAGGGGCATGGGTTCCATTGACTTATTTGTAGTAATAAATGAATGCGTGATGCAGATGGAGTGTGAAAAACGCAGAAAGTATTGGCAAACGCAAGCACGTTGAGAGACATTCGCAAGAAATTGCGAGAGTTTATTGAAAATGAATATTTATTGTGGTATTCTAGATAAGGTAGAGTTTGTAGGTTGAATTTATAAGACAAACGGAGAATAAGATTGACATGGATTAAAGAAAAAGCTGCGCGAAAGATTTTAGAAGCATTGCCTGATTGGTTTGCAATTGAAGAAGCAAAAGAACAGTATATTGCGGAGAGTACAGAACAGATATGTATTGGGGCAATTCAAGATGCAGAATATATTGGATCTCTGTGTTTGAAAGAGACTGGAAAAGATACTTTAGAGCTTGCAGTAATGGGTGTTTTGAAGGAATATCACAGGCAGGGTATAGGCAGAAAAATGTTTATGCTTGCAAAGAATATTGCCCATGAAAAAGGATACTCATTTTTACAGGTAAAGGCAGTGCAAATTGGTGGCGAATTTAATGATGTAGGACACTAGCATTTGCATATATTTCCGAGATATGCAGGAGATGGATTTGGTTAGACCTATGGTAGTGAAAAAAGGCTGTAAAGTCAGAGATAGCACAGAAGATAAGAAAATATTTAGAAAGTGATTTGTATAAGTTAAACAGGAGCAATAATGAAAGTGATAATTAAAAAAGCAGCTGTTGAAGATGCAGAAGCCGTTGCAGGTTTAGCAATACAGATGTGGAAATCTCATACCATTGAAGAATTAACAGATGAGTTTCGTGATTACCTAAATAAGGAAAGTTGTGTAGTGTTTATTGCTTTGTTGGAGGGCTTGGCTATGGGTTTTGCACAATGTGGATTGAGGAACGATTATGTAGAAGGAACAGATACAAGCCCAGTAGGATATCTGGAGGGTATTTTTGTGACGGGGGAATATAGAAACAGAGGGGTGGCAAAAGATATGCTGAAGGCTTGCCAAGAATGGGCGAAGGAACAAGGCTGTACAGAATTTGCCAGTGACTGTGAGCAGGTTAATAAAGATAGTTTGAAATTTCATTTAAAAATGGGATTTGAAGAAGCAAATAGAATAATTTGTTTTACGAAGAAGCTATAGGTGATTAAAGTGAAGAATATAATACATATTTATGGAGCGTCCGGCCCAGGAACTTCTACATTGGGTAGAAAAATCAGCGAAGAGTTAGGTTATAGGTTCATGGATACAGACGATTATTTCTGGTTGCCGACTAATCCTCAATATACTACAAAAAGAACTAGAGAGGAACGACTCGCCTTAATGAAAAGAGATGTTTCAGAAAATGATAATGTAGTAATTTCCGGTTCGTTGGTAGACTGGGGAGATGAATTGATTCCGCTGTTTACATTGGTAATCAGGCTTGTTACGGATACCGAAAGAAGAATCGAAAGAATAAAGATTAGAGAAAAACAAAAATATGGTGACCGAATTATGCCAGAAGGTGATATGTACACACACCATATGGAGTTTATCGAATGGGCGAGAAAATATGATACCGGCAGCATCGATATGAGAAGCAAGGCGAAACATGATGAATGGCAGAAACTGTTATTGTGCAAGCAGATTGTTTTGGATGGAGCAGATACGTTAGAAGAAAATTTTAAGAGGGTGCAAGTGGAAATAAATTCTGTTATTGGTAGAACGGTAACCGTAACGGTTGACAGACCATTGGGCAGTTTTCACCCAGAGCATAAGGATATGTATTATCCAGTTAATTATGGTTATGTAGAAGGGGTCATGGCACAGGACGGAGAAGAACAGGATGCTTACATATTGGGTGTGGATGAGGCAGTAGAAAAGTTCACAGGGAAGATTGTTGCCATTGTTCATAGGCATGATGACATAGAAGAAAAGTGGATTGTTGCACCTGAAGGTGTGAGTTTTACAAGGAAACAGATTAAAGAGCAGATTCATTTTCAGGAACAGTATTTTGTTAGTGAGATTTTGATGTGAAAGAATGGTGGTATTAGGAATGGCAAGAACAGAAAATGTGACAATAACCAATATGTGCATGGTGTTTGATGGCAGCAAAGTATTGGTTCAAGACAAAAAAGATGATGATTATTCAGGAATCACCTTTCCGGGTGGACATGTTGAGAAAGAGGAATCGTTTGCTGATGCGGTGATTCGTGAGGTGTTTGAAGAAACAGGATTGAAAATTTCCTCTCCTCAGTTATGCGGAATAAAGGATTGGATTCAGAAGGATGGCACAAGATATATGGTGCTATTTTATAAAACAGATAAGTTTGAAGGTACGGTTACATCCTCCGATGAAGGAGAAGTTTACTGGATTGAATTAGAAGAAATGAAACAAAAGAAACTTGCTTACGGAATGGATAAAATGCTGGAAGTATTTTTGAATGAAAACATTAGCGAGTATTTCTTTTACAAGGGAAATGGCAAATGGGTAGAAGAATTGAAATAGATTACTTGGATAGTGATTGCAAAGGAGGAGGTAATGCGGAGTTGCATGCGTTTGATATAGACAAGGTTTATGCTCTTTTAGAAGCCTATAAATTAGGCAGACTTGGCGGTGAAAAAATGCCGGAAGATGAAAATCCGGCATTAGACAAATATGCAAGGGAAAACTATTTATATTTTACATTACCCATGGCACTGAATTATCAAAGGAATTCCTATACGCTGTGGGAATGTGCGAATAAGACATATAATGATGCAGATACCACAGATGTTTTTGATACAAAAGCAGTAATCAGTATGGCTGAGCAACAATTAAGAGAGAAGTTAGTAAAGTATAAAGTTGCCCTGCAACCTAACAAGCAGCCTGTTATATGGAGAACTTTATGTGAAACCATAGAAAATGATTTTGCAGGGGATATCCGTAAGTTGTTTAGTGACAATGATTATTCTGTTCAGAAGATTAAAGAGTACATTGCAAGGCATAAGAAAAAATTCCCATACTTGGGTGGCAATAAAATTTGCAACTACTGGCTGTATGTGGTGGAACAATATACAGATGTGAAATTTGTTGATAGAGAAAATATAACAGTGGCTCCGGATACCCATGTGATTCAGGCAAGTATGAGGCTGGGGGTTATTTCTTCGGAAGAGGCAGGGCAAGGTAATGTGCAGGAAATTGTAGTACAAAGGTGGCAGGAGATGCTTAAAGGTACGAATTTGGTTCCTATAGATGTTCATACACCTATGTGGTTGTGGAGCAGAGGCAAATTTAGTGTAGAGATTTAAGAGAAAGAAAACTAGATGGTGGTATAAGAAAATGATTAGAGAAGCAAACAAAAATGATTTAGATGAAATATTACAGCTTTACCTGTATCTTCATGAGAAAAGCATTCCGGAAGATTCAGAGCAGTTAAGAAATACATGGGAGAATATTATAAATGATGCCAATCATCATCTTATTGTTTGTGAGATTGATGGCAAGATCGTGGCATCCTGCGTCTGTGTGATTATTCCCAATCTCACAAGAAATGTTCGCCCATATGCATTTGTTGAAAATGTGGTAACACATGCGGAGTATCGAAAGAAAGGTTATGCTACAGATTGCCTAAATTTTGCCAAGAAAATTGCAGAAGAGAATAATTGCTACAAGATGATGTTGCTTACAGGTTCAAAGGAAGAAAGTACATTGAATTTCTATCGAAATGCCGGTTATAACAGCTCGGAAAAAACGGCATTTATTCAGTGGATTGATATGTAAAATATGGAGAAAGAATATGATATATGAATTAGCAAAACCAGAAGATTTACAGGCTGTATACAATGTGGTGCAGCATACAATTAAAACAATATATCCTAAATATTATCCGTCAGAAGTAGTGGATTTTTTCAGTAATCATCACAGCAAGGACGCCATATCAAAGGATATCGAAAATGGTTATGTAAGTGTGCTTAAGATGGATGGAAAAATCGTTGCAACAGGTTGTTTCGTGGATAATCATATCACAAGAGGTTATGTTTCACCGGAATATCAGAAAAAGGGCTACGGCACATTTATTATGAAAAATATCGAAGCTCAGATTAGTGATAGATATGATAAGGCATATTTGGATGCTTCATTGCCGGCAGCAGCACTTTATGAGAAACTGGGTTTTTCAACTGTAAAGCATGAGCGTTATCCGGTAGAAAATGGAGTGATACTTGCGTATGAAGTTATGGAAAAGGGACTGGCAATGGACAAGCGGAGATTATTCTAAGGGAGAGTCTTTACTGGTAGAGGTGAGTTATGGAAATCAATAAATCAAAAGTGATAATAAGACCAGAAAAGCCATCTGAATATGAAGAAGTAAATAAACTAATTTTTGAGGCTTTTACTGAACAGCATAATGTAGAAATTGGTAGATTTATGATGGAACATTTTATAGAAGAAAGAAAAAAAGAAACTTTTATTCCCGAACTTTCTCTTGTGGCTGTATTAGAGAATGGAATAATTGTTGGAGAAGTAGCACTTCATGAAACTGACATTATAACGGATAACGGACGAATCACACAATTAGTGTTATCGCAAAGCGCTGTTTTGCCGGAATATAGAATGCAAGGAATCATGAGAATGCTTGTAGAACATGTATTAAATAAAGCAAAAGGACTGGGTTATGGAGCAGTGTTTCTTGGAGGCAATCCTAAACTCTATGCAAGATTTGGTTTTGAACCATCCAGTACATATGGAATATATCATAAAGATAGAGAAAAATGGGGTGATGAAGGATATATGGTTTGTTTATTAAAATCCGGTGCTCTTGATGGAGTGATAGGTACAACATATTATTATGGTGGATAACTTTTAGTTTTCTAGCGTACCTGAAGGCGCATGAGCATTTAAGAACGAAGAGAAAAAATATGGATTCGTAAAAAAGCAAGATGAAATGGAGTTGGTATAGTGAGTAGAAAGGTGACAGATTTACAACCATGGGAGTGTCTTATGAAGCGAATTGTGTGGAAACAATTAGGGGATATTCGGGATAAAAAGATACTTGATTTTGGCAGTGGAATTGGAGTAACCGCAAATTATCTGGCGGAATATAATGATGTAACAGCCATTGAACCGGACGAAGAAAGTATAGAGATGCGCTGGGCAGATAACCAGTATACACAAATTACCGGAAGTACTGATGAATTGTGTAAATTTGATGATGAGACCTTTGATATGATTATCTGTCACAATGTATTAGAGTATGCCAAGGACAGAGAGAATATTGTAAAAGAGTTTGCAAGAATCCTGAAGCCGGATGGAAAGATTTCCATTGTGAAACATAACCGTGCAGGAAGAGTTATGCAGATGGTTGTACTCTTAAATGATTTTGATCATGCACATAGCTTGCTTGATGGTAATGATGGAATGGCTTCCAAGTATGGAACAATTCATTATTATGAGGATGCAGATATTGAGAAATGGTGTCCAAAACTTGTGATTACGAAAACACTTGGTATGAGAACCTTCTGGGACATGCAACAGAATCAGGAAATTCACAAGGATGGTGATTGGCAGGATAAAATGGTGGAGATAGAGATGCGGGTGTCTGATATGGATGTATATAAGGATATTGCATTTTTCCATCATTTGATGATTGAAAAGAGATAGGAGACACAGTATGACAAGAGTATATTTCGTGCGTCACGCACAGCCGGAACATGATTGGGAAGAAGACAGAACAAGACCTTTGACGGAAGAAGGAAAGAAAGATTCTGCAATTGTATTGGACTTTTCAAAGGACAAGAAAATAGATGCGTTTTATTGTAGTCCGTACAAGCGTAGCTTGGATACAATTGCAGATACGGTAGCGTTTTTCGGAAAAGAAATTATAACAGACGAGAGACTTAGGGAACATGAAAAAGGACCGGAAGGCAATAACCATGGGATGTTTCAGAAACGCTGGGCGGATCATGATTATCATGAAGAAGGTGGAGAATCTATTGCCATGGTTCAGAAACGTAACATGGAAGCCTTGAACGAAATTTTGTCAGACAATGCGGATAAAGAGGTTGTTGTGGGAACCCATGGTACCGCTCTTAGCACCATATTGAATTTTTATGATAAGAGTTTTAGTTGTGAAGATTTCCTAAGAATTATTGACTGGATGCCATATATTATAGAACTGGATTTTGAAGGCGATAAGTTGGTTGGTAAACAGGAACATTGCCATGTGGAGAAGGAATTCAAGGGCAATCAGCGTGCGGATAAGAAGTAGTGAGGAATAGATGAATACAAGATATTATATGGTAATTATCAAGGATGAAATAAAGACATCTGAAATAATGTCATGTGTGTACAATAGAGATACCCAGAAATGGGATGTAAAATTCAATACTGGGAAAACATACTCGTATTCATATAGGAATGTAGAAAAGTTGACTGAGCCAGATGTTTTAAATCCTAATATGTATCGTATTAGCAGAGAAGGTCGAGAATTCTTTGATATTAGGGCAATATATGTATTTAGGAGTACATACGAGTCGTATTGGCATATCTCTTTTGGCGATGGTAGTGAAAGAGATTATCGTCGTAGCGAGTTACATATTATTGAATCATGTCTTACTCAGAGTCAGTCATCAAATGTATTTGAATATATAAAGCAAATTGCAGGTTTGAGTAATATTAGGAATGAAGAGACTGGTGAAAAACTATTGTCTAAGAGGTTTGACAAGATTTCTTTTGTGGGTAGTGATGTAGCTTTAGCAAAGTATTTGAATCCATCATCATTGCAAGGAAAAAGAACAGGACGCGAATACATTCCAATTTTCCCATTTGGATGCAATAACAGTCAGTATAAGGCTGTAAAAAATGCCATGGAGAATCAGATTAGTGTTATACAGGGACCTCCAGGAACGGGAAAGACACAAACGATATTGAATATTATTGCCAATATATTAATGCAAGGGAAAACGGTACAGATAGTATCCAATAATAATTCGGCAACAGAAAACGTATATGAAAAATTATCT
>Ga0129312_1002171_pt1 | contig 10094 bp, 3 predicted proteins | sample O827metagenome_FD_94434 | JGI IMG/M metagenome (GOLD analysis project Ga0129312, IMG submission 94434) | Orangutan group fecal microbial communities from Wisconsin, USA - O827 metagenome | ecosystem: Host-associated > Mammals > Digestive system > Large intestine > Fecal | place: USA: Wisconsin... | reverse complement strand
GGTGTGATGAACAGCTCGTACTTGATGACCAGCCTGATTAGGTCATTTCCATCAATAAGCGTAATCGGTGTACCTTCTCTAGCTGCCTCCCTCGCTGCATTTGTGAATCTGCTGTTTGTGATGAAGACACCGTAGTCCGCCTGGAACTTATTCATAGCACCAAGAAACTGGTTGATATCCGGCTCACCCACAGGATTTGCATTAAACCTTTTACACTGGATGACCACTCTTGTCGTTCTGAAATCGTCATCGTCGATGTGGTATCCATAGCCATCAATGCCACCATCGTTGGATATCTGCATTCCCTTATTGGTGAACTGCACACCCATCTTTGTAAGGAGCGCTCTCGAGAACTGTTCAAACTTTGCCGGTGACATATTCGCAATCGCGCTCTGCAGCTTGACTTTGAAGTCGTCCATCAGATCATCCTCTGCGGAATCATTCTCCTCGTCCTCTGCATCCGGAGTAGACACAGGCTTGCTCTTAGATTTATTCTTAGCAGAGTGTTCATCCCAATAAGCACGGGCCTTATCTCTGACCTCCGATTTTACATCGAATGTCGATAAATCTACATTTGCTCCTTCCTGGGTGAGCGTAATTTGCGGATTGTACTTCTCATAGGAGATAAGCCCAACATACCCCAGTTCTTTGATGGCAAAGTTAAACTTGAAGTCAAACTTCTTATACTGATTGCCCGTTTTGTTGGATGTATAAAGCTTCTGCTCGAATTCCGCAATGTGCTCATCCAATTCACTGATTCTGTCTCTAATCTCAGAACGTTCCAACTGTCCACCGGCTGCCTGAAGGACCTCAAGAATCGGCTTGATAAGATACGAAACCTGTTCTTCTGAATTTAATGTATCGTAATACATCGCTGACGCTCACCTCCTTACTCTACGCCCAGCGCCTTAAACACTGCGTCCTCGGCACTGCTATAGAAAATCAAATTGAAACTTCCAATCAGGTCTGCCGGTACGGTACCAAGCTCTGCCGCTGATGTGATAGGCAGAAGCACTCTCTTAGCACCACTGTCCAAACATACCTGCAGAGAGTTTGCCAGCTCGTCCACCTTCATCATTGTTCCACTGATGCTGATTTCGCCAAGTACAGCAAGACTGCTGAGTGTTGGCTTTCCAAGTGCAATTGAGCACAGCGCAATCAGTGTAGGAAGGGCCAGCTTTCCTGTCATGCCGATGCCCTGCAAATCCTGATAGTTGATAATATAATCTTTCGTGGTAGTACTGATAGAACCACTGATACGGTTCCCATTTGCCTTCAGGAAGTTGAAAGCTGTATTAGTGGATTCCTTTGAATCACGGTCACTACCAATACCTGTTCTTTCGAACTTTCCATTACCCGGAAGCATCTGGCTTTCCAAGCGAAATACGCCAAGCATGCCACTCTTGCCCTGAGATACAGTGTAAACTTGTCCCGGATTGCACATTCCTTCTGGGATGAGTTTACCGCCACCCTGCTCAGGAACGGAAACATAGTGTTCCTCAAAGGTCTCATTATCTATGTAGGAGAAGTTAACATCGTAGAATTCCATGCCGCCAAGCTTCTTCAACTGTTCCTTAACACGGCGACGCATCTCCAAGGAAATCTGGAGAACTTCTTCTACTTCTTCTTTTGTAAAATTGCCATCCGGATACAGCAGCTTCAAATATCCATCTGCCATTCTACGCACAGCGATGGTATCTCTCTGATTGAGGTTCTTGCCTAGACGGAAATAATGGTCAATGGCATCGCCATACTGTTCCTTACGAAGCTCACGAATGAACTCTGCAAGATAGTCACTGATAAATCCATAATCATTTGTAAAATGCTCCGGACGGAACTTCGGAATTTCCCATCCCGGCAGATAACAATGCATACGATCAAGGAATGCCGTGTCTGTTCCCATTTCCGGAGGGAACGGGTCAAACAGGCTTGAAGTTTTCAGAAGTACATCTACGCTCTGATTGATATTACCAACGAATACCATAGATGCGGATGCCGCCTTTTCCTCCTTGCCTCTTGCAAAGGAACCGGATGCCATATAGTCTTTCATAATCTGCACGCCATCCTTATCCTTGAAACGAATGCCAGCAACTTCATCAAAAGCTACGCAATCCCATAATCCGACCAAACCAACCGTCTTGCGACCCATGTTATAAAACAGGTTTGCTACCGTAGTCTGACCTCCGGATACAAGGATACTGTTCGGAGAAATCTCCTTATAAAGATGGGATTTACCGGTGCTTCGCGGTCCCAGCTCACAGAGATTAAAGTTATTCTCCACGAGCGGAATCATACGTGTCAGAAGCAGCCACTTCTCACGATAGCTCAGTTCATCTGGCTCCATACCGATGGAGCGCATCATGACATCCAGCCATTCATCCTTTGTAAACGCTTTACGCCCCTGCTTCAAATCTTCGATGTCAATATGAGGCATCTGAATTGGAGTCAGCTTACGAATGCTGATTGGGGAGATATCCTTCTGCTTTTTCTGTTTGGACTGGAGTGTGTTTCCTTCTGCATCGATGATTCCGAAATTATTATCGCCTTCGGTCTCATAATCCAGCTGAACAATACACCAGATACCGCCGCAAAGAAGTCTGTCATACTTCTCGGGGTATTCATCCGTGATAGCGATATTAGATAATCCCAGATTGGAAAACTCTGCAAAGAAGCAGTCCTTCTTAATATCCAATCGTACCGTTACCATATCAATGATGGTGTGACTGCCTCTGCTTCTGAGGCGAGATAATACCTTCTGCGCTTCATCCGGTCTTACAAAGTTATCGGCAAGGATACGCTTTACATTCTGCACACCCTGCTCGATAACCTCATCATCGTCTGAACTGCAATATTGGCCTAACAGAAACTCAAGAACATAAACCGGCACATTTGCACCCTCCTTGATTTTCTTAGTCAGGTCTTTGCGGACAATCTTGCCATCAAAGTTTTGACGCAATTTGTCCTTTATTATTTCACGAGAGCTTGCGCCCACTTCAAGATTGTCACTCATTACTGCTCCTTCCGAACAAGCCATTAACTGAAGAAGTCAAACTCATCGACTGCAAATGCGATGTCGATCTGGAACTCTTCTTTCTGTGGCATCTGCAGACCTGATTCATCCTCGATGACCAAATAGTAGCTTGCTCTATTATCGTACTTCAGTGATTTCAGGTTGAAGTTGCAGCGGAATGTGCGCTCCTGTCCATTATCACTGGTCTTGTCTGCGATAATCTTTGCTGTATCACTTATCTGCTTTCCATTGGAATCGACAAAATAAAGCAGATAGTTTGCTGCGCTGCGGTTATCGCCAACCGCATCCTTCTGATAGAAGTTCAGTGAGAATATCATATTACTGATTTTACGGCTTGCAGAGAGAAGTCCTACTTCTACCGGCTTCGTATCATACTTCGCCTTATTGCGCTGATAAGCCTTTGAATCGTTACGAAGGTAATGATATTCAATAACCGGAACCACCATCTCCTGAAGGCTGATGCCTCCATGCACGAAATTGAGTCCTCCGCCTTTCTTCTTGATACGGACACTTTCTCTCGGTGCAAAGGCATCATAACCATCGTCCATAAACTTCACCGGAAGTAAGTAGTCTGGAGTTGCTCCTTTACGAGTAATCAGATAGCGTCGGTCAATTTCCACATCCTGCTCACTCGGTGTTGTTTTATCCACCTTGGAATCCTCAGACAAAGGACTATAGGTGTAGAGAAATCCGTGATCAGCAGTAATGTAAACACGAGTGCCACTGAACTCATTACGGATGATTCTTACAATGTTTTTGATTTCTTCGATGGCATCATCACATGCTGGGAATACCATGCTGTCAGAAGTATGACTTGCCTCATCCACCTTGTCATGATAGATGTAAACGACATCCATACCCTTAACCAACGCACTTCTCTCCGCACGCTTCATCGGTGCAATATCTTTATATTTCAGTGCCACGCTATTGCTGTTTGCTGCCTTGAGAACCTTATCTCGATTGCCTGCATCCGTAGACATTCCGTCTGCCAGAATCTGCAAGTCTCCATTGCTGCGTTCGCACACAGATAACTGCTTATGTGGAAGCAATGCAGCCATACCAAACTTTGTAACGGTTGGGAAAATACCCTCGCAAGAGCCTAGTGTAACCTTGCTCTGTGTCTCACGGCGGAGCTGTTCTGCCAAAGATGCTGCCACCTCATAGCGAAGTGCATCAGAAATAATAACGAATACACGGTTGTCTTCGTCATTTACCTTCTGATTATAGAAGTCTTCCTGTTGAGGAACTTCCATAATGTGACCGTACTTTGCGAGTTCATCAGCGCAAGCATCAGACCAATTATTCCCCAGCTCACCAAGGAACCAGTGCGTATAAAGACCCTCCACCTTATCCGTCACCTGCTTGAAAAGATCATCCAGATGGTCATTGCCCACCGTCAGGCTCTTTCCAAATGCCAAGTGATACTGACGATAGTAAGTATCCATGTGATAGTAATCTTCGGTATATTCCGTCCAGACCTTTCTCGCCTCTACCGTATGGAATCCGGCAGAATGCTCCAGGAAGAACGCCTGCATCTTTGCTACCTGAAGAATACCTTCGTAGTAACATTCCACATCCTCATACCATGCCAAAGTTCGACGCTTTTCGACCGTATTCGTAATCACATCTACATTGATAATATGATTGCTGATTTCAGTCATGAGCTGCGTCAGGATGCATTCATTAACGCAAGGGAACACCTCGGTGCCTACCAAGTCATCCAATGGTACCTGCTTGAAGCGTTTTCTGAGAATGAGCTCCTCTTCCACATTTCGCAGAATTTCGACAAGTTCCTGTCTATTATCTCCTGCAATCCACTCAGATACAAAGTCATAGCACCACGCCTGATGCGGTGTGGAAATAAAGCTATCAAGACCTGCCAGATACTCCATACGAAGTGTTCTGGTTGTTGCAGTAAGCAGAATATGTGTCACCAACTTCTCGATGGTAGAATCTTCTCCCTCAAAGTATCCGGTCGCCTGTTTTACAAGTGCCCAGAAAGGTGCCTCGGCCCCGTAGCTCACAAGGCTCTGGAATACCTCATTGGACTCCATTTCGGTTCCACCACCGATGACAGCTTTTACAATGCTATTAGGCTGAGCATCATCGGTACCGCAGATAGCAGCCATAACAGTAAGATGCATCTGTGATGAAGTGCTGATTCCTTTGTTTAGCTTTGCGAGTGCTGCTCTTCTGGTCTGCGCTCCGAAGAATTTCTTATAGACCTTTACCAGCCTACGGAAGTCCGGAGTTGCCGGAAGGTCAATCTCATTCATCCAGATAGATACCAGATCAGCCCTGAACTCTTCACTGTATAGCTCAATATTCAGAAGCCAGTCATCTTCCTGCGACTCATACGAAATCGGACTGTAAACCAGATAGTTGCTGGTGGTGTCATCCACATTCAACAGCTTCTTGGCTGCAAAGTTATTGGTACCCGTAAGCACCAGCAGCTTTGCATTATTCACCTGAATATCATCCAATTTATCCTCAAACTCTCTATCCTCGTCATACCAGAAGATGATGCGACGCTTATAGAATTCCGGCAGCGGTGCAGCAAATCGCTTATTCAAATCTCGGATTATCGTATCTAAATCCATACTGGCCATGCTGCCACCTCCTTACTTAATCTTCGCCAGCACATCTTGGAACTTAGCGTAATTCACTTTCACTCCATCATCCAGATCAATGGAAATCATCTGGTCAGCCAAGTGATGGATTTTTTCTTCGTACTCATGGATTTCAGTCGCTTGGTCATTCAGTGTTTTGAGCTGCTTATTGAGCTTCACTCTCTCACTGGTAGATGCATTTGTAATGCGTGTCTCCAAGTCAGCAATCGCAGTACGGTAACGAGCCTGTTGCTCATGCACATAATCGGTACGAATACGGGCAATGGTGTCCGGCTGATATCGATGCATATAAATCAAGCACTTGAAGCCATTCTTTTTGCCGGAGTCAAACATCCAGTAAATCGGACGCTTCTGGTAAGTCTTGCAGTGATCTGCATAGAAGCTGTTCATGAAATAGTTTCTGATGACATCCTTCGGATGCCCCTTACCACCAAGTGCGTCAGCGATAAATTTCAGGTTTTCTTGTAAGGTATCTACGCCATATACCACTTCCACAAACTTTACAAAACGACCAACAATATCATCCTCAAAGTACTCATCATCACTAATAGGAATGATATTATCTTCATCTGCTGCAAATGTAGAATATTTAGAATCATCCCATTCGCCACCTGCATACGCAAGACCATCAACATCGAGGGAATAGCGGCCAAACATACAACCTACTGCATAAGAAATGAAAGACTTAATATCCCTTTTCAAATCCGCCTTGCGGACTGTCACATCTTTGTCTTCAACTTTCGGATTCAGTTCATCCTGCAATCCGTAAATGTCAATGAAAATACGATTGAGTTCTTCTTCATCACCTTTGAGCTGGTCAAAGCGGTCATTGCACTCATCCTGCCACTGGTTAAAGGCTTCCGCTATAATTGGAACTTTTCGTAATAATGGATGCTGCTTAAAATCCCATGAGGTTTCAAAAGAATCCCAGTCATCTTTTGACAGTTCCACATTTGTTTTGGAAACTCCTGTAATATACTCTTGCTGCGACGCATTCAAAATTGGGACAACAATCTTAGCAACATCACCCACTTGACAATGGAATGTTGAATTGAACACAGTTTTTAGCATACTAAAAACCACAGAATTCGCATAACCTAACAGCCACAATTGGTCATTTTCTGCCGGAAAGAAGCAGTGCCCAGAAATGTCATAAAATGTATCGTCAGGTGCTAATCTAAAGCTATTATTCCCTGAAGTCAGATCTGTCCAAGTACATTTCTTCTTTTGTAAAAAGTCTAAATCTAATACTCTCGCATTTTTCTGTTGTAATATATAATTTTTATCATTGTTGTAAAATAGCAGATATTCAAGATTTCCATACCATTTACGATACGCTCCCCCTTTTAGATACTTTATCCATTTTAGGCCAAAGCTATTACCATTAAATTCATTATAATTGACCTCAAACCATAATCTGAGGTATTTATCATTATTTGATGTCTGCATGCCTACCTTAGGGTGTGCACACATCTCCATAGTTTGACTATCCTCATATAATTCAAATACTTTATCTGAGAGCCAGTAAGCAACTGGACTACCGGGCATTTTAGAAAAATTGTTTTGCTGTGCCACATGACGATTTCTTTCTTCAAAAAACTCGGTTTTTTTGAGATTTCGTTGAGAATAGCAATAATCAACTAAGCGAACTGCAACGATTTTTCCATTCAGTCTGCTCTTTCTGTTAACCCATGCAACAATAGGATTGTGTCCAACTTTTCCCTCAAATAATTCTGTTCCAAAATCCACAAGAGAATCTATTGATGCGTTCTCAAACATCATCACTCTAAGTTTCTCAAAACTTGACAAGAACATCCATGACGATGTAGTAATAAATGAAATAAATCCATTTTCTTTTAATTGACATGACAGCATTTTTTTGAACATAATCATGCTCAAATCAGCCTTTACATCTGGATAATGACTTTTTACATATTTATCAAGCATTGCATCAAAGCGAGAACTCCCAAGGTATGGTGGATTTGTTACAATAACATCATACTTTTTTGCCAATGCTTCTGCCACGTATACCATCGTCTTTAATCCGAGCGCCGCTTCTGTATAAATGGAGAGTACTCTCTCATTCTCTATTTCCTCGAATCTAGTATACAGAGCATCCCAATCCTGATGAGTTGCATTGATAATAGAACCATATTCCTTTGCATCATGCAGTTCTTTAATGATATTTTCTATCGCCACTTTGAGCTTGGCATTCCCATTGCAGAAAAACTCCACTACATTCGGGTCTACGTGGTTACTCTCCACTATGGCATACACATGTGGTTGTACATTACGACGAAGGAATCTCTTGTCATACTGGCATGCCTTCATCATAACGGAAAAATAGGCAAGCTGCGCCGCACGGTCATCTATATCAAGACCATAAATATTATTTTCTACAATGCTTGCAACTGCCGTTCTGGTATCAACACCATATGCTTCGTAAATTTGAACAAGCACGTCAAACATGTATGTCAAAATATGGCCGCTGCCAGAGCAAGGGTCGATACACAGAATATCTTCTGGTTTCAGAGTTTTATACTCCTCACGTATGGACTCAAGCTGAGACTGAACATCAGGCTCTTGCTCTGCCTCTTCCAGATAATAATTCCAACTTGACTTCAGTTTCTCGTTAGAATGCCCCTCTTCCCAAAGACGGCCAAGGCTATTTTCTACCATATAATGTACTACCCAATCAGGAGTATATATTGTTGTGGCGGCAGGAAGGTATTCTTTAGTTATTTTTTCTCTTGCATATGAACCATCATATACAAACTCATTTAGCTCTAAATTATAATATTGATACAGCCAGCCGATAATCTGGACGGCATCCTTCCAGTCCTCCTCCGGAATCAGCTCAATCATCTGCTGAACAACACTGCCCTCACGGAGGAGATTGTCCGGAAACAGGAGCTCGGTGTAGTCCGCAATCTTCTGGAACATACCCGGAAGCACGCTATTCAGCGCATTGCACTGCGTAATCAGTAGATACTTATACAGCTCGTCATCATCGTTGGCTTCCTTATAAGCATAGACTTTCTCCATATCGAGCCCGTCCAGCTCCATATGAATTGCCTCGGTCAGAATCTGAGGCTTGAACGCGTTATTCTCATCTGTGAAAACACGCACTCTAGTAGGGAGGTAGCCATTGACCTCCATGAAGCGCAGTGCGGAGAAACGGTTAAACCACGTGTAGGCAACCTCCTCCATAACCTGCTCGTATCCTTTTTCTTTAATCTGCTCAATCAGAGCAGCTCTCTGCTTCTTCTCAGTGGAAGAAAGCAAATGACCATTAATACTATCGTCATTTGGATTTCCGACCTCTTTCTCGGAAATACCGTATTTCAACGCCCTCTGGCTCACACGGGAGATCAACTCCCGGCGAGCTTCCGTGGCGAATTTTTTTATCGCATTCTTATTCATAACGGTCTCCTTAGCTTAATTTGATTCCGTCGCAATCCTTCATCAAAGCAGTGAGGTATGCTCTCATTCGTTCAACATAGGCATCGATATCTTCCTGACTCTCAAGAGTCTTAGACGGGAATGCTGCCTGACGGTATACATTCTTGATAACCTTCTTCGGTGCCAGAGGAGTTACTGTTCCGTCATCTATCAGTTTGATGGTCGGTGTAACCGGAGTCTTCGGATGAACGATACTATCGATTTTATCGACCGTGTCATCCTTATACTCCCACATTTGCGGCACTAAACCATCGAGAAGCTGCAGGCTTTCCAACTCTGCTACTCTTGCTTTCTGCTGGTCAAAGAATTTGTCGGCACGCTCAGAAAGTGTTCTGGCTTCATAAACATCTCCAGCAAGAGTATGAATCTCAGCCAGGCACTGACGGATGATTTCCAGAATCTCAGCACGCTTTTCCTCGAGAAGTCTTCCGTGACCTGCACGAACTATATCCATCAATCCGTTCAGTTCAGGAATTCTCTTATAAACACTGCTCTGTCCTGCTTCCACTACGGTAATCTTACGAATCTGATTCAGGGCCTGATTTGCTTCCTCTTCCTTCTGAAGATAAGAGAGGTCGTTTCTCAGCTCTGCTTCCATGCGAACTGCTGCATCAAATACCTGCACCTGATTCTTGAAGAAGCCTTCGACGTCAAGGAGATCGTCCATACTATCGAGAAGTGCGCCTTCCTCCTTCAGAAGCCGGTCGATGAGCGCGATATTATCCTTCCGCTGCGAAAGCACGCTGTCCATGAGCCGGAGTGCTTCCCGTACCAGCGCATGATCCGGGTATTTATGGTCCTCATAGCGTCTATTCAGTTCCTCATAGTGTGCTTTCTGTGCTTCGAATTTCTGGATGATGAAGCTTACCAGTCCGTCTTCGTCATCCGGTACATCCATGACATCGAAGTATTCACGAAGCAGCTCCTTGACCGAGCGCATCTTCGTCGCGGTGATTACCTGGCGCTTCGAG
>Ga0129312_1002169_pt1 | contig 10101 bp, 9 predicted proteins | sample O827metagenome_FD_94434 | JGI IMG/M metagenome (GOLD analysis project Ga0129312, IMG submission 94434) | Orangutan group fecal microbial communities from Wisconsin, USA - O827 metagenome | ecosystem: Host-associated > Mammals > Digestive system > Large intestine > Fecal | place: USA: Wisconsin... | reverse complement strand
GGTTCGGAGTACTCCACACCCTGAGTGTCCACAGTGACCTTCTTCATCCGCTGGTCCTCGCGGGGCCGGTCATTCCAATCCGTAGGGATGGCCACGATGCCGTCTACCACATCCATGCCCTCCGTCACTTTGCCGAAGGCGGCATACTGACCGTCCAGGAAGGGACCATCAGCGTGCATGATGAAGAACTGGCTGCCCGCAGAGTTGGGATTCATAGCCCGGGCCATGGACAGCACACCCCGGCTGTGAGACAGGTCATTCTTAAAACCGTTCTGGGTGAACTCACCCTTGATGGAATATCCGGGGTCGCCGGTGCCGGTGCCCAGCGGGCAGCCTCCCTGGATCATAAAGCCGGAAATACAGCGGTGGAAAATCAGGCCGTCATAGAAGCCCTTCTTCACCAGACTGACAAAGTTATTCACCGTATTAGGGGCGATCTCGGGATACAGCTCCGCTTTGATGACGCCGCCATTTTCCATCTCAATGGTCACAATAGGATTGCTCATAGTATATAACCTCTCTTTCACTTAGCCAGCAGGCCTACGCCGTGCTGACTGAGATATTGCAGCAGCAGTACGCTGTTTTCCTGGTTATCCTCAAACCGGGCCAGCACCTGGCCCTCCCGTCCCACCAGCCGGCGGCCATTGGCACTGATGCGCATTCCGGCGATATCCGCCGCAGCGAAGGTTCGCACTCCGCCGAAAGCGGGCAGATAGCTGAACGTTCCATCTTCTATCACCAGTTTGCGCCGGGCCTGGGCAAAGATGACCACGCCCATGGCCATCAGGAGCAGAGCCATAACGGAGAAAATCGCCGTCTCGGCCGCCGTCCAATCCTGGGGATTGTCCACGGAGTCCGCCACAATGCCCACCAGCAGAAGGCCAAAGAACAGGATACAGACCACACCGATCACGCGAACCAGCACCTTGACCCACTTTTTATCCGTCACTGTAAAGCTACCGGGCACCGCAAAGCCCACCGCCTCGTTGGCCTGGGCGGCCTGACTGGCCGCCGGCTCAACGGGCCGGGCAAGCCGGGCCGCCCGCTCCGGCTCCGTATAAGCTATAACCTTCTGCCGGGCGGAAAATACCCCCAGCAGGCCGATGGCCATACCGATCAGCATATTGGGCAGGATGATGCCCCAGTTGTCCGGCATCCAGATAGACTCCCAGGCCATGCGGGCCACGGGGATCCCGTACCAGGCGGCATCGGCCTGCCAATCCGGATCGGAGCACAGCACATACATCCAGGCGGCGATCTCCGCCGCGAACAGGGCGAAGATGGAACAGATGACCACCACGACCATGGCGAAGCGGGTGGACTTTTTGCCCCCCAGCAGCTTATAGCCATAGCAGGCGGCCACACCCACCAGAAAGCCCAGCCAGCCAACAAAGAAGCTGGCAAAGGTGCTGGCCAGGAACCAGGGAATGGCCCCCACCAGCGCACCGGCCAGAGCACCCAAAATGCCCATCAGAGCGCTGCCCTGCTTCACAGGGGCTTCCATCCCCTCGGGGGCCTCGGATGGCCGGAAGGCGTAATCTGCCATGTCTTTTTCTCTCCTCACCTGCTGCGCATTTTGATGGCCCGGTCCATCTCTCGCTTGGCGTCCCGCTTAGCGGCCGCTTCCCGCTTGTCGTAGAGCTTCTTGCCTTTGGCAAGGCCGATCTCCAGCTTGACACGGGGGCCCTTAAAATAGATGGACAGAGGAACTAAGGCATAGCCATCCTGCTTGATCTTGGCGAAGAGCTTTAAAATCTCCCGTTTGTGCATCAGCAGGCGGCGGGGCCGCCGGGGATCTTTATTGAAAATATTTCCCTTCTCATAGGGGCTGATATGCATACCCAGAACGGACATCTGCCCGTCCTTGATGATGCAGAAGGAGTCCTTCAGGTTCACGTTGCCCATACGGATGGACTTGACCTCGGTGCCCGCAAGCTCGATCCCCGCTTCATATTTCTCTTCGATAAAATAGTCGTGATAGGCCTTGCTGTTTTTCGCCACGATTTTCACCGATTCCGCCATAGGGCACCCCCTTTCCTTCTTATGGAGAAATTATTATACCACATGGATCCTGTAAAATCAAGAGCAGGCCGCCTCTCCGGGCAGTCTTTCCATCTCCCGGAAAAATCTGCTTTCCAATTGTCATACTTTCTGGTATGATGGAGGGAGCATCTATCCAGATCACAGATATAGAGAGAAGTGTTTCTTTGAAGTCAAAGGGAATTGATTTTTGTCGGGGCAACATCGTGCAGCAGCTGCTGCTGTTCTCCATCCCCATCATGTTGGGGGAGCTGCTGCAAAATCTATACAACAGCGTAGACGCCCTGATGGTGGGCAAATTTGTCGGAAAAGAAGCTCTGGCCGCTGTCAGTATCTGTGTGGGTCCTTCCGATTTGATGATCGGTTTTTTCAACGGAATGTCCGTTGGCTCTTCTGTGGTGGTCGCCCACGCCTTCGGTCTGCATAACCGGGACAAGCTCCTGCGCACCATCCGCGTCTCCTATACTTTTTCGGTGCTCTTTGGTGTGTCCATGGCCATTTTGGGTATTCTCTGCTCCCCCCTGATGCTTCAGGCCGCAGGGGCGCAGGCCGCAGTCTTTGATACCGCCCTTAGCTATCTGCGCATCTATCTGTCCGGCCTGCTGTTCACCGTGATCTATAATATCAGCGCCGGCATTCTCCGGGCCGTCGGCGACTCTAACACCCCGTTCCGGATCCTGACCATCTCCTGCTGCTTGAACATCCTTCTGGATGTCCTGTTTGTCAAGCTCCTGAACGTTGGGGTAATTGGCGCTGCCATGGCCACCGTGTTCTCTCAGCTGTGTTCCGTCATTCTGATTTACCGCCGCCTGTGTCAGTTCAGCAGCGACTTCCGCATCTCCTTCCGCGAGATGCGCGACCATCTCGAGATCGTCTGGAAGGTCATCTCCATCGGGATCCCCTCCGGACTGCAAAGCGCCATGATCGCCATTTCCAACCTCTTTGTCTGGCGCTATATCAACTCCTTCGGCACCGATGCCTCTGCCGGTATCGGCGTGGCTATGCGTCTGGACCGCTTTGCCCTGATGCCCTGCAAGGCCTTCGGGATGTCCCTCACCACCTTTGTGGGCCAGAATGTAGGCGCGAAACAGTATCGGCGCAGCCGCAGCGGTATTCTCTGCTCCCTTGGTCTGGCCGCTTCGTTTACCATCCTGCTCGGCGGTGGGATCTATATTTTCGCGGCCCCCTGCGTCGCCCTGTTTAACAGCGACCCCGCCGTGGTCGCCATTGGCGCAGCTATGATCCATACCATTATCCCCTTCTACCTTTTTTTAGACGTCCGCGAAATCCTATTCGGCGTCCTCCGCGGCTACGGCTACACGCAGGTCCCCATGGTACTGTCCGTCCTGGGGATGATCGTTGTGCGGCAGATTTTCCTGGCGGTAACCATGCCCCGGTTCCACGCGATCGAGCTCATGTATATCTGTTTCCCCGTCGGCTGGGTCGCCACCGTACTCCTGCTGCTGGGATATTACCTTCGAATCCGAAAAAAATGCGTCGAACTGGAAGAACTCTGATGAAAAACCATAAAAAAGCTCCCGCCTTCCCATGGGAAGGCGGGAGCTTTTGTTTATCGCACGACCAACTGATCGTTGTCCACATCCACCGTGAGCACTGCATCAGGTTCCACCTGATCGGCAATGATCTTCCGGCTGATGAGGGTCTCCACCGTGTGCTGCAGATAGCGGCGCAGGGGGCGGGCACCATAGATGGGGTCGTAGGCCTCGTCAATGATCTTGGCCTTGGCGGCGTCGGTCAGCTTGACGGTCAGCTGCTTATCCTCCAGCCGCTTATTCAGGTCGGCGGCCATCAGGTCGATGATATGGGTCACGTTGTCCCGGGTCAGGGGCTTGTAGAACACGATCTCGTCCAGACGGTTCAGGAACTCCGGACGGAAGGAGCGTTTGAGTAGCTCGTTTACCTGATCCCTGGCCTGCTGGCTGATCTCGCCGTTGGGCTCGATGCCGTCCAGCAGGAACTGGCTGCCCAGATTGGAGGTCAGGATAATGATGGTGTTCTTAAAGTCCACCGTCCGGCCCTGGCTGTCGGTGATCCGGCCGTCGTCCAGCACCTGCAGCAGGATGTTGAACACATCGGGATGGGCCTTCTCCACCTCGTCAAAGAGGATGACCGAGTAGGGCTTGCGGCGCACAGCCTCAGTCAGCTGGCCGCCCTCCTCATAGCCCACATATCCCGGAGGCGCACCGATCAGACGGCTGACGGAGAATTTCTCCATATACTCGCTCATGTCGATCCGCACCAGGTTCTTCTCGCTGTCAAACAGAGCCTCAGCCAAGGTCTTGGCCAGCTCCGTCTTGCCCACGCCGGTGGGGCCCAGGAACAGGAAGGAACCGATGGGCTTGTTGGGGTCGGCAATGCCGGCGCGGCTTCTCAGGATGGCCTCGCTCACCAGGCGCACAGCCTCGTCCTGACCCACCACGCGCTTGTGGAGGATGTCCTCCAGGTGCAGCAGCTTCTCCCGCTCGCCCTCCATCAGACGGGCCACGGGGATGCCGGTCCACCGCTCGATGATGCGGGCGATCTCCTCCTCGGTGACCTTATCCCGCAGCAGGGAGCGGGCCTTGCCCTCGTTGGCGATCTGCTCCTCCGCCTCCAGCGCTTTCTTCAGCTCTGGGATCCGGCCGTACTGCAGCTGGGCGGCCTTCTCCAGGTCGTACTCCCGCTGTGCCTTCTCCAGATCGGCGTTGGCCTTTTCCAGATCCTCACGCAGCTTCTGTACCTTGCCGATGGCATTCTTCTCGTTGTCCCACTGGGCCTTCTTGGCGTTGAACTCCTCCCGCATCTCGGCCAGTTCCTTCTGGATCTCGGCCAGATGCTCCTGAGACAGCTTGTCCGTCTCCTTCTTCAGGGCAGCCTCTTCGATCTCGTGCTGGATGATCTTCCGGCGGATCACATCCATCTCTGTGGGCATGGAGTCCATCTCCGTACGGATCATGGCGCAGGCCTCGTCCACCAGGTCGATGGCCTTATCGGGCAGGAACCGGTCTGTGATATAGCGGTTGGACAGGGTGGCGGCGGCAATGATGGCGCCGTCGGTGATCTTCACCCCGTGGAACACCTCGTAACGTTCCTTCAAACCACGGAGAATCGCAATGGCATCCTCCACCGTGGGCTCGTTCACCATCACGGGCTGGAACCGCCGCTCCAGGGCGGCGTCCTTTTCAATATACTGGCGGTACTCATTCAGCGTTGTGGCGCCGATACAGTGCAGCTCGCCCCGGGCCAGCATAGGCTTGAGCAGGTTGCCGGCATCCATGCTGCCTTCGGTCTTGCCCGCACCCACGATGGTATGCAGCTCGTCGATGAACAGGATGATCCGGCCCTCCGACTTCTTCACTTCGTTCAGGACGGCCTTCAGCCGCTCCTCAAACTCGCCGCGGTACTTGGCTCCGGCCACCAGAGAACCCATATCCAGGGAGAAGATAGTCTTGTCCTTCAGACTGGCGGGCACATCGCCCTTCACGATCCGCTGGGCCAGGCCCTCGGCGATGGCGGTTTTGCCCACGCCGGGCTCACCGATCAGCACGGGGTTGTTCTTGCTCTTGCGGGACAGGATGCGGATCACATTCCGGATCTCGTCGTCCCGGCCGATGACAGGGTCCAGCTTATTCTGCCGGGCCCGCTCCACCAGGTCGGTACCATATTTCTTCAGGGCGTCATAGGTCTCCTCCGGGTTATCCGAGGTGACCCGCTGGTTTCCCCGCACGCTGGCCAGGGCCTGCATCACCTTTTCTCGGGTGACATTATAGGTGCGGAACAGCTCCTTCAGCGAGCTGTTGGCCGCATCCAGCAGGCCGAGGAACAGATGCTCCACGGAGATATACTCATCCTTCATGGACTGGGCGGCCTGTTCCGCGCTCTTCAGGGCGCGGTCCACATCCTGGGCCACATAGACCTTATCGGCCTCCCGGCCGCTGCCGGATACCTTGGGCAGCTTGTTTACCTCGGCCTTCACCGCCGCCTCGAAGCTGGGCACGGTCATGCCCATGGCAGTGAGCAGCTGGGGCACAAACCCCTCAGCGTCCGCAATCAGAGCCAGCAACAGGTGCTGCTGCTCGATCTGCTGCTGTCCATATTCCACAGCCAGATCCTGGGCCCCCTGAATGGCGGCCAGAGACTTCTGGGTAAAACGATTCATATTCATAAAGCAAAACCTCCTTGTTCCGGTTTCGTCGCTTTTTAGCGCTCCTGTTTTGTGAGTGCTAACTCAGTATAAACTCATTCTCTTTCTTTTTCAAGAGAAATCGGAAAATTTTCACGAGAAAGGGGCAGGCTAAAAGCCTGCCCCAAGTATGTTCAGCTATCATTCTATGGTGATCTTGCTACATTGGGGCTGTACGGCCGACTTCTTAGGCAAAGTCAACTTCAGCACACCGTTTTCATAAGAAGCGGTGATCCCGCTCTGCTGTACCTCAGATACATCGAAGCTGCGCTTATAGCTGCCAAAGTACCGTTCCCGGCACAGATATTTACCTTGGTGCTCTTGGTTCTCCTCTCTGCGGCAGGCCGTCACAGTAAGCAGATCGCCCTTCAGATCCAGGCTGATCTCTTCCTTCTGGAAGCCAGGCAGGTCGGCCTCCAGCAGGTAGCGGTCGCCCAAATCCTGAATGTCGGTGCGGAAAGCAGAGGGCTGATTGTCACCCGCTGTCATAAAGAAACGGGGAATATTGTCATAGAAGTGGTCCATGCTGTTGGTATATTTCTCAAAAGGAATCAAGCTATACATATGTCATGCTCCTCTCGACCCCTTGGGGTCATCTTTTATTTGTCTTTAGTATACGGTCTGATTGTGAACAATTCTTGCAGCAAGTATGAACAGACTTTTAATTTTAGCACTCAATAATACTGACTGCTAAAATTCGACGCGGCCGGTTCTGAAAATTCCCCGCTCCTGCGGAACCGGAGCATATAAAAACGCCGTCCCGACAACGGGGACGGCGCTCTGTCCGGCCTGATTCAGCCCTCTGAGTATTGGAACAGGAACTGTTTGGTGCGCTCCTGCTGGGGGTGTTCGATCACCTGCTTGGCCTGGCCCTGCTCCACGATCACACCCTTATCCATGAAGATGACCTGATCCGCCACATCCCTGGCAAAGGCCATCTCATGGGTAACGATGATCATGGTGGTCTTTTCCTCCGCCAAAGAGCGGATCACCTTCAGCACCTCACCGGTCAGCTCCGGGTCCAGGGCGGAAGTGGGCTCATCAAAACAGAGGATATCCGGCTTCAGGGCCAAAGCCCGGGCGATGGCCACCCGCTGCTGCTGGCCGCCGGACAACTGGTGGGGGTAGTGCCCCTGGCGGTCAGCCAGTCCCATACGGGCCAGCAATTCCCGGCCGTGGTCCTCAATCTCGGCAAAGATCTCTTTTTTCCGACTCTTGAAGTCGGGCCGCTCCTGGGCCAGCAGCCGCCCGGCCAGCGTTACGTTCTCCAACGCGGTATACTGTGGAAACAAGTTGAAGGACTGGAACACCATGCCGAAGTGCAGCCGCTTCTTGCGGATCTCATTCTCCCGCTGGGTGGCGGGGTCGGCGGCGTCAAACAACACATCGCCATTGACTGCGATCCTGCCTCTGTCCGGCGTCTCTAAAAAGTTCAGGCAGCGCAGCAGGGTAGTTTTGCCGCTGCCGGAGGAACCGATGATGGCGATGGCCTGCCCCTGCTCCATAGAGAAGCTGATGTCCTTCAGCACCTTCGTGGCGCCAAAGTGCTTTTCGATATTCTGTACCTCTAAAATAGCCATGCAGCTTCCCCTCCTTATTTAAAATAGCTCAGCCGGCGCTCGATGTACCGGAACAGGATGGTCAGCACACCCACAAACGCCAGGTAGAACACCGCCGTATAGTACAGGGGCCAGACGATGCCGGCAGACTTGCTGAAAGACTCGCCCGCTTTGATGATTTCAGTAATGGCGATGATCCGGGCCAGCGAGGTGTCCTTCACCAGAGTGATGATCTCGTTGGACATGGGGGGCACCACCCGCTTGACCATCTGCAGCAGGGTGACCTTGAAAAAGATCTGGGACCGGGTCATGCCCAGCACCTCTCCCGCCTCCCGCTGTCCGGCAGGCACGCCCTCGATGCCGCCCCGGTAGATCACGGAGAAGTAACAGGCGTAGTTGATAACAAAGGCCACGATACAGGCAAACATACGCCCATCGCTGAAGTTGTTCCAGGGGTTCTGGGGAAGCAGCTTGCCCGGGGTGTAGAAAATGATAATGAGTTGGAGCATCAGGGGGGTGCCCCGGATGATCCACACAAACACGTCGGTGAGCATACTCACCGGACGCCAGGCGGCCAGCTTGGGGAACCGCGTCCCCAGGCGGCACAGGGGCTGAAACCGCCCTGTCACCCGGAAGGGCCGCCATTTGCTCATAGAGCCGAAGGCAATGACCAGGCCCAGAGGCAGGGCAAACAGCAGGGTGAAGAAAAACAGCTTTCCCGCCTGTCCGCAGCCCTCCAGGATCGTGCGTGTGACCGTCCAAAACATAATCAGGTAACTCCTCTAACTCTTAATTCTCGCTATAATAAGACCTTTTCTATGACTGAACGCCATAGAAATTCTTCCGTTATACCGCCCAAAGGCAGAGAGCGATCTCCGCTCTCTGCCTTTTAGGATATCATTTCTTCTGCCTTTCGTCCAGCCTTACTTCGTTACGACTACCTGGGCGTTCTCGCAGTAGGCGTTGGTGCACTCCATCGCGGCCTTCACACCATCGGTCAGGGTCATGCCGTTCCAAACCACGTCGATACCCTTGCCGTCCAACTCGTCAACTTTGCGGTCCCAGTCGATCTCAACAAACTCAATGGCCACGCCCAGCTTTTCGGCCACCAGCTTGGCCATGTCGGCGTCAAAGCCGATCCAGCTGCCGTTGGCATCCTGGTAGTCCATGGGCTCGAAATTGGTGATACCCACTACCAAAGTACCCTTGCCCTGGATGTAGGCGACATCGCTGTCGCTGTCGGCGGCGGTGTACTCTGCCTCAGGCTGCTCCAGAATGGCCTCCTGCACGCCGTAAGTCTTGGCCAGTTCCTCCATGGTGCCATCGGCAAAAGCCTCAGACAGCACTGCATTGATGAAGGATGCCAGATCGCTGCCCTTGCGGCAGCCCACGCCGTACTCCTCGGAATTCAGCTTCTGGTCGGTTACCTTGATGTTGGGGTAGCTGGTGCCCTCGCCCACCATGGCGCCCGCCATGAGCAGATCGATGATGGCGGCGTCAGCGGTACCGGAGTCCACTTCCATCAGGGCCATGGCCTGAGTCTCTACGCTGACAGTCTTGAAGCCGTTGGCCTTGGCCACCTCCTCGCCGGCGGAGCCGGCCTCTACGGCGTAGGTCAGGTCACCGGCGGTACTCTGACTGCCAGAGGTTGACTGAGCGCCGGACTGGCTACCGGCAGCGGGCTGATCCTTCTTGCCGCAGGCGGCAAGGCTGAATACCATAGCCATGGCCAGCATGGCGGAAAGCATCTTTTTCATATCTTATATCCTCCTAAACGTTTGTGTATTCTTTCATTTTGTCTGGGATATCTCCCTGACGCTTTTGTATTTTAGCACGCTAACACGCTATTGTAAAGGATTTTCTTTTGATTCTCTTGTTTTTGTATCTTCCGTCTCAATCCTCTGGATTTTGTCCTCTTTCCTTGTGTCATCTACACAAATACGCCGGTTGTTTTCTAAATCTGCGTATCTGTACAAAAACCGGGGGCAAAGATCTCTCTTTGCCCCCGGTTCCCACCGTAAGCTTCAGCAATTACTTCATGCCGTTTTCGTAGGACTCAATCATTTTCTTGACCATCTGGCCGCCCACAGAGCCCGCCTGACGGGAGGTCAGGTCGCCGTTGTAGCCCTGCTTCAGGTTGACACCGACCTCGTTGGCGGCCTCCATCTTAAACTTATCCATAGCCTCGCGGGCGCCGGGAACAACGATTCGGTTGCTGTTCTTACTGTTAGACATACTCTGTCTCTCCTTTTCTTTCTGTTGTGTTTGTTGATTTGCTTGGATTTGGATGGAACATCCGCTTATAGCATGACCCATACC
>Ga0129312_1002163_pt1 | contig 10121 bp, 7 predicted proteins | sample O827metagenome_FD_94434 | JGI IMG/M metagenome (GOLD analysis project Ga0129312, IMG submission 94434) | Orangutan group fecal microbial communities from Wisconsin, USA - O827 metagenome | ecosystem: Host-associated > Mammals > Digestive system > Large intestine > Fecal | place: USA: Wisconsin... | reverse complement strand
CCAAAAACATCTCGATCCACCAGATCTGTATTGGTCATTTTTTGACGAGTCATAATCGTTTCAATGGCTCGTATCTGATCGCGGTATTCTGCCGCTTTTTCAAATTCCATCTTTTCAGCAGCTTGAACCATTTTTTGGTGGATTTCTGATTCAACTTTTTCATAGCCACCATTTAAAAAGCTTTTAACTTCATCAACGATTTTCGTGTAAACTTGTGGATCAACATCAAAATAATAAGGACAAAGGCATTGGCCTAAGTGATAATACAAACACGGTTCTTTCGTTTGGCTAGGTTTACACTTGCGTAACGGAAACAACCGATCAAGGATTTTTTTGGTCTCGTTGGCTGCGCCAACATCTGGATATGGTCCGAAATAAACTGCTTTGTCTTTTAACACTTTACGTGTAATGACTAAGCGTGGGTACTTTTCGTTTGTGATTTTCAAAAAAGGATACGTTTTATCATCTTTCAACATGATATTGTATTTAGGATCATTTTTCTTGATTAAATTGATTTCTAAAAGTAAAGCTTCGATATTGGATTCTGTAACAATATATTCAAAGTCTTCGATCTCACTAACTAATCGTTCGGTTTTGGTATTATGACTACCTGTAAAGTAGGAACGGACTCTATTTTTGAGAATCTTTGCTTTCCCAACATAGATGATGGTGCCATTTTTATCTTTCATCAAGTAGCAGCCAGGTTGATCAGGAAGTAAGGCTAATTTATTTTTGATACGTTCGTTCATGAAATACTTCCTTTCAAATTTCATTGAATTAATTATAACATGTCTGTCAAAAAGAATCGTAATCGGCTCATTTGTTTCCTAGACTTGTTTGAGGGTTTAGATAAACTAGAGAAAGGTTTTACTGAAATTTGTGCTAAGGACAAAAAAACCGAGATATCAATCCATTGATTGATATCTCAGTAACATTCCAGATGTTTATAAATATTGATCGATCATTTGACGTAATTGCTCTTTCGAGTGTACACCAACCGCTTTTTCAACGACTTGCCCATCTTTTTTCAACAATAATGTTGGAATACTCATAATCCCAAATTGTTGAGGTGTTTGTGGGTTTTCATCTACATCCATTTTTACGATTCGGAATTCATCTTCATCGTATTCTTCTGACAGCTGATCTAAAATTGGTGCTTGCATGCGACAAGGTCCACACCAAGTTGCCCAAAAGTCGATTAATACTAAGCCTTTATCTGTTTCTTCGTTAAATGTCGTATCTGTAACTACTTGTGACATATCAAAGACCTCCATTTTTTAGTCTAGAGTCATTATAGCACCTTTCTTGATTCGAGACGAGCCTTCTGCTTACATTTAGTAAGTTTTATTTAAATTTAACGATCGTCGCCCCATTACCGCCTTGGTTAGCAGGAGCAAATTCAAAACTTTTGACACTTCGATGATTTTTCAAGTAGTCGGTGATTCCTTGACGCAAAGCTCCGGTCCCTTTTCCATGTACGATCGTTACTTGGGGATAGCCAGCAAGGATCGCTGAATCAAGGTATTGGTCAACCTCACTCAACGCTTCTTCATAGCGTTTGCCACGAAGATCTAGTTGGTTCGACACGTGACTAGCTGATTCAGAACGTACAGCATGAATGACCCGCTGTTTTGGTTCCTTTTGTGGAGCAACGGGCGTTAATTCACTTTCAGAAACATTCATTTTTAAAATCCCGATTTCCACTTGCCATTGCTCCCCGTTTTTACGTAACAAGGTTCCTCTTTGACCATAAGTTGTCACTAAAACTTCGTCGCCTGGTTTCAATGTTTTTTGTTCTTTGGCTTTTTTCAACACTTTATTTTTTTTCAGTTGTTCTTCTTGATGTAAGTTTGCCAATTTGGTTTTCGCATCAATCAATTGGTGCTCTTTTACATTTCCTTGTCCTACTTGTTGTTGCATTTTACGAATATCTGCAATGATTTTTTCCGCATTTTCTTGTGCTTCAGAAACTAATTCATTGGCTTTTTTCTTGGCTTTTTCGATTTCTTTTTCTCGTTCTTCAAAGAAATAGCGATACGCCTCTTTTAAGTTTTCATATAACTCTTGTGCTTCATCAACGTAGTGGCGCATTTCTAAATACTCCGTTTCAGCCATTTTTCGTCGATTTTCTAAATCAGCGATCATTTCATTTAAATCTTGGCTTTCGTCATTCATCAATTGTTTGGCTTCATTGATGACTGATTGATCTAATCCTAAGCGGCTAGAGATTTCAAATGCGTTACTTCGCCCTGGTACACCAATCAACAGACGATACGTTGGACTAAGTGTATCAACGTCAAATTCCATACTTGCATTGATTGTATTCGCCCGATTGTATCCATAAACTTTTAGTTCTGGATAGTGTGTCGTAGCCATCACATAAGCCGATTTTTTCCCAAGATCGTCTAAAATAGCAATCGCTAAAGCTGCCCCTTCTTGGGGATCTGTTCCTGCGCCTAATTCATCAAACAAGACTAAACTTTTTTCATTCACATGCGCCAAGATATCGACGGTGTTTGTCATATGGGAAGAAAATGTTGAGAGACTTTGCTCGATGGATTGTTCATCACCGATGTCAGCAAATACTTCCTCAAAAATACCGATTTGACTTTCTTCATCTACAGGGATCGGTAAACCCGATTGCCCCATCAATTGTAACAATCCTAAAGTTTTTAAAGTGATCGTCTTTCCTCCAGTATTTGGACCAGTAATCACGATCGCTTGGTACTCTTTTCCAATACTGATATCATTAGCCACCACTTTTTCTTGATCAATCAACGGATGTCTTGCTTGTTTTAAAATGACATGATTTTCTACACTGATTGCAGGAACGATGGCTTTCAGTTCTTTCCCAAAACGTGCTTTGGCGTTCATCAAATCTAGTTTACCGATCACGTATGCGTTATGAATGATTTCATGTCGATGAGGAACCAGTTCAGCAGAAAGTTCACTTAAAATACGTTGGATCTCATTACGCTCTGCAATTTGATACTGTCTCAAGCGATTATTTAATTCAACGATTTGCTTTGGTTCAACGAATAATGTTTGCCCAGAAGCACTTTGATCATGGACTACCCCACCAAAGACACCCCGGTATTCTTGCTTGACAGGAATCACATAGCGATCATTTCGCATGGTAATAATCGTATCACTTAAGTATTTGGCGTTTTTCCCCCTAACAATGCCATCTAGTTGTTCTCTCACCGTTTGTTCACTTCGACGAATATTTTGACGAATGATTTTTAATTCAGGGGAAGCATCATCTGTTACTCGCCCATCTTCATCGATCGACTCTTTTAAACGTCGATTCAATTCGGGGATCGTCACCAATTGTTCTGCCCAGAAATAAAGACGTAAAAATTCAATTTCGCTATCTGCTAAATCAGCAAAGAATCGTTTTAATTCACTTGTAGTCGATAAAACACGTGCAACTTGCGCTAATTCGAGTCCATTTAAATCAGCACCGATCTCAATTCGTTTCATATGAGGTCGGATGTTCTCTAACTTAGGAATAGGGATTCCCCCACGTAACCTTTGAACTTTTAAGCCATCTTCTGTTTCTGCTAACCAATCTGTTAATTTCTCTTGTTGGTTGATCGGCACTAACTTTGCGAGTTCTTCTGTTCCTTGCGCGGTTACCACAAACTGACGAACAAGCTGTTTCACTTTTTCAAATTCTAATGTTTCTAGGATTCGATTATTCACGTTATCACCCTAACTTTCACTAAAAGAAGTTGTCACATTTCGCATTGACTCATTGGTCTTTGCTGTCCTGTCACAACTTCGTTTTTTTCTTTCACTACTTACTGTTACACTTTTACAAAAAATTTTTGATTAGTTTATCACATTCGTTATCCATAAATCATGGATTTTATTCGTTAGAAATGGTGTCTGCTCTACGATAAAGCGGGCAAGACTATTTCCACTAAATTGTTTTTGAACGATATCTACTGGCACAAAAGTCAATAAACTCAAGAGCAAAAATATCGTGACATAGGCAACGATTAAAGATAAGATGCCTCCCGCAAGCCAATCGACTTGTTTTAGGATCGGAATATAGGTCAAGCTATGAACAAAAATCCCGATAAAACGAGTAAGCAATCCTCCGATAAATAAAATCAGCAAAAAGGCGACTCCTGCATAAAAAGCTTCATCTAATCTGAAAGAAAATGTCTGATCAAAAAAGACCATTTGGGAATTAGATGTTACCGCAGGATAAGGAATATATAATTCCAGACGACTTGCTAGATCCTTATAAAAGTGCTGTGCTGCCATAAATGACAAGATATAACCGATCGTATAAACGACCTGCATAGAAAATCCTCGTCTCGCACCTGAAAAAAATGCAAGCAGCAAGATAAATAAAATCAAAAGACTTAACATGTCTTGTTCCTTTCTCTTTCATCAATTTGAAGATTTTTGTTTGATTTGACCTTTTCTTTTTTCATTTAAAATTTGTTGGGCTTCCACATGATTCTTGATTTCTCGATCTGCTTGTCCGTTTTCTTTCAACACTTCTCGTGCTTCGTTTTCAATCGCTTCAATTCTTTTGATTCGATTTTCCATTTCCACAAATTTGATCATTTTTTTCTTTAAATCTGCTACTTCTTTTTCAAGTTCGAGATTTCTTTCTTGCTTCTTTAATTGATCCGAGAGCGCATTGACAGCCATTAAGATCGCTGCTTGTTCATTATCGATTTGCGGAGACAAATCCTTCAATTCTTTTAGTTGTTCATTGATCAAATTTGTCACGATATCCATATGGTGCTTTGTTTCACGTCCAATAATCGTGTAATTTTGGTCGGCAATCACTGCTTTATAGCGTGTTTTTTCGTGCGCCATCCGAATCATTTCCCCCTATTGATAAAATTATTATCTAGTGTACCATGAAATTAATGATTTAACAGTTGTACACAAATTTTCTTATATTTACCTTATCATTATATGATAAACTTTGAAAAAATGCTATGTCTCGTCCCCAACTGAACGACAAGGAACTATTGAGGGATCTTTCATCTAACAAGCATCTAAATTTATTAATTTAACTAAAATGGAGGTACATAATGAGTAATATTATCATCAAAGTAACGACTGCCCAAATGGAAAAAATGAAACAAGCTTATCTTTCTTATCTTTTACCTAAAAAAATTCCTTATACCGTATTTGCCGCTAAAAAAAATGGCACGACCATCACTGCCTACACCTCAGGAAAAGTCATGTTCCAAGGTGCAAATGCCGAAAAAGAAGCAAGTCAATGGGGCGAAGCAGCTTCAGCAAAACCCAAAGCTGGAAAAACAGCTGCATCTTTGCCTAAGAACATCGAATCTTTATCTGTATTAGGAAGTGATGAAGTGGGAAATGGGAGTTACTTCGGTCCATTGACAGTTTGTGCTGCTTACGTGGCCAAGGAGCAACTAACACAACTAAAAAAACTAGGCGTTCGTGATTCAAAAGAATTAAAAGATCCTCAAATCATTCAATTGGCTAGTATCTTGAAGAAGACGATCCCTTATCAACTTTTAGTACTCGAGCCTAAAAAATATAACGAGATCCAACCGAAATACAATGCTGTGCGTATGAAAGTTGCTTTGCATAATCAAGCGATCCATCTACTGCTGAAAAAAATTGCTCCTGTCAAACCAGAGGCAATCTTGATCGATCAGTTTACACCAGAAAGCAATTATAAAAAGTATGTCCATTTAGAAAAAAATCAAGTGCAAGAAAAACTCTATTTTGTGACTAAAGGAGAACAATACCACTTAGCGGTAGCTGCGGCATCGATCATCAGCCGAGCAAGTTTTCTAGAAGAATTAGCCAAAGAATCAGCAGAGGTCGGTTTAGAGTTACCTTCTGGCGCTGGAACAAAGTCGGATCGAATAGCTGCAAAAATCATTGAACAAGGTGGCGTTGATTTGTTAGCAAATTATGCAAAATTACATTTTGCGAATACTGAAAAAGCAAAAAAAATGAGTTTATGATATCCCTTTAACGCTTTATTCTAAAAATAATAAACGTTGTTTCAGAAATCATTCTATAGGAATGAAGCGTTGAAGCAACGGTCATAAGACCTCTTAAAACAGGCTATCCAATTGGTCATTTGACCTTAAGAGCATAGCCTGATCTTTTAGATAGCATAAAAACTCCCATCACAGTAGAATAGAACTTTTTTCCACTGCGATGGGAGCCAATTAATTAGTCCCAAACGTTAAAACTTAGTATGTTTTACCCATTAATAACCAGCAATTTAATCAATCAACTCCCAAGGTCCCCATTGTTCAGTACCTGGTTCTTCCCCGCTTGTCCACCATTTAGCTTGATAGTTTTGCCCTTTATGAGACACCTTATCACCAGCTTTGTAAACATTTGTAGCACTCCATGCTTCATATTTTGATGAAGATGTGCTATCTAGTGTTGTCACACTCAAAGGTTGACTGTGTTCTGAAACATTACCAGAATGATCAAACGCTTTTACAATATAAATGTACGTTGAACCAGCCATTAAATATTTGTCAATATAATTGGTAGTAGCTGTTTGACTAACTTGTTGTCCGTCACGATAAACATAATAACCTGCTACTCCTTTATTATCCGTCGAAGCGATCCAGTTCAACGTCACGCTTGTCTCTGTCACATTTTAAGCTGTCAGATCAGTCGGAATAGATGGTGCTTCTTTATCTTCTGGATCTGGTGTTGGCGTTGGTGTTGGATTAGTTGAATCCTCTCCATAAATCGTTTGTTGCGAGATATCTATACCGGCTTTTGTAATTCTTTGTGCTAGATTTATAGAAGCAATATGATCAACGGATACATCAGTTGCATTTGATTTTAATCTAAACGTATATGTCTCCCCTGGTTTAAGCTCTTTTCCTTCATAAACCCCACTTAAATCGATCGTCACCGTTCCATTTGAGGTTGAAACCTCGCCTGCTTTGTAATCACCACTACTAAGAATCTCATTTGAATTCAACGCTAAAGTGTATCGTGGTAATTTAATTGTCTTGTGAGAAGATTCAATAGCTGATAAAACGTCCGAATTTTCATTTAGTGTTTCTTTATTTTTGATGACTAATTCATACCCTTTTGAACTATTTTCAGAATAAGTAGAAATTCCTACCTCGACATTTAGATCACTTGATACAATTTTATGCTCTGGAAGTTTTTCTGTACCAAACAACCCATTTTTGATTGCTTTGGTCAGTTCATCTCTTTTCGTACTCGTTGTTGGCTTATCTTGCGACTGCATCCAAGAGATTACACCGCCTAATTCATGCTCTTTCACATATTGCGTTTTGTAATTAATTGATTTTACATTGTCATAGGTAAAGAACTCTTTTGAAACTTCGCTGTATAAAAATGGTGCTTTGGCTGTATCATCCCAATATTCTTTTAGAGTCGGGATTTTAGTTTTTAATTCATCAATGTTTCGGTAGGACCAAACTCCACCTGCTCGGCCACCATCCCCAAGTGCCAGAGAATGTTCATTGTCCGCACCATATGTCGGCGTTTGGTCTGCATCTTTATTGCTTTTTTCAGCAGGTTGGAATAATCCAGGAGTATTTGGGTCTGTCCCTTTAGCTACTTCATTCCACCCACGAGTATAGAAAGCTGCACCAATAACGATTTTTTCTGAAGGAGCCCCTTGTTCTTTCAAAAAGCGAACGGTCTGATCAACGGACAACCCATTTGCATAGTTCGGGTCGTTAGGATTACCATAAAGTGCAGTATGATGACCACTTGTTGCACTCCAAGCACCATTCATGTCATAAGTCATCATATTCGCAAAGTCAACTACTTCAAATAGTTGTTTGATGTCAATTCCCTTGTCCAACATTCCTTGGGACGCAGGTAATGCTACGGAAAGTTCATAAGTCTTACCTAATTCCACTCCTTGTTTATCGATCGCCGCTCGAATATCTTTTAATAGTAAAATATAATTTTCTTTATCCTCTGGTTTTGCGTTAGGTGTTCCTTCATCATTTTTGTTGTCGACACGATCAGGCTCACGAACATCTGCTGGATATTCCCAATCAATATCAACAAAATCCATGTTGGTATATTTTAAGAATTTAGTAATGTTTTCCACTAATTTTTTTCGTTTCGCAGGACTAGCTGCAACTTCAGAAAAATCACCCGATTTTGACCAACCACCTAATGACACGCCAATTTTTAAGTTTTTATTTTGTCCACGCAAATTTTGAAGCGCATTCAACAATCCAGAAGCAGCATTTCCCCATCCGACTTCTGCTTCACCTGCTGGCACGCCTACAGCGGCTTCTTTATCTGTAAATTTCAACTCACCATTACTATCAAAATCTAAAAAGGCATAATTTAAATGCGTCAATTGGTCTGCGGCAATATCTTTAGGATAAAATTCTTGTTCTCCTCCCCAAATCGACCAATCACCATAATACATCACATTACGATAAGACGCTTTTTTTGTAATTTCCTGAGCTTCTTCAGCATGCACATGTTCTTTGTGGCTGAATAATGGCGTTGTCAGAGAAATAACAGAAGAAAATAACATCGCTGCCAAACTAATTTTTTTCAACTTTTTCATTTTTAACCCTTCCCCTCTTTTTCTATACGAACTCCCCTAATAAAACTTATTACCCATAAAATAAATCAGTTATTTTTAATAAACCAACCTCCTAAAAAACAAAAAAATGATAACCCTTACAAAACAAGGTTAACATTATCTTATCAAAGCATCAAATGATTTGATATTTTTGTGTTGCATATTAACATTTATATATTTATAGTTATCTAAAATAACTAATAAATATCCCTATTTTCTTTTCTCTTTTCCATCTTTTTTTACTGCTTTATTTAAAATAACTATTATTTTTTATTTTTATATTTATAAAAGAACAAAAAAAGCATTTAACCAAAATAAATTGGACAAAATGCTGCGAATCTTTTTATGTATGATTTGTTCATTTTTGAATGTATCCTCTTAGAGTTGGATCTTCCTGATTCTTTTCGTTTCATCATTAACATTTAACTGAAAACTTTTTCAACGAAATTGACGATCATATTTAATCTGCGATTCCTGCTCTCTAAAACAATTTAATGTACGTAAGTATCGTTTAGCCGATTTTAAATGTTCAGCTAGTGGTTTTTTTTCTCCAAGATAAGTATAATAATTAGCTAACACGACTCTTTTTACCTCGTCTTTAGTGATGGTCTCTAATTTTAGCTTTTTGATGGTTTCTTTTGCAATTTTGACTGGCATTTTTTGTAAGAAAAAGTAATTGACCAGCGCATGTATATGTCCCCCCTTGGATCGGTTCTCTTTGATTAACTCATCACAACGTTTCCTTATGTCCCTTTTCCCTTTGTTGATCTCATCTGCTGAGAGTTTACCATCAAAAATCGGTGGAAATAATGGAATCTCATAACGATCACTTAATCGATTACTGATTCTTCTACTTGCACCTATGGAAATCAATGTATTTTCTATTTCTTTCCTTTGCCAGAGCCAATCATCCTTTTTTTGTACGATATGATCACAATACTTCTCAATGATGCTCACCTTTAATGCATCTGAAGAAACCGGCAAAGAAAAATCAAACGCATCAATCACATGAAGTGTTTCCTTTAGTGGTCTCTCTGTAAATAATAGAAAATGAACAATAGCCTTCATTCCTTTTTCATTACCTAAATCCTTTAAAAACGAGTGACAACGATTCAACTGTCCAGATAAACGTCCAGTTTTGGGGAATAACTCTTCATTTACATGGTTATTGATCAATGTGACTAATTCTTGATTCGCCCCCCTTAAGGCAAGGTCATTTTCACTTGATTTTTTCCACTCAATGAGCCCTAACTTATTAAAAGATGCTTGGCACTCCTTAACAAGTCTTACTTCTTCTTTGATAGTCAAATAACTATTGTCAAGAACAACATTTACTTTTGAAGGGATTTTTGTAAAAATTTCCTCAAGAATATCTGGAGGCAGCTCTTGAAGCACGAGATAATTCCGTGTTGCCAATGGCTCAAAACGTTCACAACGTTGGACTACTTCGTCAATGAGTTTTTGAGACGACTTCATCTTCAAAGAAGGAAGCAAGGTGACATTTAGTATCTTACTCAATTGATCGATCTGCGTTCGATTCATTCCT
>Ga0129312_1002162_pt1 | contig 10122 bp, 6 predicted proteins | sample O827metagenome_FD_94434 | JGI IMG/M metagenome (GOLD analysis project Ga0129312, IMG submission 94434) | Orangutan group fecal microbial communities from Wisconsin, USA - O827 metagenome | ecosystem: Host-associated > Mammals > Digestive system > Large intestine > Fecal | place: USA: Wisconsin... | reverse complement strand
GTTTACAGTTTGTAACAAGTAGAAATATCGGGAGACATTTATGGAAACAATAACAGGACATGTAACTGGCATTAACAGTAACATGGCGAATGTAAGCTTCGACGGTGCCGTCCGTAAGAACGAGGTAGGCTATATCCTCGTTGACGGAAAGCGCCTGAAGGGCGAGGTCATTCGTATCAATAACGGAATCGCCAGTATGCAGATTTATGAGATGTCAAATGGCATCAAGGTCGGTGATCCGGTCGAGTTTACCGGTGAGCTGATGAGTGTTGATCTGGGTCCGGGACTTCTGACACAGATCTATGATGGACTTCAGAACCCGCTTCCGGAGCTTGCAGAGCAGTGTGGCTTCTTCCTGCAGAGAGGTGTATACCTCGATGCGATCCCGGATAAGGACTGGGAATTCACACCGAGTGTAAAGGCAGGGGACAGCGTCGTGGCCGGTGATACCATCGGAACTGTTCCGGAGGGTATCTTCACCCACCATATCATGGTTCCGTTCACCCTGAAGGGGGATGACTGGACCGTAAAGTCCATCAAGGAAAAGGGAACGTATAATGTACGTGCCACCATCTGCGTCATCGAGAACAGCCTCGGCGAGCAGAAGGAGCTCAGCATGGTGATCACGCAGCCGATCAAGCAGCCGATCAAGTGCTACGCAGAGAGACTTCGTCCGGATGAGCCGCTGATCATGCAGCTTCGTTGTGTCGATACCTTCCTGCCGATCGCAAAGGGCGGTACCTTCTGCGTACCTGGTCCGTTCGGCGCAGGCAAGACCGTTCTTCAGCACATGGAGGCGAAGAACGGAGAAGCTGATATCGTAATCGTCGCTGCCTGCGGAGAGCGTGCCGGTGAGGTCGTTGAGATCCTGAAGGAATTCCCGGAGCTGGATGATCCGCGTACCGGTCGTTCCCTGATGGAGAGAACCATCATCATCTGTAATACCTCTTCGATGCCGGTTGCCGCACGAGAAGCATCCTGCTATACCGCAGTAACCCTGGCAGAGTATTATCGTCAGATGGGTCTCAATGTTCTTCTTCTGGCAGACTCTACCTCCCGCTGGGCTCAGGCCATGCGAGAGATGAGTGGACGTCTCGAGGAGATTCCGGGTGAGGAAGCCTTCCCTGCGTACCTTGAGTCCACCATCGCCGCCTTCTATGAGCGTGCCGGTAAGGTTCGTCTGAAGGATGGCTCCATCGGTTCGGTCACCATCGGCGGTACGGTATCCCCGGCCGGCGGTAACTTCGATGAGCCGGTAACACAGGCAACCCTGAAGGTTGTCGGCGCTTTCCACGGACTGAGCCGTGAGCGTTCCGATGCACGTAAGTACCCGGCGATCAATCCGACGGAATCCTGGTCGAAGTATACCGGTATCATCCCGATGGATCGTGTAGAAGAGAGCCGCAGCATTCTGAAGAGAAGTATCGAAATCAACCAGATGATGAAGGTCGTCGGTGAGGAAGGTACGACGGCAGAAGATTACATCACCTATCAGAAGGGTGAGCTTCTCGATGCCGTTTACCTCCAGCAGAACTCCTTCGATCCGATCGATGCGGCCGACTCTCCGGAGAGACAGCGTGTCGAGTTCGATCTTCTTTATGATGCACTGATGCAGCAGTACGACCTCGAGGACAAGGATGAGATTCGTTCCTTCTTTAACCAGCTGAGACAGGAGTTCCTGGACTGGCACGGAACCGAATTTAATTCAGACGCTTTTGAAGCACAGAAGAATAAGATCGCTGATTTCTATAAATCAAAGGCAATCGCTTAGGAGGTCTTATGCAAAAAGTATATACAAAAATTGAGTCGATCGTCGGTAACGTCGTTACCGTCCGTGCAGAGGGCATCCGAAACGGAGACCTCGCACTGGTCGGTGACAGTTACGCGAATGTAATCAAGCTGGATAAGGATCTCGTATCCCTCCAGGTATTTGCCGGTGCACAGGGTGTCAGCACGAACGACCCGGTGCGTTTCCTCGGCAGACCGATGCAGGTTTCCTTCTCAGAGCATCTGCTCGGCCGTATCTTTAACGGTGCCGGCGTACCGAGAGACAATGGTCCTGCCCTGACCGAAAACATGGTCGATATCGGCGGGCCATCCTTCAACCCGGCGAAGCGAGTGATTCCGAAGCACATGATCCGTACCGGTATTCCGATGATCGATGTGTTCAACACCCTCGTCGAGAGCCAGAAGCTCCCGATCTTCTCCATCTCCGGAGAGCCGTATAACCAGCTGCTTGCACGTATTGCACTGCAGGCAGAGGTTGATGTCATCGTGCTCGGCGGTATGGGCCTCAAGTATGACGACTACCTGACCTTCCGTGACACCCTCGAAAAGGGCGGCGCGATGAGTCACACCGTCATGTTTATTCATACCGCTGCGGATCCTACCGTAGAGAGTACGCTGGTTCCGGATATGTCCCTCGCCGTCGCAGAGCAGTTCGCCCTCGAAGGCAAGAAGGTACTCGTACTTCTCACGGATATGACGAGCTACTGTGATGCACAGAAGGAACTTGCGATCACCATGGAGCAGGTACCTTCGAACCGAGGTTACCCGGGCGATCTCTACAGTATGCTCGCATCCCGCTACGAGAAGGCCGTAGATATCGATGGCGCAGGTTCCATCACGATTCTCGGTGTAACCACGATGCCGGGTGATGATGTCACCCACCCGGTACCAGATAACACCGGCTACATCACCGAGGGTCAGTTCTATCTTCGAAATGGACACATCGAGCCGTTCGGTTCCCTGTCCAGACTGAAGCAGAACGTCAACGGCAGCACCCGTGACGACCACCGTGCACTGATGGATGGTATGATCAAGCTCTATGCACAGTACAAGGAGAGTCTGGAGAAGAAGTCCATGGGCTTCGCGATGAGCTCCTGGGATGATAAGCTCCTCAAGTATGGTCAGCTCTTCGAATCGAAGCTGATGGACCTCAGTGTAAACATTCCTCTCGAGAAGGCACTGGATCTCGGCTGGGAAATCCTCGCGGAGTGCTTCGAGCCGAACGAGACCGGTCTGAAGACCAGCCTGATCAAGGAGAGATGGCCGAAGAAGCTGGATGAGTAAAGGAGCAGTCAATGGCGATCAAACTCACGAAAAATGAACAGAAAGTGCAGAAAGATCACCTGAAAGAGTATCAGCGTTACCTGCCGACCCTGCAGCTGAAAAAGCAGCAGCTGCAGTCCGTCATCATGCAGGTGAAGGACGATCTGGCCGCGAAGGAAGTGGAGCGGGAGCAGATGATCGGCGATCTCGATGACTGGGTAGCTGTATTCTCAGAGAACACGCTGTTTGATACCGATAAACAGCTGGACACTCTGGTACAGCCGGACAAGGTGATCTCCGGCATCGAAAATGTCGCCGGTGTGAAGATCCCGGCCTTCAGGGAGCTGACCTTCAAGGACATCTCCTATAACGTGGATGATTACCCTTTATGGGTGGACACTGCACTGATCAAGCTGCGTGAGATCGCGCGTCTGGATGCGCTGGTTTCAACCCTTCGCAAGCAGGTGGAGCTTCTGGAAAAGGAACTTCGTTCCACATCCCAGCGTGTAAACCTCTTCGAGAAGGTCAAGATACCGGAGGCTAAGGAAAACATCCGTATCATCGGTGTTTACCTCGGTGATCAGCAGACAGCCGCTGTCGTACGCGGCAAGATCGCAAAGAAAAAACTGGTGGAGGCAGGACGATGATAGAAAAAATGAAAATGGTTCACGTCGTGACCACCGCTGAACATAAAGATGACATGCTGGAGGGGCTCCGTTCCCTGGGACTTCTCCATCTGGCAGAGCAGAAGCAGGCGAGTCAGGCCGCGAGTGAGCGCTTCACAGAGCTCGCGCGTGTCTCCTCGAAGCTGCAGGAGTATCTGCCGGAAAGCAAGGATACAAAGAAAGACGCTGCAGGCGAAGCACCGGCACTTCTTTCGGATGAGGCATTCGAGCAGCTGTACCAGGAGGTTCGGAACGCACTCGCGAAGAAGGATCAGCTGACACAGCAGATCACCGCCGACATCACGGAGATGGAACGCATCGAGCCATGGGGACAGTTCTCACCGAGGGATGTCCGCGAGCTTCAGAAGCTCGGCTACGACCTCCATTTCTACCGTGTGGATAAGGATGTATGCGCAGCGATCATGGCAGACGAGAGCCTCCGGGTTCTTCGTCTCGCATCGGTCGATAAGGCAGACACCATCGCCGTGATCGGTACACTCCCGATGAGCTATAACGCGAGTGAATTCACGCTTCCGGAAAAGGGACTCGCTGAGCTGCAGCAGGATATCGCGGATTGCCAGCAGGCACAGGCAGCCTGTGATGCGCTTCTTAAGAAGGCGGCGCTTCACGAAAACAGCTTCCATCAGAAGCTGCTCGACGCCCAGAATGCAGAGGAGTACTCCTCCGCAAGCGAAACCGCGGAAGGCGATACACAGCTCGTATGGCTGTCCGGTTACATCCCGGAGATCTATCTCGACCGGTTCAAGGAAGGTGCCCGCGAGAATCACTGGGCATACGCGATCGACGAGGTTTCCACGGAGGACGAGCACATCCCGACGAAGCTTCGCTACAACAAGGTCAGCAAGCTGATCAAGCCGCTCTATGATATGCTGGGCATCCTGCCTGGATACTATGAGACGGATATCTCACTCTGGTTCCTGCTGTTCTTCGCACTGTTCTTCGCGATGATCATCGGAGACGGTGGCTACGGCCTCCTGTTCCTGATCGGCACCATCGTGATGATCAAGAAGAGCGGAAAAATCGACACCGCGAGCTTCCTGCTCCTGGTACTGTCGACCTCAACCGTGATCTGGGGTGCCATCACCGGTACCTGGTTCGGTATGGAATCTGCGATGAAGGTTCCGTTCCTCCGCGCACTGGTTCTGCCGGGCTTTGCGAACTATCCGCAGTACTTCGATGTACCGGCCGCACTGCAGCAGAACAACATGATGAAGTTCTCCTTCACCATCGGTGCGATGCAGATGGAGCTCGGCAGCCTCCTCGCCGTCAAGAAGAAGATGGAAGAGAAGGATCTCAGCTTCCTGTCCGATATCGGATGGTTATTTACCATCTGTGGCATGTACCTTCTGGCACTCTACCTCGTATTACACGAGCAGCTTCCGCTGACACCGGTCGTTGCAGCGGTGGCGATCGGCTTCGTACTGGTCCTCTTTACGAACGGCATGGCACCGGGCAAGAGCATCGGCGCAGGTATCGCTTCGAGCTTAGGCGGAGCATTTACCGTCTTCCTGAACACGATCAGCTGCTTCGGTAATATCATGAGCTACATCCGACTCTTCGCCGTAGGCATGGCGGGACTCGCGATCGCTCAGAGCTTTAACAACATGGCCGCAGGTCTTGCACATGGACCTTTGATGATTGCTGCCGTCGTGATCGTACTGATCGGACACGTCATCAATATCGTTATGTGTATTCTCTCTGTCGTTGTACATGGTGTACGTCTGAACGTACTCGAGTTCTCCGGACAGGTAGGACTGGAGTGGACCGGTATCGCGTACAACCCGTTCAGATTAAACGATAAAATTAAACAGTAAGCTTTTCAGATAAGCAAAAAGGAGATTATTATGAATATCGCTTTTATTGGTATGGCAGCAGCACTTGGTCTCTCTGCATTAGGTTCCGCATTTGGTACCGGTATCGCCGGTCAGTCCGCTGTAGGCGCATGGAAGAAGTGCTACGCACAGGGTAAGCAGGCACCGTTCATCATGACGGCATTTGCCGGCGCACCGCTGACACAGACCATCTACGGTTTCCTTCTGATGAACTTCATCGCGAATGCGTACAATGCAGGCACCATCGATCCTGCACTGTCCCTCGGTGTCGGTATCTTCGGTGGTATCGCGATCGGCTTCTCCGCGATGTTCCAGGGCAAGGTAGCCGCAGCTTCTGCGGATGCACTCGGTGCAACCGGTAAGGGTACTGCGAACTACTTCGTCGTGATCGGTGTCGCTGAGACCGTCGCCGTGTTCGCACTGGTATTCTGCATGCTGCTTCTCAACACAGCAACCATCGCATAAAGCACAGCTGAATATGTTTTACAGAGACCATCGGCATCCGCCGATGGTCTTTTTTTCATGACAGTTCAGTTTCCTTAGAGCTATTTCACGAAGCCGGTAGTGGGCCTGAAGACCGATGACGCATTTCGGGTCTGTCAACCATGTCGCCAGACAAGTGGCGTCCACCCACCGCCCGCAAACTCGGCCTGTTTTCCTTATGGGGAAAACAGACCTCAGACAATTGCGGTCGGTCACCGTAAGCTTGGGACGCCACTAGCTGTCGCCATGGGACAGACATCGAAATGCTCTACGGTCTTCAGTCCTCACTACCGGCTTTGTGACACGGCTCTCTGAAATTCGAAGCTATGGCTCCGGTAGATAAACCGTAACATTTCATCCTCTTTTTGAAGATCTTTATTAATTTATCGTGACAAAGAAGTAAATTTACTTTTTTTCTTCTGTGCCCTCTGCTATAATGCCGTCGTATTTGTGAAGTCAGTAGATCGCTACGCTCCAGCCTGAGCGGCTATGAAACATAAAGGCAAACTGCGGACAGTCGACAGATTCCTGAATGAACCATCCTATACGAGGTAGTTTATCAGAATCAATAACCCGGAACAGCGGGAGAAAGGATCATCACTTCTGTCTATGGGACAGTGCAGATGATGCATGCATATGAATAATCAGGATTTCGATCATCAGAATAATCAGGGCGGGCTTGAGGTGCCGAATATCGCGCCGCGTCGTGAGGGTGGTGCGCGTCCCCCGCGGCGGACAGCGCCGTCTCGTGCAGCACAGCAGCGGATGGAGGAGCTTCGCTACCGAACGAGTCGTGTGGAGGCGAGCTTCGAGGAGGATGAGGACAGCGCATATGCGGATGCAGCGACTTCTCCGATGAGCGGCGTAGGGCAGACGCATCGTACGGACGGTGCATATGACCGTACAGCGGAGCGAACAAATGCGCAGGGGCGTCGTATGGACGATGCGATGGTTGCAGGTGCGCAGGGCAAACGGAACGGTCATCCACGGATGAGCGACGAGATGTCAGCGAACGCACGGAGACAGCGTGTCGGAAATACGCGGATGGATCATGATATGTCGACCACCGCGCAGGGCCTGCGTGCGAATACTTCTGCCGGGGCCGGCAACACGCCGCGGCGGGCACGCGGGAGGAAAAGGGCGAACTGGGGCCGTCGTGTGATGGCCGGTATCCTCGTGCTGGTCGTCATCATTGGCGGCTTCTTCGGCTGCAGTGCCGTGAAATCACTCGGTCAGTCGACGTACTGGACGGTGGCGGTGTTCGGTGTCGATTCGCGTGACGGAAATCTCGGTGCGGGGGCGCTCAGTGATGTCATCATGCTCGCGAGCATCAACCGGAAGACGGGGGATGTGAACCTCACGTCGGTTTACCGCGATACGTATCTTCAGATCGATGACGAGGGAAAGTACCATAAGATCAACGAGGCTTACTTCAAGGGTGGTCCGAAGCAGGCCATCGCAACGCTGAACCGGAACTTCGATCTCGACATCGATGATTATGTGACCTTCAACTGGAAGGCGGTCGCCGAGGGTCTCAATGTGCTCGGTGGCGTCGATCTCGATATCAGCGATAAGGAATTCGCGTATATCAATGCGTTTATCACGGAGACGGTGCAGGGTACGGGGCTCGGCTCCGTGCAGCTCGAGCACAGCGGCATGAACCACCTCGATGGTGTACAGGCCGTCGCGTATGCGCGTCTTCGTCTCATGGACACCGATTTCAACCGTACGGCGCGTCAGCGGAAGGTGCTGGAGCTCGCGATGCAGAAGGCGAAGGCTGCCAGCAAGAAGACGCTGGTGGCGACGGCGATGGAGGTCATGCCGGATATCCAGACGAGTATCGGTGCGGATGATATCCTGGACATCGCGAAGACGGTGAAGAAGTATAACATCCAGAACGCGGTCGGCTTCCCGTTCTCACGTGATACCACGAACGTCGGAAAGATGAATGTCGTCGTGCCGGCGACGCTCGTATCAAACGTAGCGCAGCTGCACCCGTTCCTGTATGGTGATGATGCGGCCGGCTACACACCGAGTGCGAAGGTGCAGGAGATCTCCGCGCACATTCAGAAGAAGACCGGCATCGGGGAGCTGCCGAATGCAGACATCCCGAAGATCGGTGGCGGCACCGGTGTGACGAAGGCAGCAGAGGGCGCCGCGAACAGCGGTGACAGCGGAAAGTCCGGAAACAGTGGTCAGAATCCGGTTGCGGCTGTGGAGACACCGGCACCGGAAACCGCCGCGGCAGCAGAGAGCGAATCTGCGCTTGAATCCACCGAAGTGACGGCGGACGGCCAGACGACGGAAGAGGAGAGCACCATCGAGGAGCTTTCGAAGGACGAGCATTCGGACGAGCCGGATGCTTCAGATAAGAACACCTCGTTCGGAAACGGTGGTTCAAATGGCAACTCGGATACGAATGTGCCTTCGGATAAGCATACTTCCTCCGGAAAAGCGGACAGCTCTGATCAGAACGATTCGTCTGATCGACATAACGGTGGCACATCCGTGAAGGAAACGGAAAATGCCGGCCCGGAGGTCGGACCGGTCGCGCCGCCACAGACGACAGAAGCGGGGCCGATCGCAGAAACCGCCGCGTGATTCGCAGTAACAGCTCAGCCGGGTGAGGAAATCACCCGGCTGATGCTATAGTGTAACCGTTCAGACCGGGACCCGGCGAGGATCCTGGCCCATACTGTCACATCCCTATCTAATATGGTTTGATTTTGGAAATACTGGATATGTTTTTTGACCGGAATCATCGAAATTGATTGTAAAGTATCCACTTCTAGACGATTTCAAAAATACTGGATACGAAAAGCCTTATTTCATAAGAGAGCTCCAGGGTATGATATCCAGTATTTTAAAAAAGAAGTTTTATTGGATATCTGCTTAAAGATGTGTTTCTTTGAAGCACGAAATACATATCTACTATTTGAAAAATCGAGGAAGATTGGATAGTACGCATATATGCGTATGCTTGATTTTACGGAAAACTATCCAATAAGTGCCCAATTTTGAAATCGTGGATATTTTAGCTCTGTGTACGAAAATGCTAATCGTTATTGAAAGTATCCACGATTTCGAAATCAACCGGTTAATGGATAGTGCAATCCATCTTTATCTAATCACCCTGCCTGAACTGTTACCGCCTACTTGTTACTGTTCAAACGTAGTTAAGTCAAGGCGTGGCTCGGCGGACAGCAGCCACGAGTGAACAGTAACATCGAATATACGGAATATACGGCTTATATATGCCTGGAATCGAATATTGACAAGCGCGCTGTTTTTTTGTATTATAATTTGGTCCTGCCGGTATGGCGGAATAGGCAGACGCTCAGGACTTAAAATCCTGTGACCAGTGATGGTCGTGTCGGTTCGACCCCGACTACCGGCATTAGAGGATGGTTCGAGAGATCCATCCTCTAGTGTTATAAAATGGAGATGTACCCAAGTGGCCGAAGGGGGCGCACTCGAAATGCGCTAGGCCGGTTAAACGGCGCCAGGGTTCAAATCCCTGCATCTCCGCTAAACAAAAGCCTGAAATCGTGGAATGACTGAATTCCATCGGTTTCAGGCTTTTCTTTCGTTCAGACAAAATGACTCTTCGAGCGCGATTACTGCGGATTGACTTTTCCCTTCTGAGGGCGCATAATCGGTATATACCGGAAATAAAGGAGGATACAGCGATGCCGAGACCGCCACGATGCCGTCGAATCTGCAGTGCGCCCAGGGTGGAGCGATTCTGCCCATGCGATGTGGCAGAGAGCGCTCCGATTCTGCTGACGCTCGATGAGTACGAGGTCATCCGTCTCGTGGATCTCAAGCAGCAGACGCACGAGCAGTGTGCCGCACAGATGGATATCTCACGCTCGACCGTGCAGGAGATCTATGAAAACGCACGACGCAAGCTCGCCGCCTGTCTCGTCTACGGGAAGCCGCTGCACATCACCGGCGGAAACGTCCAGATCTGCAGCGGGCAGAAGCAGCGATCCGAAAGCTGCGATCGTGCAGAGGCATGCGATCGAGCAGGCCAGGATATCACCGGCAGAAACGTCCAAATCTGCAGC
>Ga0129312_1002157_pt1 | contig 10146 bp, 4 predicted proteins | sample O827metagenome_FD_94434 | JGI IMG/M metagenome (GOLD analysis project Ga0129312, IMG submission 94434) | Orangutan group fecal microbial communities from Wisconsin, USA - O827 metagenome | ecosystem: Host-associated > Mammals > Digestive system > Large intestine > Fecal | place: USA: Wisconsin... | reverse complement strand
TCCGCGCCTCTATCTTAATGGTTTGCTATTAAAAAAATTATATTACTGTTACTGCTATTTGTCAACGAGGAAAATTATTAGCATCTTCTTATAGCAGCAAGTGTAAAGATTTTACAAAAAGAGTGTACACATAGGCACAAGTAAACTATCAGCGTAAATTATTCCATATTCGGTTGTGATTTTATTTATCCAGTACGATATCCATCAGGCTCTTGTAGTCCTTTACCTGACCGTAATGCACTTCGCCGTTGGAAAGTTTTTCAAAAAGCTTCTCGGCACATTTAATTTTCGCCTGCTCCATAGATTTCAGTTCCGTACTTTCATTTGTTCCTTTAGTTTCAGCAATGAAATATACGTACTTAATCTTTCCCTCTTTAAAAGCAATAGCCCAGTCAGGCGAATATTTACCTACAGGTGTCGGAATGTAAAAGCCTCGCGGAAGCTTAGCATATACTGCAACTTCATCCGCTTTATCCAGATTTTCAACAAATTTACGCTCTACACTCTGCTCTGCTATACCATCAGTAACAACGTAATCAGTTACTGCTCTGAGCGCAGGAAACACCTTAGATAATGCCACACGATGACATTCCGCCGTAAAGATTTCTTTGTCAAATACTTCATTGGTTGTATTGTAGGTAACGCCTTCTACAATCAGGCCGGCCTTCTGCTCATTAATCAGACGTGCAACCTTACTGATAAACTCTTCCGGATTATCACGGAATTTCCTGTACTTCATCATATTGATTCTGCTCAAAATAGCAGCAACAGTACGACGTGTTAAAGAAGTTCGTTGCGTCAGCTCGTGCAGTAAATCATACTTCAAGCTGCTGTCATGAGCATTTTTCAATACATTTGTAGTATGCGAAGGTGCTACAAAGCTTGTTTTCTGCTCTAATTCATGCGCCTGCATATTATTTTTCTGATATCCGACGCTCAAAGTATAAAGTGTCTGAGTAACCTGCAGTTTGGCATCAATCGCTGCCACAGCCTTGTCAATCAGCACATTGCTGTCAATCTTAACGGTATAAGCACACTTACGATTGATACGCTTCCACAACTCCTGGAATTCCTGCTTTTCAAAATTCTTATTGTTGAGCTTGTTTTCTACCGTTGTCTGGTTACCGTTAGTAATCATTTCATTTAGTGAATCTTTATCATACAGGCTCTTAATCAGCACATGTACAGCAGGCTCAATATCCCTAAGCTTATCCTGCACCGGCTCTAAGCTACCGTTGGCAGCATCCTGCTTATACTTTTCGGTGATTCTGTCATCATCGTCAAGATAATCATGTCTGTCAAGATATTTCACTATCTGACGTGCCTGCTCACCCTCAATTTTATAGGTTTCATCGCCAACCTTTACTACTTTGCCGAAGAAGTACTCTATAGATACCTTTTCAGGACGTTCATACAAAGCTTTTTTGATTTCATCCTGCAGGCTGTCGACAAAATCGGCATAGCTTTCACTGGCAATAACCGTCAGTTTATTGACCACATGCACATTTGCTCCACAAACGCTTTCATCCATGCGCTCACCCTGCTGATTGACGCAGATACGCATGCCACGGCCGACCTCCTGACGCTTATTGACATTGCTGTTGGACTGCTTCAAGGTACAGATTTGAAATACATTGGGGTTATCCCAGCCTTCACGCAACGCGGAGTGAGAGAATATAAAACGCACCGGATTATTGAAGCTTAACAGTGCTTCCTTATTACGCATAATCAAATCATAAGCGGATTCATCATTAGAGGTATCCTTGCCACGTTCGCATTTACTGTCAACGCTATGCCCTTTTTTATCGATGCTGAAGTAGCCTGTATGCACTGCACTTACATCCGCAGCCATATTTCTCAGATATTCGCCATAAGGTGTTTGATAAAGCTCCTGCATCCTATCTCTAAATATTTTCTGATATTCTTCTTCAAATATTTTGCCGTATTCGCCCAGCTTTTGTGTGCCATTTTCGTCGTATTGTCTGTACTTGGCAACCTCATCAATGAAAAACAGTGATAATGTTTTGATGCCTTGCGCAAAAAGCTGCTCTTCCTTTTCAAAGTGAGATTTGATGGTTTCACGAATCTGCACACGACGTAAATCAGACATTTCCTGACTGTTGTTAGCTACTTCACCGCCATGTAATTCTTCTCCGTTGGTAAATCTTACGCAGCCCGTATCACTGGCATCAATGTCACTGATTTTATAGCCTTCGTACTGCAGCATGCCGTTAGAAAGCTCATACAGATTATCTCCGTAAGCGCAATTGCGTAAAACACGCTTAACAGTACCGCTTTTCAGCTGCTGTTCAAATTCCAGCTTTACCATAGGAGGTTTATTTTTGGACGTAACAAAGCTATCGCAGTAAAGATAACCGTCGATGCCTTTAAGATTTACCACTTCGATACCCTTAACCTCTATCTTCTTAACCAGCTTATGATTATAGGCATCAATAGCATCTAAACGGTATACTTCATTATGCTCCTGTTTATGTGTAGCAGAGTAATTGACGCTAAACAATGGATTAAAGCGCTTCATAGCTTTTTGTGTTGCAGGACCGTTCAGCTTCTGCGGTTCATCAAGAATCAAAATAGGATTAGTTTTGGCAATAACATCAATAGGCTTGCGTGAACCAAATTCATCACGTTCACTGTAAATAATCAATGCACCCTTATCACCGCCACGGCCTTCTTTGTTCTTCTCCTCATTCAAGGATTTAGCAAATGCTTGATTATTAATAATCATTACGTTGATTTCGTTGCTTTTGGCGAAATCATCAATCTTCGTCAGATTTTTGCTGTCATAAATGAAATAACGCGCTTTCTTGCCATACTGGCTCATGAAATGCTCTTCCATCGTTTCCAGGCTTTTCTTGACGCCTTCACGGATTGCGACAGAAGGGACGATAATAATAAACTTGTTCCAGCCATATTGCTTATTCAGTTCAAACATGGTCTTGATATAGACATAGGTTTTGCCCGTACCTGTTTCCATTTCGATATCAAGACTGCACTTTCCCTGACCTTCTATAAGCTCCTTAGACGGATTTATATTATTATTGCCCTGAATGAACTTGATATTCTCCAGAAGCTGCACTTTATCCAATTTTATTGGCGCATTGGCATAACCGAGTATTATATCCTGCTTGGCTTCCTGTTCATCCAGCTCTTGCTGGAACAAATTATAACCATTGGTATTATTTGCTTTTTTTGTTTTCACCGGCACAAGTCTGCCCGGATCAAAAAAATAGCTGTTATCCTGCGCAGGACGCACTTGTCCCTTGAACACATCCACCACTGCATTGACAGCATCCGTCTGGTACTGTTGAATTTTAAAACTGAACTTCATTACAGCACCCTCCTCACTGTTTGCGGACTATAGGTGTTGAAAATCTGCTCAAAGTTAATTGCTACACTGTCATCAGCCTGTGAGCTGTCACGCATAACAAAATAGCTCGGCATCTCTTTGGCAATAGCAGTGATAACCTCATCCGTAACATTCTTATCAAAGCACGCCATTAAATGACCTTGCGCCACGTTGTAGACAGTTTTGCCGGCAATGCTTATCTTTTCGATTTTGCTAGAAAGCGGCGTATCCAGCTTCAGCATAGCATCAAACAGCAAGTCCTCATCGTTGCGGTCTTTTTTGATATTGTCAACGAACAGGCTCTGCTGTTTATCCATGTATTCCTTAGGAGTGAAGTACACATCTTCCATATTGCTGCTGTCGCATTTCAAAACACGGAAACCGATGTCCAAATCCTGTGTTGTCAGCGGATTTTCTTCTTTGATTTTCTTGCCTGCACGGCGGATGCGCTCCTTGCCGATTTCACAGATGTTTTTGTAGCCCGCTTTGTAGGCTTCGCTGTTTTCAGCGCACTCTTCTTGTAATTGCACCATGATAAACTTACGCTTTCCGCCATCTTCGGCGTTAAGACGCATAACGGCATGAGCGGTTGTAGCTGAACCTGAGAAGAAATCAAGGATCAAAGAATTTTTACTAGAACCCAATTCAAGTACCCTCTTTATAGTATATACTGACTTTGGATAGTTAAAATAAGCCTTATCCAATAAATCTTTTATAGCCTCAGTTCCTCTTTCATTAACAAATTCTTTTTCATCCCAAACACTTCTTTGCATTTTAGTAGATTTACGATACTTCTGAACTATCATATATCCACCATTCCTATTTTCTTTTCCAAATATTTCTTTATTAATATTGTCTCTAGCTTTTTCTTCCTTTCCCCATCTCCAAACTGTCTGCACTCCATTGGACTTCGCTGGATAAACTTCAATAAATCCAATCTTTGGTTCTAATGATAGTTCTAACAAACCATTTTTATCAGCATTATTAGGATTAACGTAAAAAGGATAGCATAAATTAGGACGATTTTTATCATTGAATTTTATATTACGATTCCTTAATTCCATCAAATTAAAGCCACCATACTCATCATAATACTGAAACTGTTTATCAGTTTCATTGATAGGATTAAGAGTAGCATTTATATTTTTGCTGTATATTAAAATATAGTCATGCTGTAATGCTATACCTCCGTAGTCACGGCCACCACGATTATTAATAATTATAGAATTGCTTTTAAAATTTTCTTCACCAAAAATCTCATCACAAATCTTTCTTAAATTATCCACTTCATTATCATCAATACTAATAAAAATAACACCGTCTTCACTCAATAAATCTTTTGCCAGCTTCAATCTCGGATACATCATATTCAGCCAATCAGTATGAAAACGACCATTGCTTTCCGTATTAGTAACCATCTGATTTCCGTCGTCATCATATTGGCCACTATTATCCTTGTATTCCGAAGCATTTTGCTTAAATTCATCACGATATACAAAGTCATTACCGGTATTATACGGCGGATCAATATAAATCATCTTCACCTTGCCCAAATACGTTTCCTGCAGCAGCTTCAGCACTTCCAGATTATCGCCTTCAACATAAAGGTTTTCCGTATTGTCAAAGTCTACGCTCTCTTCTCTGCAGGGGCGCAAGGTTTTGTTAATCGGCGCATTGGCAGCCAGAATTGCTTTGCGCTTATCCGGCCAGGTGAACTGATAGCGTTCCTGCAAACCATCTACAACATGGTCACTAAGCTCCTGTTTCAGCATATCAAAATCAATGGCATGCTCCAGCTTGCCTTCACTATTGATTCTTTCGGTAACGCAATTAGGGAATAGCTCCCTTATTTTCGCTACGTTTGCTGCAACCTTATCCATAGATTGCATGTTGAGATGTTCCATAATTATAATTCCTCCAGTTCTTTTTTCAGCTTGTTTATTGCTTCACGCAAGGTCAGTTTTTTGCGTGCCTGCTTTTCCGCAAACATTTTCTTCGTCAGCGCTGCTATCTGTGCTTCTGTTTCAGCCCGCCTGCCGGCGTTGGCAATCACGGAAGCAGGTGTAAGCCCTGCACGTGGCGTTAATTTCGCCACCTGCAGAGCTAAGTGCTCCCAAATATCGTTCAGGCTTGTGCCTTGCAAATTCACCTTTTGCTCAGCCACAGGCATAAATTCATTGAGCAATATTCTGTTATCGAAATACAGTGCCAGCTGCAGCTTGTCCTCATAGCAAAGCGCCAACAGCAAGCGTTGGTCAATCAGCCTGCACAGCCTTTGCAAAAGCCTTTCCGCACAGCCCTCCTGCTTCAGCTGCACCGCCAAAACAAAAACTGCTTTTTCCTGCTCCTGCTTTTGCAAGGCAGGTATTGTGCGTAAGGAAATTTCGTTGACGATGGTCATCTGCCTGATGGCTGCGTCAAACTCCTTCTGCTCCGCTGTATTCAGTTCAAACTTGCTGTATAAGGCACGTTTGGGAATAATCTTCTTTACTTCTGTAGTCTGCGGTAAGCCTAACATCACTGCTCACCTCGCACAACGAGGAAGCAAATCAGTTCAAAATCATCCAGTCCTTTGATACTGTTATCAAAGAAGCTGATTTCTTCACCGCTCAGGAAGCTGTCTACATCGTCGGCATCCTTCACGTTGATTATGGAAGCAATAGCATCCTCCAAAAGCTGGGAATAAATGCCCATACTTCTGCCGTCATTCGTCGCCTTGTTGAAATCGCTGCACACGTCTGTCAAAGGCTTATCCTGCCCACGGCAGGTAAAGCGCAGCTTGTCCAACAGCTTCTTCGGCGCAAGATGGTTGCAGATAATTTCGCCATCCTCACCAATATATACGGCGTAAAAAGGATGCAGAAGATTTTTTCTGTCTATATTTATGTTATCCGTGCAATTTTTCAGCACGTAAATTACACCCGGAGGACATTCCTCACTCGCAGGTACAACGGCATGCAGGCCAAATGGTGTTTTATCCAGCTTGCCATGCGTCTTGATATATTCCAGTAAATCCAGGCGGAATTCATTCAAGCCTAAATCCATGATGGAAATACCTGTACCCATATCTTCAATATCAACAACCTCTTTTTGCAGTTGCTTCAGCTGTTGCTTACGGTACTGCAAATCCAGCTTTTCATTATTGCTCAGCAGGTTGTCATCTGCCGTCGCCGTCAAATCCACCGCCTTCATACGGCTTTCAACGCGACTTTTGAGGTCAATGTAGTCGTCCAAATCCACGTCTGGCCAAAAATTAACCAATTGGATAAAGGCATTTCTGCTGCCTATGCGGTCGATACGGCCGAAGCGCTGGATTATACGCACGGGATTCCAGTGAATATCATAGTTCACCAGATAGTCGCAATCCTGCAGGTTTTGGCCTTCGGAAATACAATCTGTCGCAATCAGAATATCTATCTCATTCGTATCTTCCGGAAACAACAGCGCTTTATCCTTTGCCAAAGGCGCAAAACAGGTCAGCACGGTGTTAAAATCACATCTCAATTTAGGAATTGTAGATCTGCCATCAACCGTACCGGTAATCATAGCTGTGTTTAAGCCGAATTTTTCTTTGGCATAAGCACTGACATGCTCATAAAGATACTGCGCTGTATCGGCAAAGGCTGTAAAGATGATAATTTTCTTGTTGCCTGCGTTCAACGGATGCTGAATTTTATTGTCGATAAGCTTAAAAAGCTCATGCAGCTTGTTATCCTGCTCAGGCGTTATCCCCTGCACCAGTGCAAGCAACTCATCCAAGCGCTCCTTGTCACGCTGCAGGCTGTTTCCCCAGCTGACAATATCCATATCAGCCAACGAAATAGGCACCTTTTTGCCTACGTTGAAGATTTCCTCTTCCATATCGAAATCAGTGCTGTCTATATCCGCACCTGTTTCAATCTGTGCATTTGCCAGCCTATGCTGCGTATAGCGATAGATTTTATCCAAAACCGCTGCAATACTTGCCCGTACTCTTGCAACTGTCAGCCTGAAGGAATACACCGAGCTTTCCATACGCTTCAGAATGTTTATCGCCATTAAGCGGCGAATACCGCGCTCACGGTTCGTCTGCGTAAAGCCGGTATTAACCTTGTTATCATCAAAAAGTGCTGCATATTTTTGCTGACGGCTGCTCAAGATAAACTCCGTAGGCGTGTACACCGAAAGCTCCAGCTCATCCAACTTGGCAAAAACCTCACTGTAATTTACCGAGCCATCCGTAACCAACGCAGGACGAAAAGACAACGGCGTTTTACGCTCCGGAAAGTTACCTATATCCTTGGTATCGTAATATTTGGTAATATGCTTACGCGAGCGTGCAATCGTTACAGAATCCAAAAGCGTAAAGAAATCATAGCTCAAATGCTCCAACAGCTTTTGCAAGGTACGTTCTTCCGGCAGCAGCTTTGACCAATGGTTGTAGGCAGCCTGCGCATTGCGGAAAATATCGTCAATCGAGCTTTTCGTAGCCAGCTTATCGTTTATCTTGCTGCTATCTCCTTCATAGGCTAATTGCAGCTGATTTTTCAAATCATTAAAGCGGTTGTTTACCGGTGTAGCCGAAAGCATTAAAACCTTCGTCTGCACACCCTCGCGAATAACCTTATTCATAAGCACCGTATAGCGATTTTCTTTTTCATCATCACTAAAAGCACCGCCGTTACGGAAATTATGCGATTCATCTATAACGACCAAATCGTAATTGCTCCAGTTAATTTTGCTTAAATCAATGGAACCGCTGAAGCCATGCTTACGCAGCAAATCCGTGTGATACAAAACATCGTAGCCTAAACGGTCTGCAGCAATGGGATTGTTTTTATAGTTGGCACGATAGGTATTCCAGTTATCTGCCAGCTTTTTCGGACACAGTACAAGCACACTTTTATTGCGTCCCTCGTAATATTTAATAACAGCCAAGGCCGTAAAGGTTTTACCCAAGCCTACGCTGTCTGCCAAAATGCAGCCATTGTATTTTTCCAGCTTGTTAATGATGCCAAGCGCTGCGTCACGCTGAAAATTAAAGAGCATGCTCCAGATTTTACTGTTTTTAAAACCGGTGCGCTCATTCGGCAGCTCATCCTCGCTGATGTCATCAAGAAACTCATGAAAAATGTTATATAACGTCACAAAATATATAAACTCCGGAGCGTTTTCGTTATAAGCAGAGCTGATACTACTGATAACATTGTCGGTTACATCCTTTAACTCTTCGTTATTCTGCCAAAGCTTTTCAAACTGCTCTATCAGCGTCAGCGACATGGGCCTTGCAACCTTCGCAATGTTAGTTCCCATATTGTTGCCCTGCTCGCAGCCTAAATCAACGGTTGTAAAGCCGTTAACGGGAAAATAAGCCTTATCATCCAGCAAAATAAACTTATCCGTAATATCCTTATTGCCTACGTTGGATTTAAATGTAACCTTCTTCTTAATCCATTCGGCACATTCCTTGGCTATAGCCTTCTGGTTCAATTCATTGCGCAGCTTAACTTCAAAATCCGTACCGTAAATGCCACGCTCCCTATTTAATTTTGGAATATAAAACTCACGCTTCTCCTTTTTGCTGTTCTCCTTCTGGATAAATGTAGGATCAGTAAAAATAAAGCGTAATTCGTCGATAGTGCTCAGCTCTTTGCGCAAAGCCTCAAAAGCATAAATAGAAAAATAGGCAGCAGCGATAGACAGCTTACTGCCTTTTTGCATTTCTGCAGCCATATCATCTCTTAACGTTTCATTAACATTATTAATAAACTTCATTTTCCCAAGTCAGCTCCGTTAATTGTTTATGTATCAAAAAATTGTCAATAACTCATTATAATGATACACTGTTGTCCCCCCCAGTCAAGCAAAAGCACACATCGAGTGTGTTTTGCCTGAAGCATTAGCAAGCTAATGCTTTTCTATTCTGATTTTAGCGCAATTTGCGCTAAATAGCAAGTTGGAAGGCCTTCTCTTTCTATAATGTTATTGGGTGATAACTATGTATCAGCGCATTCGCGACTTACGCGAGGACAAGGATATGACGCAAACACAAATGGCTGAAATCCTTAACTGCTCGCAAAGAGTCTACAGCAACTACGAAAAAGGCGAACGGGATATACCGACAGATATCCTCATTGCCTTGGCTAAATTTCATAACACGTCCACGGATTACATTTTAGGCTTAACAAACAAAAAATAAGGATTCACTTCGCAAGTAAATCGGAAGTGAATCCTTATTTTTATTATAACGCTATTTTCTATTACGAGATTTTTCACCTAGTGCACTTTTCTCGTAATAGGATTGCCTTTTTACCGCTTCACCGCCATTTCCTATTACGAACTTTTTCACCTAGTGCACTTTTCTCGTAATAGAATTGCTTATTACAGAAAAAAGTTTAAACTATTTTCTTCATTTTCCAAGCTAATACGCTGTTAGGCCTGCAAAAGCATTCATCAAAATCCATATAAAAATCACGCAAGCACAGTAAACTGCTTACGTGATTAATTCAAGATATTATATTGCTTGCTAAAATTAAAGAGCTACTTTTCTAAGCAAAAAATCAATGAGATTATAATGAATAATACCATTTCTTGAAATGGTATGCTTATCCAAAGTTATAACATATTTGGGATAATTATCGGCAATTTTTTCATATGCCCCAAACTCTCGCTCTATCGTTTTTTCATCAGTTAAAAGATACGCTGCCTGAATATAGACAATCTTTCCATTCAATTCTGCGATAAAGTCAATCTCACCCTTCCAGGTTTTACCTACATAGACCTTGTAGCCACGCGAAATT
>Ga0129312_1002156_pt1 | contig 10147 bp, 7 predicted proteins | sample O827metagenome_FD_94434 | JGI IMG/M metagenome (GOLD analysis project Ga0129312, IMG submission 94434) | Orangutan group fecal microbial communities from Wisconsin, USA - O827 metagenome | ecosystem: Host-associated > Mammals > Digestive system > Large intestine > Fecal | place: USA: Wisconsin... | reverse complement strand
GTTTCTCTGGATGGTCACAGGATCGCTATCCGGAAAATGCCCCTTAAGAAAGAATATTCTGACCAGAAGGTGGTAGTTCCGGGCAAAACTTTAAGTGAGATCAGTAAGATACTGTCCGGTGAAGTAGATGATCTGGTCAGCATTTACTTCACAAAAAACCACATTCTGTTTGAATTTGACCAGACCATGGTAGTTTCCAGACTGATCGAGGGAGAGTATTTCCGCATTGACCAGATGCTTTCCAGCGATTATGAGACAAAACTTAACATCAATAAAAAAGAATTTCTTGACTGTATTGACCGTGCAACACTTCTTGTACGTGAAGGTGAGAAAAAACCGATCATCATTAACATCAAAGAAGGCAGTATGGAGCTGAAGATAGATTCTTCCATGGGTTCCATGAATGAAGATATTGATATTGACAAAGAGGGTAAGGATATCATGATCGGTTTTAACCCGAAATTCCTTATTGATGCACTTCGCGTTATTGATGACGAGACCATCACCATTTATCTGGTCAACCCGAAAGCACCATGCTTTATCAGAGATGAAGAAGAAACTTATACCTACCTGATCCTTCCGGTAAATATCAGCCAGAACGCAAGATAAGCCGGCAGGAGGTAATTTATGTATGGAAAAATACCACCACAGAGGATATGGTGGTATTTTTCAGAGAGGAAAAGAAATGGAAATCAAGATCAGAGACGAATTTATCAAACTGGGCCAGGCGTTAAAGCTGGCGGGAGTTGTGGAAGATGGAGTTGAGGCAAAATATGCCATCAATGACGGACTTGTAAAAGTAAACGGTGAGGTAGATACACGCCGCGGAAGAAAGATCCATGTGGGAGATGTTATTTCCTACGAGGGAAAAGATATCAATGTAGTTGGGTGAAGGAATGTACATTGAATCCATCAAATTAAATAATTTCAGAAATTACGATACCCTGGAAATGAATTTTGACCAGGGTACCAATATTCTCTACGGCAATAATGCACAGGGAAAAACAAATATCCTGGAAGCGGTTTATCTGGCTGGTACCAGCAAATCCCACAAGGGAAGCAAGGACCGGGAGATGATCCGCTTCGAGAACGATGAAGCCCATATCCGAATGATGGTAAAGAAGGGTGGACTTTCGTATAAGATCGATATGCACCTCCGGAAAAACAAAGCAAAGGGAGTTGCCATTAACGGGCTGCCGATCCGCAAGGCAAGGGAGCTTCTGGGAGTGGTGAATCTGGTGTTTTTTTCTCCGGAGGATCTTAATATCATCAAAAACGGACCTGGTGAAAGGCGGCGGTTCCTGGATTCAGAGCTGTGCCAGCTTGACGGACTGTATATCACAGACCTGGCCGGATATAACCATATTGTGAACCAGAGAAACCGTCTTCTGAAGGATTATTTTGCCAAACCGGGGATGAAGGAAATGCTGGATGTGTGGGACACGCAGATGGTGGACTATGGCAGAAAGATCATCGAAAAAAGAGCCGCTTTTGTAGAGGAGCTTAATGAGATCGTTCATGGGATCCACAGAGGACTTACCGGAGGTATGGAGGAACTGGAGTTCATCTATGAACCAAGCGTTTCAGGGGAAGAGCTGAAAAACAGACTTTTTCTCAACAGGGACAGGGATCTCCGGATGAAGCTTACTTCCGTGGGACCGCACAGAGATGATTTTTGTGTAAAGGTGGATGGCATTGATATCCGTAAATATGGTTCCCAGGGCCAGCAGAGGACAGCGGCACTTTCCCTGAAGCTCTCGGAGATATATCTGGTAAAAAAGAAGATCAAAGATACACCGATCCTGCTTCTGGATGATGTTCTTTCGGAGCTCGACAGCAGCAGACAGACATATTTACTGGACAGTATCCATGATATACAGACACTGATCACATGCACCGGACTGGATGATTTTGTCAGTCACCAGTTTGAGATAAACAGAGTTTTCCATGTGGTGAAGGGACATGTGTATGATCCCTATCGCGGGGAAGCTGATAAAGGGTTTTGACAAGCTATGATGCATATGTTAAACTGATTCTAATTATGGAAAGTTGGTGAATATTTTGGATAAAGAGGAGTTTCGCGTCAAGCTGGGCGAGATCAATCATCTGGTCGAAGTCCAGGATTACAAGGGCGCAATGCAGGTCGTTGACAGCATTGACTGGCGGCGGGTGAAGAATGTCCGTACTCTTTGTGTTGTAGGTGAGATATACGCTGCAAACAAGCGATATGAAGAGAGTAAAGAAATTTTTCTGCTTGCGTACCACAGAGCCCCCATCGGTAAAAATATACTTTACCGTCTGATCGAGGTTTCACTGAAGATGGGTGATATCGATGAGGCCATGGAATTTTTTGACGAATACAGAGAAGTGGCATCAGGCGATACAACTGAATATATACTGAGATATAAGATCGCCAAAGCGAAGAATGCGTCTCTTAACGAGCAGATCCGTATCCTTGAGGATTACAAGGAGAAGGAGTTTACCGAGAGATGGTCCTATGAGCTGGCGAAGCTTTATTATAAGGCCGGTGACAAGCAGAAATGTCTGGATCTGTGCAATGAGATGGTTCTGTGGTTCAATGACGGAACCTATGTGATGAAGGCTCTTGACCTGAAGCAGCGTATGGGTGTGCTGACCGGCGAGGAGAAGGAGAAATACGAGCAGCGTTTTATCCCGAAACTGATTCCTCCGGAAAAAGTTCAGGAGATCAAGGAGAGCAGATCTGAGGAAGCTGCGACAGAGGAGAAGAAGACCTATTACGATGAGACCAAGCCGGTGATCGATACCATCAAGGTTGACGATGAGCGAGATCTCAGCGGTGCGGAAACTCTTCAGGAAAAGATCGCCAACGGCATCCGTGATATTTTCGGAAACCGCAGAAAACCGGAAGAAGCCGAAGATACAGATGAGGATGACATGGATGTTTCTGAGGACGAGGAAGATACAGAATCTGCAGAGAGTACAGAGGAAGCAGGCGAGTCTGAGGAAACTGCAGAGAAGGCAGACGAAGTTCCCGGTGAAGATATCACAGCAGAGGAGATTTCGGACGTTGAGTATCCGGATGCAGCAGATGCAGAAGTCGTCAGCGAGGATACTGCAGATAAGCCGGAAGAGCTTTCTGTTTTGCCGGAAGAGGAAACGGAGCAGGAAACTCAGGAGTCCGATAAGGTGCCGGAAAATGCAGGAGTACCGTTGAATGAAGATGGTAAGCCGGATTTTTCCGCTACTATCAAGATGCCTGAGCTTAAGATTCCACGTTCGATGACAAGGGCAACTTACGAGGAGAATCTTACAGCGCCTGTAAGCCAGGATACAAGTTCCATTTTTGGAAGTATTGATGAGGTTGCGGCAGCAGTTGAGGCAGAGAAAGAAGAGGATATAGCCGAAGAAACAGAATTTAATCTGGAAGATACTATCCTTGCGGCTGCTGAGAAGCAGGGAATTGACATCCCGGATTATGAGGAAGCCGGAAACAGAGATGAGATACAGAAAGAAAATGCCCGTATCGCAGAGCTTGCGCAGGAGGAAGAGACTACAAAGCAGCTTGCCGAAGAAGTGAAGTCCGAGGCAGATGATACAGTAGCTCCGGCAGAGGAAGAAGAGCCTGTTCAGGAGACTGAAGCTGCCGGGGAAGTTCCGGATACTGTTGAGGATCCGGAGGAGAAGGATCCTGTACAGGTTGAAGAAGTGGATGATGCCAGGATCATTGATGAAGCAGACGGCAGAACTGAGGAAGTAGCTGAGACAGTTGAGGAGCCGGATGTGGAGATCGAGGACATTATCAGGAACCGTGTTCCGGATATTGTATATGACGAAGAGGAGGATCCGGTAACTGAAGAGGATCTTCAGGCAGCAGAAGCAGAATTTCTCAATGGACCGGCAGGTGTGAAGCCTCTTGAGGAAGAAGAAGTGTTCCTTGATACTTCTGATATCGAGGTTCCGTCCCTGGAGCCGGAGAAACCGGAGCCAACAGAACTTCAGAAGCTTTTTGCCGGAAGAAACAGAAAAGAAGAAAAAAGATCCGGCAAAGTAATTGAATCAGATGATGATGAATTCCTTGTAAATATCCTTGGAAGAAGAAAAATGGAAGAAGATCCTGATGATCTTGAGGAGGAAGAATTAACTGAGCCGGAGGCTGAAGCTGAAGCTCCTCAGCCTGAAGCTGAGATTACAACTGCGGCCAGGGAGGAAGCTGAGATTACAGCCGAAGCTGAACCGGAGTCCGAAGAAGAGGAAGAGATCGACGAAGATTTTGATGAGGAGTACGAGGAAAGCGCTGACGATGAGGAAGAGGAGCTGACTGAGGAAGACAGGATCGAACAGTTTATTAAATCCATACAGCCGGAGACCGATCCTACTGAGATCATTGCCAGGGAAAAAGTTCTCACAGATGAAGAAAAACAGCTTTTTACATATTTTGTAAAAGTTCCGGGAATGAAGGAGCAGCTTCTGGATGCACTGTGTGATGTTCAGAGAGGCGCTGCGGACAGTACTTCCAGAACCGGTAATGTGATCGTTATGGGCGGCAGGGAAACCGGAAAGACAAGACTGATCTCAAGTCTTATCCCGGCTATTTGCAAGGAACTCAATCTTGAAGCTTCCAAGGTTGCCTATATTTTTGCAGAGGATCTTAATGAGAGAAATATCAAAGAGGTTGTGACCAAGCTTTACGGAGGTTTCCTTGTCATTGAAAATGCAAATCAGCTTTCACAGGAAACTGCAGATGAACTGGACGCTGCCATGAATGAAAATACCAAAGGAATGATCGTGATCCTGGAGGACGAGAAGATCGGTATGCGTAAGCTGATAGCAAGATATCCGAAGCTTGCAAAGAAGTTTACATCCATGATCAATATTCCGGTATTTACAAATGATGAGCTTGTTAATTTTGCCAGAGTTTATACAATGGAAAATGGATTCCGTATCGATCAGATGGCCATGCTTGCACTGTATAATCTCATCGGTATCAATCAGAAAGCAGACCAGCCAATGAGCATCGGTAATGTGAAGACCATGCTTGATAATGCCATGGCAAAGGCACAGGGTGGATTGTTTAAACGTTCCAAGAAGAGGGTAGACCGTGACGGATATACTGTGCTTCTTGAAAAGGATTTCAGTTAATAATTTTAGAGAACAGAGGTAAAAAATATGGCCAGACCTTATCTTGGTAACCCGAAATATACCATTGAAGTCCTTCAAAAGTATCATTTTGTTTTCCAGAAAAGGTTTGGTCAGAATTTTCTGATCGATGAACATGTTCTGGAAAAGATCATTGATTCTGCAGGGATAACGAAGGATGATTTTGTGCTGGAGATCGGACCGGGAATTGGTACCATGACCCAGTATCTTGCAGAGGCTGCACGTGAGGTGGGCGCTGTGGAGATTGATAATTCCCTGATCCCCATACTTCAGGATACGCTGAAACAGTGGGATAATGTGAGTGTGATCCATAATGATATCCTGAAGACAGATATCCGGAAGATCGCAGATGAGAAGAACGGCGGAAGACCTGTGAAGGTAGTCGCCAACCTTCCCTACTACATTACCACTCCCATTATCATGGGGCTTTTTGAGTCAAATGTACCAATTGATTCTATCACTGTTATGGTGCAGAAAGAGGTTGCAGACAGGATGCAGGTAGGTCCGGGAACAAAGGACTACGGAGCCCTTTCACTGGCAGTACAGTATTATGCGAAGCCGGAGATCGTGGCAAATGTGCCGCCTAACTGCTTTATGCCAAGGCCCAAAGTTGGCAGTGCAGTGATCAGACTTACCAGATATGAGAAACCGCCTGTTGATGTGAAGGATGAGAAGCTGATGTTCAGACTGATCCGTGCTTCATTTAACCAGAGGAGGAAGACTCTGGTTAACGGAATCAAAAATTCCGGAGACTTTTCCCTTGGAAAAGAGGCTATTGAGGGTGCGTTTGAGAAATGCGGGCTGCCTCTGAATATCAGAGGTGAGGCGTTGACACTGGAACAGTTTGCACAGCTTGCAAACTGCATTTCTGAGATGAACTGATCACCTGGACGAGATAAACAGAATTATATAAATAGAATCATATAACGAAAAAAAGGATCCGAGTAGCTATTTCGGATCCTTTTTTTCAGGTCCGAATGGAATTTTGGAGGAGAACCATTCGGATGTGTATTTGTAGAAAGGAGGTATGAATGGAACGGTATTGTCCGAACCAAACATAAAAAAGTAATGAAAAATTTACAATAATTATTGTATTGGAGAGATGTTAGGAAAGTTTGTGCACTTTATGAAAAAATTGTGAATAATTATATACGCTAAAAGGTGAAATCGGGTTTACAGAGAGGGAGGAAGGTGTGCTATACTGAGGTGCGTAGTTGAGAGAAAGAATTTTAGTTATCCCATTTAGCAGGGTATTATGGAGGTTTTATTATGATGAAAATGAAGAGAATTGCAGCCGTAGTTGTAGCTGGTGTGATTGCATGTTCTTCACCGGTTGGTGTTATGGCATCCAGTACAGATGAACTGGTAAGCCAGGCAGAGGATATTCTTAAGAGCAATGAGATTGATTCACTTGCATCTGATCCGGATAAGGTTACGGATATGATCATTTATGTGAAGAACCTGATCGATGAGAAGGATATCACAGAGGATCAGATTTCTGAGGGAATCGACAGGGCAGAGGAGCACTTCGGTGTAAGCCTTTCCCAGGATGATAAGGATTCAATGGTAAAGATCATCAATAAGATGCAGAATCTTAATATTGATGAGTCCAAGCTGAGATCCTGTGTTTCTGATGTTTACAGCACACTGGAAGATATGGGCGTTACCAAGGATGATGTAAAGAGTATTTTCAGAATTGCACTTGATTTTGTGAAGAGTCTGTTCTAAACAGTAAAATGAGTATAAATTTCAGATAAGTAAGGTGTTTGATATGTCATTTCTGTTATGTTTGTTGTTTTTTACTTTAGTGGAAATGTGCAAAATATACAAAATGTAATTAGTACACTTTAGATATAGATGTATTGTTTTTATAAAAAAGAGGAGAAAAATAAAGGAAAATTGTGCAAATACGCTAAATGTTCATTTTACGTTCATGATTTGTTCATATTTAGCTGATATTATAAAGATAGTTCGAAAGAACGTACAAAAGAAGCTGTAATGGTGTGTATCGTATCATTACACATACAATTTTTTTCATAATAATCGCCCCGGTAAGCCACTACCGGGGCACTCCTCGTTTTATGGAGACATGATGGGACAGAGCTTTACAGCCTGTCTTTTTTTGTATTATAAAAAGAATATTGCTGAAACATCCCGCCATAGTCGGGGAATTGGCCGGGAAAAAAAACATGGCGTGCATGTTGCCGTCATGTTATAATGTGGGCAGTTAAAAGGAAAACTGAAGGGAGTGTATATTTATGGCAGAGTCAATGAAAGATTTTGAGAAAGAGCTGGAGGCCTCTTTTAAGAAGATCGATGAGGGTGATATTATCACAGGTACAGTAGTGAGTGTGGACGAGACAGGCGTTGTTCTGGATCTGAAATATTACGCAGAGGGATTTATTCCGGCAGATGAGTTTTCCAGAGAACCGGGATTTAACATAAAAGAAGCTGTGCAGCCAGGAGACGAGATCGCGGCGACAGTGCTCCGTAAAGATGACGGCCAGGGAAATATCCTTCTTTCAAGAGTGGAAGCGGCAGATGTTCTGGCGTGGGACAGGCTGAAAGAGCTTATGGAGTCCGGAGAGTCCGTTGATGTTGTTATAAAGGGAATCGTCAATGGCGGTGTGATCGCTTATGTGGAAGGTGTGCGAGGCTTTATTCCGGCATCCAGGCTTTCTCTTGGATATGTTGAGGACACAGAGGAATATCTCAACAAACCCCTGACGGTCCAGGTTATCAACGTAGACAAGGATAAGAAGAAACTGGTCCTTTCTGCAAGAGAGCTGCTTCGTGAGAAGGCTGAGGAAGAGCGCAGAAACAAGATCTCCAATATCGAGGTGGGGCTTGTGACAGAAGGCGTTGTTGAGAGCCTTCAGCCTTATGGAGCTTTTGTTGAACTTGAGAATGGTGTTTCAGGACTTGTACATATTTCACAGATATGTGAAAAAAGGATCCGCAAACCTTCTGAGGTTATTTCTGTAGGGGATAAGGTTAAGGTAAAGGTTACTGCGATCAAGGACGGAAAGCTCAGCCTGAGCATAAAGGAAGCCAGCGATATGATGGCCAAAGAGATCGAGGAGGAAGTTTTTGAGCTTCCGGAGTCTGCAGAACAGGCTACAACTTCACTTGGCTCACTTTTTGCAAACATTAAACTGGATTAAAAAGGATGGATGCAGATGAAAAACCAGGAAAGAATATTTGTAATCGGACATAAGAATCCGGACACAGATTCCATTTGTTCGGCTATTGCATATGCTGATATCAAGAACAGGACAACCACTAACAGAAGAAAATATATTCCCAAAAGAGCCGGTCAGATCAATGAGGAGACCAGATATGTGCTGAACCGTTTCGGTGTACAGCCGCCTGCTTATCTGGGAAATATCGGAACCCAGGTAAAGGATATGGATATCCGTGTCAGTCCGCCGGCTGACAAAAACATGTCCCTGAAAAATGCATGGGATCTTATGCAGGGAAATGGTATTGTTTCCCTTCCGATCAAAGACAAAGAGGGATGCCTTGAGGGTCTTGTGACTATCGGAGATATTGCCAAGACTTATATGGATACCACAGACAGCTACCTGCTTTCCAGCGCACGGACACAGTATCAGAGGATCGCGGAGACTGTTGGAGGTAAGGTTATTGAAGGCAATTCTCATGGATATTTTATCAAGGGAAAAGTGCTGGTGGGAACAGCCAACCCGAAAATGATGGAGAGCTACATTGAAGAAAATGATATGATCATCATGGGAGACCGTGAGGAGGATCATCTTCAGGCTATCAGCCAGAATGTAAGCTGCATTATTGTGGGACTGGGGATCGAGGTTTCCGAAAATGTGATCAACCTTGCCAGAGAAAAGAATATCGTAATCATTCAGTCACCCTACGATACCTTTAATATTGCACGTCTGATCAACCAGAGTATTCCTGTAAGCTATATCATGAAGAGGGATGACATGGTTACGTTCAACACAGAGGATTTCACAGATGATATTCAGGATGTGATGATCAAGAACCGTCACAGAGCTTTCCCTGTTATCAATCCTCATGGCAAATGTATCGGTACTATTTCCAGACGTAATTTCCTGGATATGCACAGGAAGCAGGTGGTACTCGTAGACCACAATGAGGTGGATCAGGCTGTTGACAATATTGAGAAGGCTGAAATCCTGGAGATCATTGATCATCATAAACTGGGTACACTTCAGACTATGACTCCGGTTTCTTTCCGTAATGAGCCTGTGGGATGTACAGGTACGATCCTTTATGAGATTTACGGAGAGCAGAGACTGGAAATTCCGGAAAGGATCGCAGGACTTCTATGTGCTGCCATTATTTCCGACACACTGATGTTCCGTTCTCCAACCTGTACACAGAAGGATAAGATCGCAGCAAGCGCCCTGGCACTGATCGCCGGTATCAAGATCGAGGAGTTTGCAAAGGAGATGTTCAAGGCAGGAAGCAACCTGAAGGATAAGTCTCCGGAGGAAATCTTTTATCAGGATTACAAGAAATTCATCGGTGAGGGAAATGTTTCCTTTGGTGTCGGACAGATCAGTTCCATGGATACGGATGAGCTTAAGGAGATTAAGGAAAAGCTTGTACCGTTTATGGTAAGTGAGTGCGGAAGACATGATATCACACGTGTTTATTTCATGCTTACCAATATTCTGGATGAGTCCACAGAGCTGCTTTATTACGGTGAGGGAAGTGAAGAGATGGCGAAAACTGCCTTCCAGAAAGAACCCAAAGATGGAACCTTCTATCTTCCAAAAGTGGTATCACGTAAAAAACAGTTGATTCCAGCCATGATGGAGGCTGCTCAGCTTATGAACAGCGATTATGCATAAGGAGGCCCGGAAGAGATGGCGAAACAGATGTGGAAACCGGGAAATATGATCTATCCTCTTCCGGCTGTGATGGTGAGTGTCACAGATGGAGAGGGGAAAGATAACATTATCACGGTTGCGTGGACCGGGACGGTATGCACCAATCCGCCCATGGC
>Ga0129312_1002154_pt1 | contig 10153 bp, 12 predicted proteins | sample O827metagenome_FD_94434 | JGI IMG/M metagenome (GOLD analysis project Ga0129312, IMG submission 94434) | Orangutan group fecal microbial communities from Wisconsin, USA - O827 metagenome | ecosystem: Host-associated > Mammals > Digestive system > Large intestine > Fecal | place: USA: Wisconsin... | reverse complement strand
GTATTTTGGTCATTTACGTGCGATCCGTGCATGACCACTTAACGAGGTATTTCCGAGTTTAGTTGTCATGCTAAAAGTTTGTTCTTGGTCATTCAAAAGCTTGGCTTTCTTATAACCGTTTTTTACTGTTTATAAAAAGTTGTTCACATTTTTTGAATCTTTTCAAGGTTATTTCACTGTTCAGTTATCAATGTTCGTTGTCGTTCCCGCTTCACGCGACAACTTCTATATAATATCAAAGTCATCCGCTTTTGTCAAGAACTTTTTTATTTATTTTTTGCTGACCCGGCTGATCTGTTTCCCAGTCGCACGCGACAGCTTGCTTATAATATCATCTGATTCGACAGTTGTCAACACCCTTTTTTATTTTTATGACATAACATTTCAGACCACACCATTCGCAGCAGCCGCCTGCCGGCATTTTCTAATTATTATCAGATATAATCAGAGATATACGGGATCTTGTGATACAGCACATCATCCAGACGCTCGACCGTTTCCTGTCTGCCCTCGATGCGCTCCAGCTCGTACAATCGTTCTGCTGTCTTGTAGCCGAGCAGCAGTGTAGTCAATGTGCCGATCTCCATCCTGAGCCTGTATTCGACCGGCTCATCCGTCAGTTTACAGCCTCCATCTGTGAAACACAGCTGGAAACTGCGATTGTTCCACGGAAGCAGGTGATCCTCGATATCCAGTTCGATATATAAGGTGCCCCCATCCGGATCACACGGATAATCCCGCAGGAATCCTTCGACATCTATGATACGTCCCATGGCATACGGGCGGATCGTCTCTTTGATATCGCCATCATCCATCTCAAACGCGATCGGCTCACTGAAATATGTATTCCCATGCACCTCATCGATCATCGAATCATGCGCCTGAATGTACTCCCACAATCCCTTTTTGGCCTCACGGTTCAGATAGATCATCTCTTTGATATGCATAATGTCGTTTTTGATCAGATACACCATGAATCCACAAGGCTTATCTTTCATATTATAGTAGACTGCGACGTTCGTATCGTCCTCGTCCCAACGCCAGTATTCTTCCCATGCCAGCGCATTGCGGAACAGGCATCCATGTGTGATTGAGGCAAAATGCGAATGGAGTTCATGAAAATCCGTATTATCCCAGTCCACACGACGCACATATCCCGGTGCACGGACCTTTGTAGGGATCTGCCGGTCTTTGATATTAAACGATATTTTATTCGATATGATCTCCCATCCGAGATGATGATACAGCGGGATCGAATAGGGATAGAGCAAGGCAAAACATTTTCCCTGCTGTTTCATATGGTCAAGGCTCTGATACATGAGTTTTTTCATGATGCCCTGTCCCGTATACTCCGGATAGGTACAGACACTGGTCACAAATCCGACCGGAAATACTTCTCCATAAATATTCATCTTCAAAGGGTATACCGCAAACTGTGAGATCAGCGTATCTCCATCAAAACAGCCCAATACATCCGCACGCTCTAACACCGGAAATTTGGATTGTTTAATATCCTCATCTTTCCATCCGGTCGCAATCAGCTCGTCCTCTGTCACCTGAAACGTGTAACGCAACAATGCATTGTACTGATCCAGATCCTTTGGCTCTAAATACCTCACAGAATAATTTTCCACTAAATTCATATTTGATCTAATCTCCTACATACCGATCCTCACTCAGTTACTCATAAATTTTATCTCGGATCCGAATGTCCGTCAATAGTGTGTTACACAGGAAAAAAGGGAAATCTCTACGATCTCCCTTTCACATTTACGTCTGTTATTTGTTGGCGTCTGTGCCGTTTCCGGTCGCATCATCGACCGCATCTTCTGCATCATCTCCGATATCTTCTACCGTGTTGCCGACGTCGTCACCTACATCTTCCGCACCATCGATCACATCATCGACTGCATCACCAGCTACGCCGTCGCCGTTTGCCCCATTCTGGTTGTTATTGTTGTTATTATTGTTGTCATTATTCACCGCGTCATCTGTAGTGTCGCCGTTGGTCGTATCGTCGTTGACGGTGTTGTCCTCAGGGACTGTGGCATTGTTGTCTGTGGTGTTGTCTGTCGCGTTATTATTGGCGTCGTTGCCACACGCTGTCGTCAGGCAGAACGTCAATGTAAGCAGTACACACACAAAGACTTTTTTTACAAATAATGATTTTGATCTCATAAGAATCTCCTTTGATTATTTTTTAGTTGCTATTAGCTATTTCCAGACTTTTAAAAAATATACATTTATTTGCGCATTTTCGGTTTGAAGATCCATGCTGCCAGATAAGACAGAATGAGCGCCGCGCTCACACCTAGCGCACACGCTTCAAAGCCGCCCATAAACAGGCCGAGGAAGCCATCCCGGTCTATCGCTTCCTTCATTCCTTTCCATAACACATTTCCAAAGCCCAGCAGCGGCACGGAAGCTCCCGCGCCCGCCCATTTTACAAACGGTTCATAGACACCGATCGCACCGAGCACGCATCCGGTACACACGAGCAGCACCATGATCCGACCGGGCAGGAGTTTGGTCTTCTCCATTAAAATCTGTGTCAGTGCGCAGATCACACCACCGACCACAAATGCAATGACATAATCCATCTCTCACGCCTCCTCATCTACATGTTCCAGAACGATACCATGTGCAATACCGGGCACATTCTGTCCTTCATTAAAACTCACCTGCGAGAGCAATGCACCGGTCGGCACAAATAAAATGCGCCGGTATTCCCCGCTGATCAGCCGGGGCAGGTACCATGCCGCCAGCGTCACCGCTGAACATCCGCAGCCGCTGCCGCCAGCCTGTGTTCCCTGTGCCTCGCTGTCAAAGATCCTGATCCCGCAGTCCTCATGTCTGTCGCTGATATCTATGCCTTCCTCCTGCAAGAGCCGGATCAATATCTCCTGTCCGACCGTGCCCAGATCTCCGGTAACGATCCTGTCATATTCTGTGGGTTTACGTCCAAAATCCTGCAGATGCGTTTTGATCAGATCCATTGCTGCTGGTGCCATCGCTGCTCCCATATTCTGTGCATCACGCACGCCGTAATCCATGATCTTGCCGGTAGTCACTCCCGTGATCCGTACCGCGGTCTGCTCCGTCGTCAGAATATATGCACCGCTTCCGGTCACGGTCCATGTTGCCGACAGAGGTCTCTGATTCGCATATTCTACCGGAAAACGGAAATTTTTCTCTGCACTTGCAAAATGACTGGAAGTGACGACCATCGCACGCTTCGCAAAACCTCCCGCGAGGCACATTGTTGCGAGCGACATGCCTTCTCCGAGCGTCGAGCATGCTCCGTACAGCCCGAATAACGGAATCTCGTAATCCATGAGTCCGAACGAAGTCGCAATATTCTGTCCGAGCAGATCTCCTGCAAATATATACCGGATGTCAGCGGCTCCCAGATCTGTCTTACCCAGTACCAGCGCTGCTGCCTCACGCTGCATGCGGCTCTCCGCAGCCTCCCAGGTCTCTTCGCCGAATTTGTCCGTATCGCAGATCATATCAAAATATTCCGCCAGTGGTCCCTCGCCCTCCATCTTGCCGACGACCGTGGCTGCATCTTTTATATATACCGGCTGTGCGGGCGCAATGCTCGCCCGGCCTTTTTGTTGTGACTGTTCCATGTCTGCTGCCTTTTATCCCTTTCCTGTTTTTCACTAGTATGCACGCGGATGTTGGCTTTTATACCAGCAGTTTCTTTGGATGTCGTGCAACAAAAAAATGGGAACAATCCTGCTCCCATCTTTACTCCGATCTTATTGATACAGTTTTTCTTTGAGAAATTCTATCACCCGGTCATAGTTTTCCGGCCGGTGCGGAAATGTACATCCGGTACACACCTTGATCTTTTTTCCGCTCTTTGTCTCGCGATATACCGGATCGCCCGGGCAGTCCTCATACGGATTCATCGGGCAATAACAAAACAGGCAGTTGAACGGCTGCCCTTCCAGCCCCGCATGACACGGATAATATTTACAATCTTTATTTTCAAAAAAACGTTCACTCGCCTGCATCTGACACGACTCCTTTTTATACTAACCATTATTATCCGTGCTGTCTGGCTACGGGAGCTGCTTGTTCAAGAAACATGTGATTGCAGCCAGCCCGGATGTAATAATAGATCTTTTCACAATCACTGATTAGAATATAGCACATTTGCCTTCCGGAATCACTGTTTTTCATACATTATGCGCATTTTCAGCAATATTTTTTTCTCCTCACGGCTCACCTGTACCTGTGTCATGCCCAGCATCTGCGCAACCACAGTCTGTGTCTTTCCCTCAAAATAGCGGAGCGTGATCAACCGCTGTTCATCCGGGTTCAGCAACTGCAACAACTGCTGTACCGCGACCCGGTTTAACAACTGCTCCTCCTGCGGTGCCTGATCCGCCAGCCGGTCTACGAGATACAGTTCACTTCCGTCCGACTGGTACACTGTCTGATAAAGTGATGCGATCTCCTCCGAAGCGTCCAGCGCCAGTGCTGTTTCCTCTACCGTAAGTCCGGCATCCTCCGCCAGTTCCCGGATCGTCACACTACGTCCGAGTTCCTGCTCCAACCGTTCTCTGCTCCGCCTGATCCGCCACCCGCTCTCCTTGATGCTGCGACTCACCTTGACCGGTCCGTCATCGCGCAGAAATCTGCGTACCTCACCACTGATCAATGGTACAGCATAGGTAGAGAACCGTACCTCATAGGAGAAGTCAAACTTCTCGATGGCCTTCATCAGCCCGATCACTCCGATCTGGAACAGATCCTCCCTCTCGTATCCGCGATTTTCAAACCGCTTGATGACGCTGCCGACCAGACCCAGATTTTCCTGCACAAGCTGTTCCCCGGCTGTCTCATCACCTTTCTTCACACGTAACAGCAACTCCATCGTGTGTTCCATGCTCATTCCCTCACCGGCAGCTGCAGCCTTTTTTTCATCTTCACACATGTCCCACGTCCGGGTGTCGATGCGATATGTACTTCATCCATAAACGCTTCCATAAATGCGAAGCCCATTCCGGAACGCTCCGCCTCCGGACGCGTCGTGAAGAACGGCTCTCTGGCTTTTTCGATGTCATCGATCCCCTTTCCGTAATCGGTGATCGTCACTTCCACATCTGCGCCCTGCTTTTTGCAGGCCAGATATACCTGCCCGATCACTCCCTCATAACCATGCAGGATCGCATTGGTCACAGCTTCAGATACCGCGGTCTTGATATCTGCCATCTCGTCGACCATCGGGTTGAGATCCATCAGGAAAGCACTCACCGCCATCCGCGCAAATTGTTCATTTTCCGGGTAAGAATCGAATCGCAGGCTCATCTCCTGCGCCTGCTGCCTAATCATATACTTCCTCCTTTACGACTGAGATCAGTTTGGGTAGCCCCGCCAGTGTGAATATCTTCTGCACGCGCTCATTCAGATGATCCGCCTCCACGCAGCCTCCGCTGTACCCCATTTTTCTGCTGCGTCCGATCAGCATCCCGATCCCGGAACTATCCATGAATTCCGTGTTCATAAAATCAAAGATCAACCTGCGGATCTGATAATTATCGATCAGCATGTCCACTTCCGAGCGCAGTTCACTGGCAGCGCACTCATCGATCTCCCGCGGTGTATACACACGCAGGCTCCCTGTTTTTGTCTCGTACTCAAATTCCATTGCAAGATCCTCCTCTTTTTTCATGCAAAAATAGTCAAAAAAAGACACAATATCTATCTGATACTGTGTCTTTTGTATATACAATCATGATTATTTCATTGTTTAGTTATTTTCCAGCAGCGGCTCGATCTGTGTCACATAACGGCTGGCATTGTATGCCAGACTGCTGTCCGGGAATAACGTGACGATTTTCGAATAAGTGTCGATCGCATTCTGCCAATCCTCCGTCTTGCGGTAAGCCTGCGCCAGATTGTACAGCGCATTGCCGTCATCATATGACTCATCCATCGCAACGACCTTGGAGAGCTGGTTGATCGCCTCCTCATTGTCATAACGGTTGTATGCCTGCATTCCCGCCTCGTAAGCCTTGGTCAGATACTGCTGATTGACCTGCTCACGGAGCGTCTTGATGATCTTTCTGCCATTATCCGATAACAGTTTCTCATCAATCCCCTCCAGTGTATCCCCGGCGAGTTCGATATTCTCATTAATATATGCATCATATGCCGTCAGCAGCGCCTCGCTGGCAGATACCGCTGCATCACGGTTCTTCATATCCGCCTGTGCATCCTTCACATCACCGTCGAGCGCATCGATCTGTTCTTCCAGTTCTTTGATCGTCTGATTCTTGTCAGAGATCGTATTATTTGCTTCCGTGACAGCCACGCTCGCATCACTGACCGCCTGTTTACGCACACCCGGTACGACCAGATACCAGGTGATCGCCACTCCGACTGCCACTCCGACCAGCAGGTTCGCCGCCATTCCCCAGAATCCGACATCTCCCCTGAACTTCGGCTGGATGATCGTGTCATTTCCGTTCCGGTAGGCAACTGCCTGCGCCTTTTTTGCTTTTTTCCCTGCTCCCTGATGCACGAGCAGTGTGATCTCCTTCTGGTATCTTGCTGTCAGCGGGCTGCCTGCATCGATCGCCTCTGCCTTTCTCAGTGCTTTGCGTGCCTGCTCGAGTTCACCGTTTTTGATATAGATCAATGCCAGCAGCTGCCAGCCTCTGACAAAATTAGCATTGCTGTTCATGATCTTCTTGAGCTGTATCACAGCCAGATCCAGACTATCCTGTCTGCAGTATGCAACCACCTGATTGTACTTTCGTGCCAGCTGATTGATCCGCTCCTTCTCTGCCGGATCCTTTTTTGTCTTTTCCAGATACTCGGAAGCACGGTTCTCCTCATTCTGATAACCTTTACTGATCAGCCATTCACGGACAGCCGCTACACCTTCACCCATTTCATAATAGATCAGTCCCAGCAGATTTCTGGCGTTGGTATTGACCTTATTGTACTGCAGGCTCAGACGCAGATCTGCGATCGCTCCCGATAGATCGCGCTCTTTTGCCTTTGCCAGTGCTGTATTATATAAATAATTCGAGATGCCCACAAATCTACGGTACATCCGAAGATCCACTCCGCAATTGGGACATACACGTTCTCTGCCCAATATGATTCCACAATTATAACATTCCATTTTATTTCCTCTTCAGCTCACTCATCATCTGCTGCATAATATCTGTCATATCCGTAATATCGTGCTCGTAGATCGCGTTTTCTGCATCCTCGATCTCATCACTCGGCTGAAAATGCTTTAATTCTTCTTCAAAATCTATCATAATTTCCTCCATAAAAATATCACTCTGGTTCGCAACTATCATATACCAGAGTGACACTTTCTTGCAAGAGCAATCCCATATAAATTCAATTTTTTCGCCGCATGCTTTTCCACATTTCGACATCCGCATCCGGTCAGCTGTCGTTTCGTACCGTGTAACCCATATTGAACATACCGATATTACCCATGTACTTTTTAAACTCCACTGCTTTCTGAAATTCACTGACCTGCACATATTGCTCATCCACACATACGCGCACTCCGGGATATACACCTTTTATAACCTTCACGGAAGCATTTCCGGATACCTCACGCATCTTTTCAAACAATGCCAGTTCTTCTTTTTTCCCGGCTATGAGAGCTGTCAGACGTATCTTCTCTTTGATCAGCGAGTTTCTCCTCGGATCATCCCTGAACGAACAGCCCTTCTGACGCATGATCAGTTCAAACTGTACCAGCCCTTCCTCTATGCGCTGTAACTGGCTCTCCTCATCTTTTAACAGACGTTCAAGCGTAGCTACCCTGCCTACTGCATTCTGGCTGACTCCGACAGAAATCTCTGTATTGGCTCCGACCGCATTGCCCAGCTCCTGCGCTTCGATTCCGCGCACTGCATGGGTCGTTCCTCCAACGATACAGCCCTTTTTCCCATTCAGCTTGATCCTGCCTCCCGCGTGTATACGGCTGTCCAGAAATGAGTCTGCCTCTATGTCTCCGGCCGCCTCTACATCAGCATACTCGAAAAACATCGCTGCGATATCTCCCTTTGAGCGGATCGTCGCACCGTTCCTGCCCAGAACACCTCCACGCAGAATCACACCTTTTCTGCCCTCGATGTAGGCTGACTCTACGACCTTATCTACCGTAACGGTGCCGTTCGCCTTTACCGACATGCCATCGAGCACATTTCCGTGTATGATCACGTCACCGTTAAATTCTATATTGCCACTGCCCAGATCCACATCTCCAAACAATTCGTGCACCGGAAAAATGTTCACCCGGTTATTGATCTCTGTGATCTTGCCACTGACCGTTGCCTGATAAGTCACACCGTCTGCCAGTCTCTGAAAACCGGTTCCCCGCAACGGTGGCAGCTCCATGCCATGCTTTGCCATCTGAAACTGGGCCAGCAGATTATATCCATTGGTACCCGCTGTGCTGGCATGATAGACAGCGATCACCTGTCCTGCAGTGACCAGTTCGATCATCTTGATATTCTTATAATCCACGGTCCCATCATCGTTCTCTATAGGCTTCTGTGACAGGTTCGTCTCAAACATGAATTCAAAGTACCCATCTTTTCCGGGCTGTGCCTCCATGCCCTGTGCCACGAGCAGTTCTTTATTATAGATATGATGCTGGACGATAGCCTGCAGCATCTCCTGATTAATTCCGATCTTTACATGATTCAGGTGCAGAATGTCTGTCAGATATTCCACCGTATAGTTCTCCGGTGTTCCGGTCGGATACACCGTCATATATGCCTCCATACAATCATCCGTGATTCTCACACTCGGCATCGGTAATGACATACGCTGCACCTCCTCTCTCCGAAAGGACCGGATTCTAAGCCATCTGTTCCAGCCGCTGCAGTACCTGAGCCATCATCTGCTCATACTTTGCCTGCTTATCCTTCTCTTCCTGGATCTTGGCAGCCGGTGCCTTGCTCACAAACTTCTCATTGCCGAGCATCTTGCGTGAACGCTCCAGTTCCTTCTCCAGACGGGTCTTCTCCTTCTCCAGACGCTCTTTCTCCTTCTCGAAGTCAACCAGATCCTCAAGCGGCAGATAGACAACCGCATCCGGGATCACTGCTGATACAGCATCCTCTCCGACACCGCTCTTGTCAGCCTGTACAGCGATCTCGCTCGTAAATGCCAGATTGACATATACTTCTCGGTTTGCTTCAAAGACCTCACGTACAGCTGCATCTTCGGATACGATGATCAGCTTCGCCTTGCGTGAAGGCGGTACATCCATCTGTGTACGCACGTTGCGGACTGCCTTTACCAGATCCTTGCAATGCTCGATCGCAGCTTCCTCTGCGGGGAAATTCCAGTCTGCGCGGTATTCCGGCCACTTGGAGAGCATGATCGTCTCTTCCTCGCTCTGCAGGGTACAGAAGATCTCTTCTGTGATAAAAGGCATATACGGATGAAGCAGCTTGAGCGCATTCGTCAGCACGGTCTGCAGTGTCCACAATGCAGCGTTCGCCGATACCGGATCCTCATCCTTTTTATAAGTACGAACCTTGGCGATCTCGATATACCAGTCGCAGAACTCGTCCCAGATAAAATCATAGACCTTCTGCACAGCGATACCAAGTTCGAATTTATCCATATTTTCCGTCGCATCCTTGGCCAGTGTGTTCACTCTCGAGAGAATCCACTTATCTGCCGGATGAAGTTCATCCACAGAGGGCTCTGTGACTGTCATACCCTCCAGATTCATCATGATGAAACGGGATGCGTTCCATACCTTATTTGCAAAGTTTCTGGATGCCTCTACACGCTCCCAGTAGAAACGCATGTCATTACCGGGCGCATTGCCTGTGATCAGCGTCAGACGAAGTGCATCTGCGCCGTACTTATCAATGACTTCGAGCGGATCGATACCGTTACCGAGCGACTTACTCATCTTGCGGCCCTGTGAATCACGCACCAGTCCGTGGAACAATACGGTGTGGAACGGTGCTTTGCCCATCTGCTCATATCCTGAGAAGATCATTCGGATCACCCAGAAGAAGATGATATCATATCCGGTCACAAGTACATCATTCGGATAGAAATAGTCGAGATCTTCGGTCTTGTCAGGCCATCCGAGTGTAGAGAACGGCCACAGCGCAGAAGAAAACCATGTATCCAG
>Ga0129312_1002149_pt1 | contig 10171 bp, 7 predicted proteins | sample O827metagenome_FD_94434 | JGI IMG/M metagenome (GOLD analysis project Ga0129312, IMG submission 94434) | Orangutan group fecal microbial communities from Wisconsin, USA - O827 metagenome | ecosystem: Host-associated > Mammals > Digestive system > Large intestine > Fecal | place: USA: Wisconsin... | reverse complement strand
GGTCCAGGCACTTCTGCGTAAGGTAATTGATTTTCTTATCCAGTGCAGCCCAGCGGTCCTTATTCTCCCGCTCAAACCTGCGCGTCCACATGGGCAGCAGCACATTGACCAGCGACAGCGCCACCAGTCCAAGTATGATCCAGGGATTCAACAGCGAAAGGATCGAAGTATACAGCGCAAATCCCAGCACCGCCGTGCAGATTCCCATCACGGCCGGCATCATCAACCGGATGCAGCCCTCATCGCCCTTATAAACCGCATCCATCGCCCGCTGGTACAGGGTCTGCCCCTCCGCGCTCTCCACCAGCTGATAGCTGCATCGCAGCGACTGCATGTACAAATCCCACACACACTCCGACTGCACCATGATCATCCGCCACTGCGAGCGCGTTTTCAGGTCTCCACCCGCTGCATACAGCAGTGCAATCCCCAACGCAACCGTGCTCACACTCATAATGAGCTGCACAGGGGGTACCTTCGCCGTAATTTGCTCCACGACCAGCTTGGGCAGGAAAATACCCAGGAACGGCACCAGCACCTCAATTAGCGTTGTCGCAAGAAAGAGCCACAGCAGCACCCTATCCTTTGCGTTTACCATTTTCACGCAGTACCATGCATTGGCCCAAATGTTGTGTCCCCGTGTCTGCATTTTCATCGAACCACTCCTCTCTGCTTTTCCCCCGCTTGTAATCCCATTATACTTGGCAGCAAAACCTTGCTCAACACAATTGCCAGAAACGCCGGCACACAGGCCATCAATTTACCAGTTAATCCCCTTCAACGTTTAGATCAAACACGAGATCATGTGCATTATATACAACCTTGATATTGGAATTCGTCCGCACCGTCAGCCCAATATATCCTTTGCGTCTTACCAGAACAACGGGGGGCACATAGGCATCTTCCAGCTGACAGATCACATAGTGATCTTTTTTTGCAGAACTATACCGTACAAAGTAGGATGCAAAATCTTCCAGTGAGTTTATTTCAAGCAATCCTCCTGTTATAATCTTTGTTTTCAGGAAATCCGATAGCTTTCCAGTCTCCAACGGCACATAGCGCTTATAACGATTTGTCATAGAATACATATCAAAAATATACATCTTATCGTTATGCTCAAACAAATTCACGATATGGCAGCTACCGCACTCTGACAAGATCAGTATCATACTGATCTTGTTGTAATACTCATCGAGCGTTTTCTTTGTCCAAGCTGCAATAGTCGCGCAACACCCGCCTCCATTCGTCTCGAATGCTTCTCCATCTCGGTGATACTCCCAAAGCCTTCCATCCTCCTCCACGAAGAAATTGTCTTCTATCACCTTGTAGTCTTTTACTTGAAGCCACTGTACTAGCTCATACAGCGTACACACGCATTTATACTGCATAGGTGCTTTATCAGATCTCTCAATCTGTTCATTTGTGTATCGTGTTCCTCCCAATCGCCTAATAGGGACCCATCTGACCCCAGGATATAACTTTGTTGAAAAGTCAGCCTCGCTACATAATGCCTTTGTATCAAAGGAATTCATTTTTCCCCTCCTATTTGCATAAACACGCTATCAGCAGATTTACCAATCTTTCTGCATTTTCCCCTGGCAAAATAGCGAATGCTGGCAAATTTAATTCAACAACCAGCTTCTCGATGGTTTCATCGAGCTGCTTTTCCTCTGCAAGTACTTTTTTCTCGTTCATCAAATACCAGTCATTAGGATATATTAACGGAGATATTGCCAGCGCAACTACCTTAGTTGCGATTACAGACTCTATTGCCTGAATACTGCGTTTTATATAGGCAATGTCATCATAAGCATTTACACACAATACCACTATATCGGGATTAACGCCTAATAAAAATTCAAGCTCTGGAATTCTCAAGTGAGCAATATTAAAGGCATATCGTGCAATCGTCCCCGCTTGATTTCCTGCCAGTATCAAATCAGGTTCCTTCTCGTCAATACAATGCATTTTGAAATTGATATTCTCAACGAATTTCTCACCACTGTCTTGTACAGTCCCAGAGTACCCAAAATGTATCGTTTCGTCTAACCCGAACAGCGCAGATGAAGGCTCTGTTCCCATTTGTCCGACGATATAACCCCTGCGCAAAAGCTCCTGTCTAAGAAGCAATTGTAATGTGAATTTGCATTGCTGGTTGCTCGTACCCATTATACCAACAACCGGAGCCTGTATTTGATAAAGTCGCCCTCCCTTCTGTGGCACATCTCGCCCGGTGCCCGGATATGCCAGCAACAGTCCAGCTCGTCTAAACTTCATCTCATACTCATTAACCCCCTTATTGTCATAACAAAACACATGTTTTTTATGCTTCAAACACTGCTCAAGCAACTTTTCCTTAAGCTGTTCTCCTAGAATCTTTTGCATCTGCTCAAGGTGTCCAAGGATAAGGCAATCAAAGGCGTCCCAATCAATATGTTCGATACTCTCTACCACAAACTCGTCCCGTCCATCAAAGGAGCATATTTTCTTCCCGCATGTCCGAAACAGTTTGTGATCATAGACCTTTGTTATCTGTCCGCGCAGGAGCCCTGCAAAATTAGTAAGAGTGTGATTCTCCTTATTATACGGGAATATAGCCAACCGTTTTCCCTCGATTATATCGATACATGTTCTTTTTTCTACTGTCTGCGAACCAATTGTCCTCTTTCCTTCTTCCATAAGTTTTTGAACACATCTCTGGGGCAAAAATCCCTCTTCCAATAATCGGACCAACCTTGCAGTAATGTATGGCGCAGAAAAGCTTGCCCCCTGATGAATGATGTATCGAGGGTTGGTCCATGCCAACCGATGATTCGTTCCTAACGCGATAATATTAACGGGACTATTTTCAACGACAAAATAGTCGTTCTTGTTCTGCACATCCATAGACACATCTACACCTATTACCTGTGGATATGCAGCCGGAAAAGACATACTCCCATCATTGCTGAATGCAGCAACCATCAGTACATCTTTCTGATAAAGCCTTTCACATATAAGTCTTAACTGCTTATCAGGTGTAATACATCCCAAGCTCATATGAATAATAGCACAGGATATATGGCTATCTATATATTCCAGTGTATATGCCAATTTCTGTGGCGTTACTTTATGCGTATGGTCAAATAGTTTGATGATTGTAAACTCGGTATTGTTAGGGCATTCCTTTTTCAGAATCCCCATTACAGCAGTACCGTGTCCTATTTCGTCCTTTGCTTCACCCTGCTTTACCCAATATTCCCCTTCTCGATCACCACATACAGTAAGTTGTTCATAGGACTCCATATCCCGAAAAACCGGATGAGTCAAATCAATTCCTGTGTCGATTATCACAACCCTTTTTAACACTTGTTCATCCTCCCATAGATAGGTCAACTCGACCAGTCAGAGACTGGTCGAGTTGCTTTCCTGTTATTCGTCCAAATCATAGCCACAAAGACCACCGCAAGAATCGCCACCATAAGTCTCAACAAACGCCTTGTCCATCGTCAAAACCTTCTCAGGCTTCTTGAGTTCCTTCTTATCCACACTTCCTACCTCCTTTCATGTAGATTCCTATTAAAGTGGAATAACCTATGATATTCATAGTTGCATCCACTCAAAGGCGTAGTGTCTTACGCGTTGGCTAACTCCAAAACTGTGTCTATTAGGTCTGCAAATGTCTCCATATTTTCGGAAAACAGAAACTCATCAGGTATTTCAACATCGTAGATGTTCTCCAATTCTACAATGAATGCAACAAATGTCAATGGCTCCGATAAGACATCATTTATATAATCGCATTCCTTCACCTCATCCAGAGTTACACCGACGTTTTCCGCTGCTTGCCGGATATTTGCAAACACATCATCTCTATTCATGCTAGCTTCCTCCATAATCATTTCAGAAACTGATACTGATACGTATCATTAGTATGTACCAGCAACCTAAGGATCTGGTCAATATCGTGATTGTCATATCCACATGGATATTTTTTTCCTTTTATGCTATTCAATGGACAAACCCTGTGGAAGCATGATGCGTATCGTGTACAATTCGAGCATTTCGATGGTAATTTCTCTGGCCTCACAACCCACTGTGCCAACTTATTTCGGTCGATTATAAGATTTCCATCTTTTATGTATCCCAACGCGTTGATTTCATTGTACAACTCGCAGGTACACTTTAATACTCTTGTCCCAGGTGCAATGACGAATGCATTGGCTTTTCCGGCCTCGCAGAAATTGTTCCTGAGCAAATTTACATAAAAACTGCAATCGACGCTCTCCTTCTGCAGTAAGATCCGTTCATAGATACTTTTCCCACCCATGAGGAGCTGATCCTTCATTTGATGGACACTATCGCCGCCCCAGTCGCCTACCGGTCTAAAGTAGAATTTGAATCTTTTATCATTCCCAAATTCTTTCTTCATCCAGCTAATATACTGTTCTAGAGTCCCCTCATTGGCTTTTGATACATTAGCTCGAATAATTATAGCAAATCTTGAACTATTTACATGATCTCGTATATTTCTCAAGTTTGCAACAATCTGATCAAAAGTACCTTTTCCATCAATGGTATGCCTTGTAATATCGTGCGTAGAAGCCAGCCCATCGAGCGTGATGTGAAAAGATACAACTCTATTGCGAATCATATTCCTGCAAACTGTATCACTTAGGCAAAACGCATTTGTTGTCATAGTTGCATAATACAGTTTTCCTCTCTTACGACATTCTCCAATAAATGCTGTTGACAATTGCTCTATCGCCTGCTGTTCCAGTAATGGTTCCCCGCCAAACCAATCTACATGTAATGCCCTATACTCTCCTAAATGTTTCTTTATGAATTGAATGATCTCATGTATATCCTGCTCCGAATACCGTTCATTGCTATGGTTTTCATAACAATATGTACAACGGAAATTGCATCCCATTGTTGGCATTAGTGTTAGATGTAAAACCCCGTCCGAAGCCAGCTCCATGCATTTCAATTCAGCTAGGCGTTTTTCATCTAAATCTTCCTCGACAAGGATTCCTTTTTCCTTAAGACGTTCTTTCATCTTATGGTTATGGTCATCATCCATATGCTGCCATTGTTGTTTTGACAGCATATGCAACTGACCAGACAATGAATTATAGATCATCACACTGTTATCATATTCACATATATAATTATAAACCGATAACTTTTCCATTATTATCTCCCATAATGCTCGTGCAATCAATTTCAAGTTGATAGACGTCCTCAAGAAGATCCGCTATTCTAAGCAACAATCCTTCTTTTCGGCTGGCTATGTATTTTACTCTCAACTTCTGAGCTAACACAGTTTTCACCAAAACTGCTTGATACCTGTTCTCAAATTCTTCCCAAAACTCGCCTTTGAACATATCCCTGTATTGATGCAATCGATTCATTATCATCAGCTTGCTTTCATACCATGCATGAAATGTCGGATAAGGAGACCTGTCGTCATTTTTATCACAACGAAGAGTGTTTGCAAGAAACAAGCCATTCTCAGGTCCCGAATAATATTTCTGAGTGTCAGGCAAGCAAAATCTCAACAATTCAGGGTTGATCCAACCTCTACGGTACATATCAATACACGCCAAGCAATTACTCTCTGACAGTTCAAGCTCTCTTACCACAGATTTAACTTTCAGAAATACAATACGGCCTAGCCTTATCCATTTAACTGAGTCAGCCAATTCTAGCTGCATCCCTGCTTCAATCCCTTGTCTGAGATTTTCATAGGATAGGGTGTATTCAGTAAACTTGTGTGTCACCTCATCCATATTAACATACATGAAGCCCCTATCGTTCGTACCATAAATCAAAATCTCATGAACCCGATGCATCTCATGAGTGGGAAACTTTTGCTTTACGCTGTTAACATCTTCTAAATAGTACGTATCTAAAAACACAACTGAATAATAACCCTCATAAAGCATTTCCATGATCAGCGCAATCGGATCCCGCCGAGACAACATACTGTCAGAGTAGAACATCATATCAAAAGGATCACTGCACAGTCTAACATTGTTATAGGATACACCATCGTCAAATTCCATGTGAGTCATTCCTGATTCATTAAAAAAGGTTACACACCGTAGATAATGGGTCATAACCCATGAACTTAATTCTGGTCTAGACTGTAAGATGCACAAAGGTAGACCGTAGATAAACTATCCTCTAAACTCCTGTTGTAGCTTTATTGGAAGTATCATACTTCTTTTTTCACTCTCCTCCCCCTTAATTGATTTTATTATAACACTCTTAATCAAAAATAAATGTAAATAACATGAACTGCATGATATACGCCATGAATCACTATATTCATGTGATCGCTCAATAGCTAAGTAAATCCAGATCAAGTTTTATGTACTATTTGTAGAAAGTAATCTCACATAGAAAATGAACTGATATAGCTATCAACCCCATCCGTCTCCCGGCTGCAATGGTCACGGTTGGAGGCTCTACAGACTAAGGCTCGTTCTATGCATCCAATGCCTTCTACAAGTTAATGGGGAATCAGAACATTGTCACATCTATGTCGCAGACCAGTACGCAGAGAATAATCTAGTGAACAAATCTCTGAATGGCTGAATTAAGGAAGAACCATTTCATAATGCCAGTACCATCCATAGGCTTATGTCACCCTTCCACACAACACCAGCGGGTAGCTAACAGACGACCACAAATTGCGTATCACCACGCACCCCTTCGACGAACTCGCCTCGATCACTTTCCCTTCCCCAATGTAGATCCCGGTATGGTGGATCTCGTTCCAGCGGTCACCCTTGTTACAGGCCGCGTTCTGCCAGAAGACTAGATCACCGGGCTGCAGCTGGTTTTGCGAAATCACCCAGCCCCGGTTGTAGCAAAACTGCGCCTGCCCTGCTGCAGAAGTACACATGGAATTGGCACAGGAAACACCGGCCTCCCTAAGGCACCAGTAGACGAACCCCGAGCAGTCAAACTGGTTCGGCCCCTTGGCTCCCCAGACGTACTTGCAGCCCACCTTGGTCAGCGCTGCCTGCACAATGGCGGAGCCCTTTTCATTGGGCGGAAGGGACTGCAGTATGGTGTTGGGCAGTATACCGCCGTAGGGATCGGTGCCCAGAAGATTGGCAAAGAGAGGCACGAATTCCGGTCCCATTAGTTCTTCCAGCAGGGCGCGCTCCTCGGCGGTGAACCAGTACCGATCCACGCCTTCCGTATAGTTCAGGCTGGTCAGCGTAATGCGCAGCGTCAGCGTCGTGTGCTCCACGGTCTCCACATGCGCGTCCTCTCCTTCTCCCACAACGACTTCCGTCTGCGTGGACTCCGACTCCACTTCATACTCCACCTCGTTCATCGTCCGGAATACCTTGCGCAGCGCATCCACCTTGTCTGGGGTGACGGTCACCACATCGGTCGCGCTCTGCTCGTCCATGGTCATCATCACGGCATATACGCCCAGCACGTCGATCCAGTTGTTGACCATTGGGCTATCTCCGTCCTCCACGCCCTCATAGACAACCTGCATCGCGTCATAGTCGGAGACCTGCGCGACGTAATCGATCTGATTCTGGATCTCCTCGTAAAACTCCGTATTGATCTGCGCAATGGCCTGTGTCATAGGCATGCCCTCCGCCGTGTCGTTGGCATAGAAGATGCCCAGCGGCGAGCACAATATAAACGCCACGATCAGAATCATCAGTATGATGACCACGGACACCCATCCGCCCGCGACGATCAGCTTCACGAGCGCAGTCACCCCCGCCGCAACTGCCTTTGCAGCCTCCTTCAGCATCTTCCACGCCGTCTTCACAGCCTTCACAGTTTCCCGCTCGGCTCTCTGCAGATTGCGCTTGGCCGTCTGAGCAGACTGCGCTGTGCTCTGCACAGAACGCCCAGCCTTTTTCGCCGTTTTCACCTCTTTGGCAGGCTTCACCTTTCTCCCGATGTTCACCGGCTTGCCCCTCTCCCGTTCAGACGTCACCGTTTCCGTATTCCGCGCATGCGAAACAGCAACGGGAGGAACTTCCTCCCGCTGCTGCTTCTGTAGACGTACCTTATTCGCAACATACCGCACAGCCTGCCTGGTTCGCTGCTCTGCCGCACGAACTGTGCGCTGCTCGTTTTCCTCCACACGCTCCTCAGCATACTGCACAGGTGACTGTTCCTCACTGCTCTCCGTCTGCGTCTGCCGGTTTTCCGGCAAAACAGGTGACCTCGGCAATTCCATCTGCGCACCGGCAAGTTTCTTCTTCATGCGCTGCTGCCAGTATTCCCGGGTCTTGAGGACATGCTGTCCGCGCTCACGCATCCGGTTGGTCATGGTTGGTTTCCTCCTTCTGTACTGTATAGAGGTCGCTGGGCTTCGTGGTCATCATGCGGTAGAGCTGGGTATCGGTCGGGAAGTGATCCTCAAAAGGCACGATATGGCTGCCGCACTTGAGCAGGCCGTGTCCCTGCGGCACGTTGTCCACATAGGAGAGCTGCTCGGCGGGGATCTTGAGCAGCCGCGCCAGCTCCTCCTGATCGGAATCTGCCTGATTGAGCAACACGAGGTATTCGGAGTTGGCCAGCATCATGCGCGCGGTGTCGGACTTGAGCAGCTCCTCCACGTTCTGCGTAATGGCCGTGGCAAAGCCGTTCTGCTTGCGGATGCGCTTCCACAGCTTGTAGAAGAAGTTGGCGCTGTACGGATACTGAAAGAGCAGATACGCCTCGTCCACGAAGATCCACGTCTCCCGCCCCTGCCGCTGGTTGCGCAGCAGGCGGTTGTAGATGGCGTCCAGCACCACCAGCATGCCCAGCGGCAGCAGCGTGCTGTCCAGCTCGCGGATGTCAAACGCGATGAGCGCGCTGTTCAGATCCACATTGGTCTGCTGCGCGAACGTGTTGAGCGAGCCCTTCACGAACATCTCCACATCCAGCGCAATGCGCTGCCCCTCGGGCTCCGGCTGCGCGCACAGCTCATTGTACAGGTCGTGCAGCGTGGGCGGCTGCAGCGTGTAGTCGCTGCGCAGATAGTCCCGGTAAACGTTACGCACACAGCGGTCGATCAGGGACATATCCCGAATACTCAGCTCCTGCCGCTGTTTGTACAGCACCTCGAACATGGACAGTATGAATTCACTCTTCATCACCAGCGGATTTGCCTCGTCTCCATAGCCGCGCACCATGTCCATCACATTGATGTGCTGCGGGGAGGATGCTGAGATGTGCACCACCTCACCCCCGAGCTGCTCCACCAGAGCGGTGTACTCGCGCTCCGGATCCAGAATCAGGATGTCAACACCGCCCTTGAGCAGCAGCGGCACAATCTCCAGCTTTCCAAAGAAACTCTTTCCCGATCCGCTAACGCCGAGAATGCAGCCGTTGCCGTTCATCAGCTGCCTGCGGTTGATGAAAATCATGTTCTTGCTCACAGGACTGAGGCCGTGATAGATGCCGTCCCTGTGGGCGATCTCCTGCGCATGGAAGGGCGTCAGCGTCGCCGCAGGTTCTGTCGTGATGGTACGGAGCGTGTCAATTTTCCGCAACCCATAGGGCAGCGCCGTGTTCAGTCCTTCCATCTGCTGGTACCGCAGCGTGGAGAAGTGATAGGCGAGCTTGTTTCCCGTGGAGACCAGCGTCCGGGTGTCGGCATCCAGCTCCTCTTTGCTGTCTGCCATGTGCACCAGCGTCAGCACCATGTGTAGCATGCGCTGGTCGCGCGTGGTCAGATCATCGAGGAACTCATTGGCCTCCTGACGCTGCTGGTTCAGATCATACGGAATGGCGGCGGAGAAGTTGTTGTTCTGATTCTGCTTGCGCTGCCAGTTGGTGATATTGGTTTCTACGCCCAGCAGCTTGTTCTCCACGGTCTTGACGGCTTCATCCGTCGGCACGGGGATGTAGTCGATGGACAGCATCATGTTCCGGGGCAGCTCCATCAGCTCCCGGATGATGTCGTCGCGCATGTACGCCGGATAGGACTGCAGGTACAGCACACGGGCATACTTCTCTCCCAACATCAGGTGATCCGCGTGCTGCTCCATGCTCTCCAGGCAGATGAAATCCGCAAAGTGATGCCCCTTGCGCAGCGCGTCACGGTAGTCGAACGCATACCCGACCTCGTTCCCCGCGCGGAAGAAATCGTGCAGCACGCGCAGGCGCTCCTCCATGTCCATTGCCTCGCACACAGACCCCAGCGCGCTCAGGT
>Ga0129312_1002147_pt1 | contig 10175 bp, 6 predicted proteins | sample O827metagenome_FD_94434 | JGI IMG/M metagenome (GOLD analysis project Ga0129312, IMG submission 94434) | Orangutan group fecal microbial communities from Wisconsin, USA - O827 metagenome | ecosystem: Host-associated > Mammals > Digestive system > Large intestine > Fecal | place: USA: Wisconsin... | reverse complement strand
GCAGTGATCATAACATTACGAAGCGGTAAGAAAAAGGAAGTCAAAGTAAAGGTTCAGAAACAGGAAGTAAAAACCACTGGCATTTCCGGCCTTCCCCCAAAGGTGTCGCTGAAAGCTGGTAAAAAATGTACATTAAAACCTGTATTGTCACCAATTACGTCTGTACAGAAAGTTACATATACAACTTCAGACAAAACTGTGGCATCAGTCAGCAGCAAAGGTGTGATCACCGCAAAGAAGGCAGGAAAAGTGAAGATTACAGTAAAGGCAGGAACCAAAAAGTCTGTGGTGACAATTACAGTAAAGAAATAATTTAACCGAATGCAGTCCTTTTCAGAAAGCAGATAAGAAAGCTGAAGGATAAAGATATTCTTGAGTGATGTTATTAAACATAAAGAGCAACCGCCCACAAGGGGTTGACCTTATAATAAGATGAACATAGAAATGCCATCCTTGTACTCGTTCGAAGTTTTGGGATGGTTTTTCTATGTGGAAAATTACTTACAAAACGTCAGTACGAATGCAGGCAATGCCGGAATGAACATACCAAAAGTCATAAGATCTTTAAAGCTGTTGTTCATCGGTACCATCTCATTGCATTATATCATTTCCAAAACAACAAAAAAAGCAGTCAGAACAAAGTCTAACTGCTTTCAGCTAATAGCCAGTACGGGAATCGAACCCGTGTTTCCGCCGTGAGAGGGCGGCGTCTTAGCCCCTTGACCAACTGGCCATATTCGATTATTTCTGTCGTTTAAGTTGTTTCCCTCAACCGACTTCGTTAGTATATAACACTTTTTTTCAAAATGCAAGCTTTTTTTTGAATTTTTTCAAAAAAATTTTTTGAGTGAGATTTCATGGAAGTTTTAGGCAAATTCTGTCTATATAAATTGCTTGCAGTTTTTGCCTTAGTTTGCTAGAATAAGCAATGCTTTCAGGCATCGCAGATCCCGGGGTACAGACAGTATGATACGGGCAGGATGCTTTTTTTGTGTCACAGGAAGATACCCTGTAATGTTTTACAGAAAATAATCTTTTGGAGAATGCTTGCAAAAGAGGATAAATTTGGTTATAATACAGAACAAATGTTTGATTAAATGAAAGGAATCAGTGGAATGGCAAAGAAAGACACTTATGATGCGGGCAGTATCTCTGTCCTGGAAGGCCTTGAGGCTGTAAGGAAGCGTCCCGGTATGTATATCGGAAGCGTATCCAGGAAGGGACTGAACCATCTGATATATGAAATAGTAGATAATGCGGTAGATGAACATCTTGCAGGATACTGCAGCCGGATCCATGTAGTTCTGGAGAAGGACGGTTCCTGTACAGTTGAAGATAACGGCCGTGGAATCCCGGTTGATATGCATGCAAAAGGTGTTTCCGCAGAGCGTCTTGTGTTCACTACTCTCCATGCAGGTGGCAAATTTGATAACTCTGCATATAAGACAAGTGGCGGACTTCATGGGGTAGGTTCCTCGGTAGTGAATGCCCTGTCAACATACCTGGATATCAAGATCAGCCGTGACGGTTATGTCCATCATGATCATTATGAGAGAGGAATTCCCACTATAGAACTGGAAGCCGGACTTCTGCCAAAGCTTGGCAGGACAAAGGGAACAGGAACCTGTGTGAATTTTCTTCCGGATCCGGAGATTTTTGAGAAGACACGTTTCGGAGCAGCAGATGTGAAAAGCCGTCTTCATGAGACCGCTTATCTGAATCCGGAACTTACCATTCATTTTGAGGACTGCAGAGGAGAGATCCCGGAGGATATTGAATATCATGAACCGGAAGGGATCGTAGGATTTATCCGTGACCTGAATAAGAATGCACAGCCACTTCATGATCCTGTATTTTTTAAAGGCGAAGCAGATGGAATCAGTGTTGAGGTGGCTTTTCAGTTTACCAATGAGTTTCGTGAGAATGTCCTTGGTTTCTGTAATAATATCTATAATGCCGAAGGTGGTACCCATCTGACCGGTTTCAAGACCACATTTACAACTGTTATGAATACCTATGCACGTGAGATCGGCGTTCTGAAGGATAAAGATCCTAACTTTACAGGTGCGGATATCCGTAATGGTATGACAGCAGTTGTATCCATCAAACATCCTGCACCTCGTTTTGAGGGACAGACCAAGACCAAGCTGGATAATCAGGATGCTTCACGGGCTACCGGTAAGGTGACAGGAGAGCAGCTTGTGCTTTACTTTGACCGTAATCTGGAGATACTTAAAACAGTTCTTTCCTGTGCGGAGAAAGCAGCTAAGATCCGTAAGACAGAGGAACGTGCCAAGACCAATCTTCTGACCAAGCAGAAATACTCCTTTGACTCCAACGGCAAACTTGCCAACTGTGAAAAGAAGGATCCGTCTCTGTGTGAGATCTTTATTGTGGAGGGAGATTCCGCAGGCGGTTCTGCCAAGACAGCCAGAAACCGTAACTATCAGGCAATCCTTCCTATCCGCGGAAAGATCCTGAACGTGGAGAAGGCAACCATTGACAAGGTTCTGGCCAATGCGGAGATCAAGACTATGATCAATGCTTTTGGCTGTGGATTTTCCGAGGGCTACGGAAACGATTTTGATATCACCAAGCTTCGCTATGACAAGATCGTGATCATGGCAGATGCGGATGTAGACGGTGCACATATTTCCACTTTGCTTCTTACTCTGTTTTACCGCTTTATGCCGGAGCTTATTTATGAAGGGCATGTGTATATTGCCATGCCGCCTCTTTATAAGGTAATGCCAAAGAAAGGCGAGGAAGAGTATCTTTATGATGACAAGGCTCTGGAGAAATACCGCAGAAGCCATAAACCGGGAAGTTTCACCCTTCAGAGATACAAAGGCCTTGGAGAGATGGATGCCGCACAGCTCTGGGAGACTACGCTGAATCCGGAGACCAGGATGATGAAACGTGTGGAGATCGAGGATGCACGTATGGCTTCCGATGTGACAGAGATCCTGATGGGAAGCGATGTTCCGCCAAGAAAGGCATTTATCTATGAACATGCTACAGATGCGGAACTGGATATCTGACGGAGAGCAAGATTGGGAGAATTGAACTATGAATACGAAACAGGATAATATCATCCGCACAGATTATGCGGAGATCATGCAGAAATCTTATATAGACTACGCTATGAGCGTTATCATTTCCAGGGCACTGCCGGATGTACGTGACGGACTGAAACCGGTACAGCGCCGTACACTTTATGATATGTATGAACTGGGAATCCGCTATGACCGCCCGTACCGTAAATGTGCCCGTATTGTGGGAGATACCATGGGTAAATATCATCCCCATGGAGACAGTTCTATTTATGATGCGCTTGTGGTTATGGCACAGGATTTTAAGAAAGGCCGTACTCTGGTTGACGGACATGGTAACTTCGGTTCCATTGAGGGAGATGGAGCTGCAGCCATGCGATACACAGAAGCCCGTCTGGAGAAGCTGACCCAGGAGGTTTTTCTGGAAGATCTGGACAAAAATGTTGTGGATTTTATGCCGAATTTCGATGAGACGGAGAAGGAACCGGTGGTACTGCCGGTAAGGATCCCCAATCTTCTTGTAAACGGAGCGGACGGAATTGCTGTTGGTATGGCAACCAGTATTCCCCCTCATAACCTGGGAGAGGTTGCGGATGCTGTTAAAGCATACATGAAAAATAACGATATCAGCACAAAAGGCCTGATGAGATACCTGAAAGGACCGGATTTTCCAACCGGCGGTATCGTGGTAAATAAAGATGACCTTGTGAAGATCTATGAGACAGGTACCGGCAAGCTGCGTATCCGTGGACGTGTGGAAGTTGAGAAACTGAAAGGCGGCCGCCAGCAGCTTGTGATCACAGAAATCCCGTATACAATGATCGGTGCCAATATCGGTAAATTCTTAAATGATGTGGCAACCCTTGTGGAAACCAAAAAGACTACGGATATCGTGGATATCTCCAACCAGTCTTCAAAGGAAGGAATCCGTATTGTCCTGGAACTGAAGAGAGACGCAGATGTAGAGAATCTTACAAACATGCTATACAAAAAGACCAGACTTGAGGATACCTTTGGTGTGAACATGCTGGCTGTTGCGGACGGAAGACCGGAAACTCTGGGCCTGAAACAGATCATTGCCCATCATGTGGATTTCGTTTTTGAGGTAAATTCCAGAAAATATACCACTCTTCTTGCAAAGGAGCAGGAGAAACGGGAGATACAGGAAGGACTTATCAAGGCCTGCGATGTGATCGACCTGATCATAGAGATCCTTCGTGGGAGCAAGAACCGTGACCAGGTAAAGAAATGCCTGACAGATGGTGTGACAGAAGGAATCAGATTCAGGACCAAAACATCCGAAAAAGCTGCAAAAGATCTGAAATTCACAGAGAAGCAGGCATCTGCGATCCTGGATATGCGTCTTTACAAACTTATCGGACTGGAGATTGATGCCCTGATGAAGGAGCACGAGGAGACTCTGAAAAATATTTCCACCTATGAAGATATTCTGAACAATTATGATTCCATGGCAGCAGTTATTATAAAAGAGCTGGATCAGATCAAGAAAGAATACGGCAGCAAGCGCAAGACCTCCGTAGAAAATGCAGAGGAAGCAGTTTACGAGGAGAAGAAGATGGAAGAGACGGAAGTCTGCTTCCTGATGGACCGTTTCGGATATATGCGTCTTATTGACAAGAATGCCTATGAGCGGAACAAAGAAGCTGCCCATGCAGAGAGCCGTTATGTATTCACCTGTATGAATACAGACAGGATCTGTATTTTTACAGATACAGGTAAGCTTCATACTGTGAAGGCAGAAGATATCCCGCTGGTGCGTTTCCGTGACAAAGGTGTTCCGGCAGACAACCTGGGAAATTATGACAGTACAACAGAGCAGATCCTCTATGTAGCGCCACTGAACCAGGTGGCAGCCTCCACAGTGTTGTTTGTAACAGAGAGCGGTATGTGCAAGCTGGTAAAGGGAGATGAATTCCGTGCTTCCAAGCGTACCATTGTTTCCACCAGGCTTGGGGAAGATGACAGACTTGTTTTCGTGGGAGCAGCAGATGAGATGGATCAGGTAGTGTTCCAGTCTGAGAAAGGATATTTCCTGCGCATCCTGAAATCCGATATTTCCATCACCAAGAAAAATGCCATGGGAGTCCGGGGCATGAAACTTACCGGCGAAGACCGGATCCGCCATGCATACCTTCTGGAAAGCCGTCAGGAATGTACGATCCAATACCATGACAAAGATTATGTACTTAACAAAGTCAAGCTTGCCAGACGAGACACAAAAGGGGTAAAACCAAGAATCTGACAGGACTGATATCCTGGATGCTGCCGTTCACTGATAAGATTTTGAGAAATGTGCTGCTGTGAACCGGGTATACAGGGATAAATAAAAAATCCTTGCAATTCACAGACATTGGTGTTACAATGATGGAAACTTAGAACTTGTTGGCATAGGAGTGGGCGAGAGCCCGCTCCTATTTGTTGAGAAGGGATTTGTTCAGATGTGAGCAGAAACGCCTGCAGGATATGAGGAATATCCCACAGGCAGAAAATGAGAAAGGCAGGTGGGAGCATGAGCAGAAGAGAAGAATATGAACAGAAGGCTGAGGCACTCCTGGCACCGATCGTTGAAGCACAGGGCTTTGAACTGGTAGATGTGGAATATGTAAAGGAAGCAGGCAACTGGTATCTGCGAGGCTACATTGACAAACCAGGCGGGATCACGGTAAACGACTGTGAGGCTGTAAGCCGGCTCTTCAGCGATAAGCTGGATGAGAACGATTTTATTGAGGACAGCTACATCATGGAGATCAGTTCACCGGGGCTGGACCGTCCTCTTAAGAAGGAGAAGGACTTTAAGAGAAGTCTTGGCAAACTGGTAGAGATCCGAACCTACCGGCCTGTAGATAAACAAAAAGAGTTCTGCGGTGTTTTAAAAGCATATGATAGTAACAGTGTGACCATTGATGAGGAAGGCACAGACCGTATCTTTGATAAGAAGGATATCGCCCTGGTCCGCCTTGCCATTGAGTTTTAACACAGTTGTGGTAAATTTCAGGAGGAAAAGAAGAAAATGAGCAGAGATTTGAAAGAGGCGCTTGATGTTCTCGAAAAAGAAAAGAATATCAGTAAAGACACACTGCTGGAGGCTATCGAGCAGTCACTGATCCAGGCATGTAAGAACCATTTTGGAAAAGCAGACAACGTTCATGTGACCATTGATCCGGACACCTGTGATTTTAGTGTATATGCGGACAGAACTGTTGTTGAGCATGTAGAGGACCCGGCGCTGGAGATTTCTCTGGTAGATGCACAGAAGACAAATGCCAATGCGGAAATTGGAGATGTCATGAAGGTGGAGATCCATTCCAAGGAATTTGGAAGAATCGCCACACAGAATGCGAAGAACGTGATCCTTCAGAAAATCCGTGAGGAAGAGAGAAAGGTCCTTTACGATCAGTACTACGGAATCGAGAAGGAAGTTGTTACAGGTATCGTTCAGCGTGTAATGGGAAGAAATGTAAGCATCAACCTGGGAAAGGCAGATGCAGTCCTTACAGAGAACGAGCAGGTTAAGGGAGAGACATTCCAGCCTACAGAGAGAGTAAAAGTTTATATCCTTGAGGTTAAGGATACACCGAAGGGACCAAGGATCTCCGTTTCCAGAACACATCCGGGCCTTGTAAAGAGACTTTTTGAGTCTGAGGTGGCAGAGGTAAGAGACGGAACTGTTGAGATCAAGAGCATTGCCCGTGAGGCAGGATCCCGTACAAAGATCGCAGTATGGAGCAATGATCCGGATGTTGATGCAGTAGGTGCCTGTGTAGGTATGAACGGTGCGCGTGTAGGTGCAGTTGTCAATGAACTCCGTGGAGAGAAGATCGATATCATCAACTGGGATGAGAACCCGGCAATCCTTATTGAGAATGCATTAAGTCCAGCCAAGGTTATTGCTGTTATGGCAGATCCGGATGAGAAGACTGCACTTGTTGTAGTTCCGGATTATCAGCTTTCCCTTGCAATCGGCAAGGAAGGACAGAATGCCCGTCTTGCTGCAAGACTTACAGGCTTTAAGATCGATATCAAGAGTGAGACACAGGCAAGAGAGTCCGGCGATTTCTATGACTATGACGAGGAGCCTTCTGATGCAGAAGAGGTATCAGGGGATACAGAGTCCCAGGAGAAATACACAGAGGAGACACCGGATACAGAGGAAACCTTAGAGGAAGAGAATGAAGAAGCTTCCAACGGAGATACTGAGGAATAATGAAAACGAGAAATAAGATTCCCATGCGTCAGTGCACCGGCTGCAGGGAAATGAAAAGCAAAAAGGAAATGATAAGGGTTCTGAAAACAGCAGAGAACGAGATCATCCTGGATGCCACGGGCAAAAAAAACGGACGCGGCGCATACCTTTGTTTCTCAGAGGAATGTCTGGAAAAAGCCATGAAGAACCATGGCCTTGAGCGTTCCTTAAAAACAGCGGTTCCGGATGAGGTATACCAGAGCCTTAAAAAGGAGTTTGAGTCAATTGAAAAATAATAAGGCTTTATCGCTGATCGGACTTGCCACAAAAGCCGGCAAAACCGTAAGCGGGGAGTTTATGACAGAGAAATCCGTAAAAACAGGAAAAGGCTATCTTGTGATCGCAGCAGGGGATGCCTCAGAAAATACCAAGAAGAAATTTCGGAATATGTGTGAATTTTACGAAGTTCCGTTATATTTCCTTTCAGACAAAGAGAACCTGGGCAGGGCAATGGGAAAAGAATTCCGTGCCAGCCTTGCCGTACAGGATGATAATTTTGCGAAGGCGATCATCAGAGCACTGGAGCTTCCTGAGAAGTAAGCCGGTGTGATGGCCTCATGTCATAAGGAGGTATGGCGAAGCAATGGATTTTTCGGAAAAGAATAGATCAAATACAGATAACAACAGAACGGGAAAGGGGCAGAATAGACAATTGGATACACCAGAAAAGACAACAGGTATGAATACCGAGGACAACAAGTCTGAGGCACCAAAAAAGAAAAAAAATATCATCCGTGTATATCACGCACAGAATGCAAGTGACGGTGGAAAAAACAGAAAGAAACCGGCAGGAGACAGAAAACCACAGGGTCAGGGCCGTCCGCAGAGCGGAACACCGAGAAACGCCCAGGGAGCAAGAAGCCAGGAGGCAGGCTCTGATCAGAACAGAGGCGGAGCATCCAGACCTTATGGACAGAATTCAGGCAGCCGTGACGGCGCCGGCAGAGGCCAGGGTGGCCAGGGACGTGACGGAAGAAGAGACAACCGTGACGGAAGGAATTTTGACAGAAGAGGCGGAGACCGTTTCAATAACCGTACAAACGGAGAGGGCGGACGTCCGGCAAGACAGGGTGAAGGAAACAGAGGCCCGCGTCCACAGGGCGATGGCAACAGAAGCGGTTCCCGTTTTGGAGGCGGTCAGGGCCGCCCGCAGGGTGACGGACAGCGTCGCTTTGAGGGAAGAGGAGATAACCGCTTCGGAGGCGGTCAGAACCGTTCACAGGGCGGTGGCCAGGGCCGTGGTGAAGGCGGAAGAGGAGACAACCGTTTCGGTGGTGGCCAGAACCGTACCCAGGGAGGCGCTCAGGGCCGTCCGGGACAGAGAAGAAGCAGTTCTTCTGATTCCGTATTCACTCCGGAGATGACCAAGACATCCAAGGACAGCAAGCGTGAGCGCGACAGAGAGAACAAAAACAAAAAGAAGGATTTCGAGAAAGGAAATCAGAGTGGACGCAGACCGAACCAGGGTGGACACAGACAGAATTCCAGAATCCCGAAGGCACTTCAGAAACCAACTCCGCAGCCGAAGCAGGAAGAGAAGAAGCCGGAGATCAAGGAGATCACCCTTCCGGAGAAAATGACGATCCGTGAGCTGGCTGATGCCATGAAGATGCAGCCATCTGTAATTGTTAAGAAACTCTTTATGGAAGGCATAATGGTAACTGTAAACCATGAGATCGACTTTGAGAAAGCTGAGGAGATCGCACTTGGATTTGATATCATCGCAGAGAAAGAGGAGAAGGTAGACGTTATCGGAGAGCTTCTGAAAGAAGAAGAGGAAGATGAGTCCACAATGGTTCCAAGGCCACCGGTAGTCTGCGTTATGGGCCACGTTGACCATGGTAAAACATCTCTTCTTGATGCAATCCGTAACACAAGTGTTACAAGAGGCGAGGCCGGCGGAATCACACAGCATATCGGTGCTTATGTGGTAAACGTCAAAGGTGAGAAGATCACATTCCTGGATACACCTGGACATGAGGCATTTACAGCCATGCGTATGCGTGGTGCCAACGCTACAGATATTGCTGTTCTGGTAGTTGCCGCAGATGACGGTGTTATGCCACAGACTGTTGAGGCTATCAGCCATGCAAAGGCTGCAGGGGTTGAGATCATCGTTGCCATCAACAAGATCGATAAACCAAGTGCAAATGTGGAACGTGTAAAACAGGAGCTTTCCGAGTATGAGCTGATTCCTGAGGACTGGGGCGGAAGCACTATCTTTGTTCCGGTATCTGCGCATACAGGAGAGGGAATCGACAATCTTCTTGAGATGATCCTTCTTACTGCAGAAGTCTGCGAGCTGAAAGCAAACCCGGACCGTGCAGCAAGAGGTCTCGTTATCGAGGCTCAGCTTGATAAAGGTAAGGGACCGGTTGCAACTATCCTTGTTCAGAAGGGAACACTTCATGTCGGGGACTTTATCGCTGCAGGTGCATGCAACGGTAAGGTACGTGCAATGATGGATGACAAGGGACGTCGTGTAAAAGAGGCAGGTCCGTCCACACCGGTTGAGATCCTTGGCCTTGGTGATGTTCCAAATGCAGGAGAGATCCTTATGGCATTTGACAGCGACAAGGAAGCCAAGAACTTTGCAGGTGCTTTTGTGACAGAGAATAAGAGCAGGCTTCTTGAGGAGACCAAAGGCAAGCTTTCCCTTGACAATCTCTTTGACCAGATCCAGGCAAGCGATCTTAAGGAGCTCCCGATCGTCGTCAAAGCTGATGTACAGGGATCTGTTGAGGCGGTTAAGCAGAGCCTTACCAAGCTTTCCAATGAGGAGGTTATCGTTAAGGTTATCCACGGTGGTGTAGGAGCCATCAACGAGTCTGATGTAAGTCTTGCGGCAACTTCCAATG
>Ga0129312_1002143_pt1 | contig 10186 bp, 7 predicted proteins | sample O827metagenome_FD_94434 | JGI IMG/M metagenome (GOLD analysis project Ga0129312, IMG submission 94434) | Orangutan group fecal microbial communities from Wisconsin, USA - O827 metagenome | ecosystem: Host-associated > Mammals > Digestive system > Large intestine > Fecal | place: USA: Wisconsin... | reverse complement strand
GTGCCATCTTCATTGTCCAGTAATTTCAGAATCTGATGTCCTTCCTCTTTGATGCTGCGCGGCACGTTCTGTACCGGCTCACCGTCATTCATGCGGACTGCAAGGATTTCTCCGTCGTCCAGTTCCTCTAATGCTACTTTTGCTTTTACAAATGTTACCGGGCATACCACATCTGTGATATCCACCTGGTCATCAAACTGTATCTCACTCATTTTCATATGCCTCCCTGATTGCCTGTTCAAATTTGTCTGCACCGACGCGGTCAATCGTAAATTTGAAACGCTCGCCTGCATTTGCATGGTCTGCAAAGAAATCAATGGCTGCGTCACAAACTTTCATTAATTTGTCATGATCCTCGATAAACGGAATGACCACGTTTCCTTTATGAACGTGATTTCCGAAGGTTCCACCGAAAGATACGATATATCCGTGTGTCTCCTCGTATGCACTGGTCGGACATGATTTTGTGCATCGTCCACAATAATTACATTTTGACTCGTCTACCGTGATTTTGCCGTCTTCCAGCGTAATTGCCCCGGTACGACAGGCTTTCACACAGACACCACACTGAATACATGCGTCCGGAATCCAGTTTACGCGGATCGCGCCTTTGATTCCTACATCATTTTCTTCTGCTTTTAAGCAGTTATTCTGACATCCTGTCACACCGAATTTAAATTTATGTGGCAGATCCTGTCCAAAATATCTTGCATCCAGCTCCTGTGCCAGCGCGTAGGTATCGATACATCCGCTGGGACAGACCGCTGCTCCCTGACAGGCTGTCACAGTGCGGACACGCGGTCCGCAGACACCCGGAACGACGCCACCCTTTGCCAGTGCTTCTTTTACTTCGTCAATCTGCTCTAATTTAATAAATGGAATCTCCACACCCTGGCGGGAGGTAAGATGTACATACCCTTTTCCGTAAATCTCTGCCACTTTAGAAACCACTGCCAACTGTTCTGCCGTCAGAGTTCCACCAACCACACGGATTCTCAGTGAAAAATTATTTTTTTGTTTCTGGCGCATAAAACCGCCTTTTTTTAAAGTTGCGTAATCAACTGCCATACTATTTCTCCTTTTTTCCAGTCGAACCGTTTTTCTTTTATCATTTTCTATCTGTTAAATAAATTTTTATGTTTCCTTTTTATTTAGCTTCTTCATCCGCATACGCGATTGCTTCAATAAAATCAGCGATCAGATCCTGGGCATCTTCTATCCCTACACTGACACGAATCAGATCATCGTATACACCTGCGGCATGCATCATTTCCTCGGTGCTGTGAATGTAGATTGTGGAAGCCGGATGAATGACCAGCGTCCGCAAATCTCCGATATTTGTTGCAATGTGTGCAAATTTCAAACGATTCATCAGGCGATATGCACGTTCTTTGCTGCCAACCCGAAGGCTTAAGATTGCACCACCGTAACCACCGAACTGCTCTGTTGCCAGTTTATGATAGGGAGAAGTATCAAGTAATGGATAATTGACGATAACATCTGGTAGTTTCTCCAGAGTTTTCGCCAATGCATATGCATTTTCACACTCTTTCTGTACCCGAAGTCCCATTGTTTCCAAGCCTATAGTATTAAGATAGGCATTCATCGGAGCCATACAGGAACCAAAATTTCGTAAGGTATCATTTTTCAACCGCGCGGTATACGCTGCCGGGCCAAACTTTTTGTACTCTGCCAGCACCGGGTAACGCTTCAGATCCCATCGGAATTTTCCACCATCCACGATCACTCCGCCGATGGAATTGCCGCTTCCGTTAATGTATTTGGAACTGGAGTGAACCACGATATCAGCTCCCAGTTTTAACGGACGGATCAATAATGGTGTCGCTGTCGTACTATCCAGAATAAATGGAATCTGGTGTGCATGCACAAAAGCTGCAACCGCTGACACATCTATTACATCCAGTCCCGGATTACTGATCACTTCACCAAAAACAGCTTTTGTATTCTCGTTCAGCAAAGGTGCAATCGTTTCCTCAGATAAATAAGAAACGTAATGTACCTTAATCCCAAAGTTTAACAAATCCCGGAATACATCAATGGTTCCGCCAAACACTCCGCTGCTGGCAATGATCTCATCTCCGCTCTGCAGGATATTCAACAAAGAAAATACCACTGCACTTAACCCTGACGCACAGGCTGTTGCGGAAAAGCCGCCTTCCAGCTCGCAGATGCGCCGCTCAAAAGCCGCCACCGTCGGATTTGCGATTCTGGTATAGGCAAATCCTGCTGCCTTGTTCTGACAGACCTTTTCCAGTTGTTCTGATGTCTCATAGGTATAAGCGCTCACCTGACTGATGGATGGTAAGGTTGCTCCAAAAGAATACGCGCCCACCGATTTTCCGTGTAATAGTTGTGTATTAAAATTCATGTTCCTGTCCTTTCTTTCCTACAGTTATACAGAAATTTCTTCCAGTTTTCAAACCAAGATTATGAAAACGTTTTCACTCCTATCGGAATAGTATGAATTAATGATGGATAATCTTTTTTCAACAACTAACAAAAATTATATATTTTTATGCATTTTTTTAGGTCGGATTTTTAGATTTTTATTGTCTGTCAAAAAATATGTTCGACTTCCACAATTCGATTGCCCCATTTTTTCTTCCAAATCATCAGATATACGTTATATTCCACGGAATCCTTCGCTGTTGTAAAAGGTTCTTCCCGCACCAATGTGACCTGCATTCCTCGGGATTCCAGTTCTGCTTTACGCTCCATTGCATGCATTAAAATTTTCTCATAATACTGCACGGAAGCTTCTTTCCATCTAGTTGCATTTCCTGTTTCAGATAGTTTCAAATCATCTGTCTCTAATACGTCATTTTCTGTTCGGAGCAAATTCACTCTATCACTTACTGTTTTATAGGTACGCACCGGATATCCTTCGCTTGCATGCATCAGTTTTTCTGTCAGCAAATCTACCACAGCTCCATGTCTGATGCGATGCATCATCCATGCAAGCAGCCTGCTCATTCCCTTTCCATGATGCTTCCGATAAAATGACAACCATCGAAGCAGACTATGATCATTAGCCTCTGCTGCCAGTTCCTCCATGATGAAGATTGCCTGTTCTGTTGGCTCCCAGACACCATCCATCGGTACGATATATTTTTGTGAAACAGCCGGATAACAGGCATAATTTAAAGGCGGAAAATGCACCAGTTCCGCCAGTTTTCGTTCTTCTTCACTGACAGCATCATCTCCAAGGTATTCACATTTTGTATGTAAAATGGCAATACGATATTCCAATTGACGCAAGTATTCATAGCCTTTCACCCAGAAATGTCCCAAATCTCCATAACGGTACAAATGCGTTTCAACTTTCAAATCCTCAAAAAATAATGTCACAACACTGTCACCCTGATGAACCACTAGCACATAAGTAGTCCCTTCCTCCGTGTCCTCCCGGCTTAATTCTGCTTCCAGTTCACCCTCATAATCCGGCTGATACTGCCCGGTCATCTTCGCATTGACAAATACCAGAAAACTTTCTACTGCGTCATTCATCAGATAAATTAAACGGATTTGCAACGCTTCTTCTTTATAATCTGACTCACTGTCTAGAAAAATCAGTTCAAACTGATCCTGCCAGAGCAGTTCTTCCAGCATTTCAAATGGATTTAATCCTGTTCTTAAATCGTTTTGTTCCAATGTATGTATCCTCATCTTTTTCGTGTTTCTTCTGGTATTATACTATTATTTCGGACAAAAAAACAGGATACCATCACTTCACTTTTGCAAAGTAACGATATCCTGCTCCTATTTCCCTTTTGTACTTCTCATCTCCTGCAAATCAGCTGCAAAATTTCTTTTATCTCATCTGATAGCTTGTATGCAGCAATTCATGTGCTTTTTCAGATCCCGGTTCACCCAAGAATGATTCATAAACTTCTTTCACTACCGGATTCTCATGTGATTTTCTGATGGCACTTCCTGCATCATTCTGATATAACGCAGCGCCACGCATTTTCGGCACATCATTCAGCACTCTGGTTGCTGCATTCTGATGCGGCTGTCCGCCACCGTTTACACAGCCACCCGGGCAGGCCATGATCTCCACAAACTGATAATCTGCGGTACCGTTTTTGATAGCTGTCAGCAGCTGGTTTGCATTTGCCAGGCCAGATACAACAGCCACTTTTACAGTTGTTCCATTTACATCCACAGATGCTTCTTTGATTCCGTTCATACCACGCACAGCTGTGTATTCTAAAACAGTATCTTTTCCTGTCAGTTTTTCCACTGCTGTTCTTAATGCAGCTTCCATAACACCACCTGTCACACCAAAGATAACAGCCGCTCCGGTACCAAATCCAAGCGGAAGATCAAATTTAGAATTCGGATTCATAGCCTCCAGCTGGATTTCTGCATCTTTGAGCATCTGAGCCAGTTCATTTGTTGTGATGACAATATCCACATCCGGAACACCAGCTCCGCACTCATCCTCACGGGTAATCTCAAATTTCTTTGCGGTACACGGCATTACAGATACCATAACGATATTTTCTTTCGCAATATGCTCCTGGTTTGCAAGGTATGTTTTTACAATGGCTCCCTGCATCTGATGCGGAGATTTGCAAGAAGAAATATTCTCCAGCATGTCCGGATAAAAATGCTCGGCATATTTGATCCATCCCGGACAGCAGGATGTGATCAGCGGAAGTTCTCCGTCATTATTCAAACGCTCGATCAGCTCGTTGGATTCTTCCATGATTGTCAGATCCGCACCAAATTTTGTATCAAATACTTTGTCAAATCCAAGACGTCGAAGCGCCTCTGCCATTCTGCCCTCTACATCTACACCGATTGGGAATTCGAATGCTTCCCCAAGTGCTGCTCTGACAGCCGGAGCGACCTGAACAACCACGTATTTCTCCGGATCATTCAGTGCTTCTTTCACTTCATCCATCTGTGTCTTCTCTGTCAGTGCACCAACCGGGCAGACTGCCACGCACTGACCACAGTTCACACAGCTTGCTGCTGCCAGTCCGGCCGGAGAAGCAGGTTCAATTTTTGCCTCCAGTCCATCACCGGTACATGCAATAGCAGATACGGCCTGCATTTTTGCACAGACATTGATGCATCGTTTGCATTTGATACATTTATTATTATCACGAATTAATACTTTAGAGCTCAGATCCAGCTGCTCGAGATTTGTCTTCGGCAGATCCGGCTCATCGGTAAATCCATATTCTTTCAGCAGATCCTGCAATTCACAGCTTGTGGAACGGAAACAGTACAGACAGGATTTGTTGTGCTGCTCCAGAATTGCTGCCAGTGCTTTCTTTCTGGCTTCCATAACAGCCGGGGTTCTTGTCTGAATCTCCATTCCCTCTTTGATTCTGGTAGTGGATGCATTTACAATCTCCCCATCCACCTCTGCAATACAGACACCGGACTGATCCACATCCTGCACACCTTTCATATAATAAAGTGTCGGAATCGGCTGCTGCATAAACTCACGCTGCATTTTTAATGTTTCAAAGGAAGCATCGAGAATGGTGATTCCTTTTTTCATGGTATAATCATACCCGTTGATCTTGATATTCACTGTACTCACTCTTCGAACCTCCTCTTAACAATTTGCATAAAATTCTGCTTCATTATATTCATCCGTATGTCCTTCCGGAATGATATAGCCCTGCGGACGCACCGGATATCTCCACATCGGAATATCTTCGGTAAATAATTCCATCTCACCATCTGCTCCCTGACGGATATTGATCCATTTCAGCCAGTTCTGATTATCTGTCTGAGGATAGTCTGCGCGGTAATGCGGATACATGATACCACGTGTTTCTTTTCTCATTTCCGCAGAACGGAAGATCATTTCCAGACAAAGGATCGTATCTGCTGCTTCCAGACATTTTGACAGAGAATGCGGATCATCAGCAGTCAGATGTGGTACGATTGCTTTCATCTTCTCGATATCAGCATACACTTTCTGAATCTCATCCTCATCTTTCAGAATACATTTATGTACATCGAAAATATAAGTCTCGATCATATCGTAAATCTCTTTGAAATGATGGGTATCTTCTCTGTGTAATGGTGCATAGATTTTTTCTTTTAATGCAGCCACCTGCTCCAGATCCAGTTCATCCCACTCTGCTTTTGCCGCATACGGTGCAATGCTGTCACCAGCCATCATACCGGTAGTGGAAGCATTTCCAAGTCCGTCACCTCTGGTCCATCCAAAATATGCATTTCCCTGTGTGGTTACTTTTCCAGGTGCCCAAAGTCCTTCTACATCTGTTTTGATTTCTTTGTCTACTTTGATCGGCTCTACCTGAATAACGGTTTTGATGGTTGTGTCTACGACATCACCCATAATTCCAAGGTTTTCCTGTGTTTTACTGAATACCAGGTGCTCCCATGCCATTTTGTCACGGAACATACGCTGGGTGGACTCATCCATATCTGTTCCGCCGATCATCATACGCACTTCATCCGGATGTGCCAGATCTACTGTCAGCGGACCATTTCCAGCCGCTACTTCTTTTACCATGGCATCAACCAGTACAGGTGTTACTTCCCACTCTTTGTGACCGATATATTTGTCTGTCAGGTTCTCACCATTTTTATTGCAGATCATGTTAAATCCACCATAAATCGGTGTGTTTGTTTTCTTAAATACAACGTCTACCTGTGTAGAAAATTCTACGTTTCGCATTAATGCACCAACGCGGTACATAGCACCGACACCGGTTCCATATCCCATGAATTCCAGACCGATTTTCTTAAAGTGACATCCCTGAGTTGCCATTGCCACTGCTTTTGCATGGAAGATCTTACATTCCATATGATCCATGTCAAAACCGATGGCTCCGATAACTTTTCCTTTTTTACTGGTCAGAAGTTCAAAAATATTCACTCTGCTTAATAAACGAATGCCTAATTTCAATGCCATCTGACGCAGCTGTGCACATACATTGATGGAAACACCACCCATATCCAGTGCATCCGGGATAAACGGAAGCGGAGTAGCTTCGCCCTCTTCATTACAAGATGTGATAACACCGCAGTGTTTCATATAATCAATATTATCTCTGTGATATACGAGATAATCTCTCAAAAACTCCTGGTCGTTTAAGAACGGGGTATGTGCATGCACCAGATATTCCAGTGCATTTTTTACACCATTCGGATGTTTGGATGTGGAGCGGATTCCGTTTCCGGCTTTTGTAGCCTGTCCGTTCCATCCGATAATACCTTTATCGATCACAAGGATATCAAGTGTCGGGTCATTTTCTTTTGCACGAATGGCAGTTACCAGTCCGGCCATACCACCACCGACAACGAGAATATCTGATGTATACAATTCTCCATAATCTTTGATTTCTGCCATAGTTTATCCCTCCTGTCCGTTCTGTTTCTTCATCAGTGCCGCACTGTATTCCAGCGGATCTACCTGAAGAGCGGAAATAACCTGAATATCAATGACATTGTTCAGACAATCCATCTCGCACTGATAACACAATACGCATTCATCCGGATATTTCGGATAAGCACATTTTTTTTCTTCATCCCACTGCCATACATTTTCCATACAGCGGCGGATACATTTTTTACATCCGCAGCAACGGTCTGTATCAATCACATATCGAATACTCTGCTGCTGTCCCCTGTTCTCAACAATCATTCGTTTTTCCTCCATTCTTCTGTTTCCTATCGTTTTCCGATAAATTTATCACTGGAAAGTACCATAAAGATCAATCCGATCACCAGTACTACAATATCAAAGATATACATACCCATGATATTTCCGGCAAAGAATCCTGTCATCATAACACCGATACCAGCTCCGATTTCAAAAATTGTTCCAATTACCTGATAACCTGCCGTATAATCCCAGCGTCCATATTTGCTGGCTACATAAGATGGCAGTAAATTACATAACGCACCCTGTGCAGCAAAAATAATAACACCTGAAACCCAGCAGAAAGTCAGACCTTTAGGCATACCGAGCAATGCCACAAATCCGATAATGATAAATACGAAATATGCTACAAATGCTTTTTTTGTTCCGATTTTCTGATCAATAATACCAAAGATAAAACTTCCGACAATTCCCATGATTCCACCAACGGCGAAAATCGCAGATGCCTGTGGATATGCGTATCCCATGGCCAGCATTGCCGGAATTGCAGATGCAATATAACTCATAACTGCCATAAATGCCAGTGCAGATCCAAGACCAATAAACCATGTGTTTTTATCTTTTAATACTTTTCCAATTGTAAACGGACTCTTGTACTCTTTCATCATCTGTGCAATCTCTGCTCCGTTTACTGCATAGGTAGGATCTCCATCCGGATATTCTCCGGCTTCTTCCGGGTTATTTTTTACACATACTACAGTAATGATTGCAACAATGATCAGAAGCACTGCGATAATTGTCATTCCTCCGCCAAGACCAAGTTTGCCAAGCAGTTTCGGCATCATCGGTACATACAGGAAGTTCATTGCCACAATACCCATCGTTGTAAATCCAAGTACAATACCTTTCTTTGTCGGCCACCAGCTTGCTGTCAGTGTCATACCACCGTTTTTCTCATAGCCGCCGCCTAAGAATCCGATAATTAAAATGACAACCAGAAATAACGGTAAGCTCTTTGTCGTTCCAAATACGATCAGTAACAATGCGGAAAGAATCAATGTCACTGTCGTAAGATTCTTAGCTCCTGTCTTTCTTACGACTCTTGCCAGAACTAATACACCAATTGCCTTTGCGATACAGGCCAGTCCGGATACTACGTTGATTATGTTGACATCCCAACCTCTGATTTCGGAAAACATTGGAAATACAGTATTGTTATTTCCTCCGATAATACTTGTTCCAATCAGGAACAGGATTGCTGTGTAGATCATCATACCAATCTGTTTTGGACCGTGCCAACTGTGTTTTTTTGCCTCCATACCAAATCTCCTTTTCTTTTTGATACCTTTAGTATAGAGTGTTTTAACTGCCAGTATCTCATAGTATTCTGTTGAAAAAAAATGTCATTTTTCTACACTAATATAGGAAGGTTTTTGCAAGCTCTCTTTTGCGTACGAAACAAAGAAAAACCGCCACTTTCGCGACGATTTTTCTCTGACTTTAGGTATATTATAAAAATTAAGGGTTTTGCAATACTACTCTATGATGTATCTTTATGCTTTTTTATACGGGATCAGCATGATCAGTCCTGCTCCGATAATGTCAATTACAATAAATACAATGTATGGCAGTGTAAAACTTCCTCCGGAAACTTTCAGCAACATAGCCATCAGGATAAATGCCAGTGTACGCACAACGTTTGCCAGCGGATAAATGATACTGTTAGCCGACATAAATCCGTCTCTTCCAAATACTGAAATGATCATAGAGGCCAGAAGGTTCAGAAGTCCTCCGATTCCAAGTCCGGCAAAAATACATCCAAGCCATACACATACAATGTTAAAGGATGTGATCAGCAATACCAGTGCAGCCACATAGGAAAATGCAAATACAATGGAAATGCTCTTTGTTCCGAATTTGGAATCCAGCCATCCCCAGAAATAACTTCCCGGGATTGCAATAATAGAAGTAATTGACATAAAGGTCAGTGCCTCTGCATTTGTATATCCTACGGACATCATACGTGGTACAAACTGTGAAATGATTCCAACCAGAACCATCCATAAAAATCCATAACCGAATACGATCAGCCAGGTATTTTTGTTTTTCAAAATATTTTTGATAGAATATTTCTCGTTATCCAGTACCAGCTCCTGTGTGGAAACTGTCTCATCCAGTTCCATATTGTCCGGTAAACAGTTTACATCTGCCGGTTCATTTTTTGCCCAGAAAAATGTGATAATTCCTACAATAACTGCCAATACTCCAAAGATAACAAATGCTGTACGGATTCCTTTTGTTGCAAGTAATACAGCAAATCCGGCAACAAACGCACTGGAACTGATCGGTGCACCCATAGTCGCCCATCCAAGTGCGATTCCCTTTTTACGCGGGAACCAGTTTGCGATAAAAGCCGGGCATGCTGCGGTACCAAATCCAGATGCAAAGAAACAGATCAGCATCAGATCAATGGTATATAAAGCAACCGATGGGACCATTCCAAGCAGTGCATACAGCACTCCGGTAATTATCAATGTCACTGCTGACATATTTTTCGGTTTCGTC
>Ga0129312_1002141_pt1 | contig 10192 bp, 9 predicted proteins | sample O827metagenome_FD_94434 | JGI IMG/M metagenome (GOLD analysis project Ga0129312, IMG submission 94434) | Orangutan group fecal microbial communities from Wisconsin, USA - O827 metagenome | ecosystem: Host-associated > Mammals > Digestive system > Large intestine > Fecal | place: USA: Wisconsin... | reverse complement strand
CCCAGTTTCTTAATCTTCATCTGCATCGACCTCCTTCTCGAAAGTTGCACCCACGGCAGACAGCGCAGCCGGGTTCGGGGTAGCGGTAGCCGACTGCCGCAGCAGAGCAGCAAGCTGTTCCGGCGTGACTTTTGCAGTCCGCACCATCTCGTTGACCTCGGCGGAATCCTCCTCCTGAATGCGCCGCTCCAAAATCTCGATACGATTGTTCAGTTTGATGCGGCGTTCCTTCTCTTTTGCCAACATCGCCCGCAGCTTATCCGATTTTTCGCTCATAAAACTCCTCCAATCATTTTGAAAGCCGTCCGAACCCGGCGAGATGCTTCTCCCAGTAGGACGAATGAATGTTTGCGTACTTGATGGGGTCGCCGGCACTGACCATCATGCCGTTGCCCAGATAGATTCCGGTATGGCTCATGCCGGGGGTGTCGTATGAACGTGCAAAGGGCCGTTTGGAGGAACAGCGCAACGACACAACAAAAAGCTTGGAAAAATTGGGCACAATTAAAGTTGATGTCTGGGCAAAAGAGATGAATGACTTTGTCCAATCATTCAATTCTTTCAAAAATGTCCGTATGGAAGGTGGCCCAGAATTAAACGAACGGTTAAAACTTAAAATTCAAAATCCTCAAAACTTGAAAAATATGGAGGTGGCTACTGTAAAGGCTGCCGAAATTGCACAAGCGGGTGTGGCTTCTCTGGGAGCGGGTGCGCTGGCGGGCATTGCCTCATATGGTGGCGCTATGATGTTTGCATCTGCATCGACTGGCACGGCAATTGCGGCGTTGTCTGGTGCAGCAGCAACAAACGCAACGCTTGCATGGTTTGGCGGCGGTGCATTAACAGCAGGCGGATTGGGAATGGCTGGCGGATCAATGGTTCTGGGTGGCATTGTTGCAGGCCCCGCTCTGGCTGTTGCTGGCTTTATTATGGATGCAAAAGCGGATGAAAATCTTGCGAATGCAAGAAAAGTAAGGGCGGAGGCGAATGACGCTATAGAAAAAATGGATACAATGTCTGATTTTATGGAAAAAGTTTCCGAAATATCAGACAACTACTCGGAGTTCATTGCCAAATTCAGAGTTCCTTTCCGTAGAATTTTGAATAATATGATTGCTATTGAAATGCGTGAGAAAGAAAACCTAGAGAAAAATCGCAGCTTTTTCAGCAAGCTTTTCGGAACAAAAGAGAAAGTGGATTTTGATAAACTGTCAGTTGATGACCAAAAGACGTTGCATGAGGCGTGGTTGATGGCTCAGGTACTATATACCGTGCTGGCTACGCCGATTCTGACGCAAAAAGGTGATTTGGACTCTAGTGCAGAAACAGCGTTGCAGGATGCACAGACATCTTGCCCGATGCTTTCGCAGTAACATACCTATTCTAAGAGAAAGCACGATGAGCATTATAGTGTAGAGGACATTGCAGTGAAGAAAAAAGATCAGGAAGGAATTCGCAATCAGGTTGGGGCACAAGCGGGCAATTATATGTCTCGCAATGTGCAAATGGGTTCCGATACGGCAATGGAATCCATGGGAGAATTGCTGTATAAAGCGGGGAAAGTATCGAATGTTGGATTTGACCAGTCGAAAGGAAATCTGTTCGAGTATATAGAAGCGGCGAAACTGCAAACCAATATGGCAAATCATGGTGAATTTTTTGATAAAAATCCTGTGACGGATTTGCCGGAAAGTCGAGGCGGATATGGAGGACATACCGCACCGGATGATTTCCGAATGCAAAAAAATGGTCGCATCGTTGGAAGAGGACAGGCAAAATATAATAATGACCCGGAAAGAGCCGCTAAAAACTTTGTAAATCCTAAATATACAGATATGCAGCGTATCGCACCGGTTGACCAGATGGATGAGATTGAAGCCTGTTTGGACAAGATGGTTGCAAACGGTGAAATCTCGAAGTCTGCTTATGAAAACGCGATTCGTAACTTACAAAAAAATGGCCTTACCGATCCGGACTCGGGGATTTCTTCTGGTGGCACAACAACTGCAGAGTTATAAAAGCTGCGCGGTCCGGATGGAAAAATTTCGCAAAAAGCTGTCAAACAATATGCGACTCGTTTTGAGGGAAGGCAATTCGCAAAAGAAATTGGGACAACGGCATCTAATATGGCGGTGGCTTCTGGTGTGACGACGGCAATCGTCTCAGGAGCACAAAATATGTTTGAAGTGTTTCAGAACCGCAAAAGCTTTGATGAGGCACTTGCTGACGTAGGCGGAGATACTGTAAAAGGAATCGTCCGAGGAGGAGGAACCGGAATATTAAGTTCGATTTTCCGCTTCGGAGGGGCAAAGGCAAAACTCCCAGTGCTCGCAGATTCTACAGCTGCAACAGTAATGGCGGGAGGAGTAATAGACGGCGGCGTAGCTATATATTCTTATGCAAAAGGTGAAATCTCGGCGGAACAGTTGCAAAGTTCTTTGGTCGATACAACAGTAAAATCTGTATCGACGATCTATTTTACAAAGGCCGCCGGACTGGTATTTGGTACGGTCAATCCATTTATTCCGATGGCAATTTATACAGCAGCGACTTATATTGTGTCCTGCACACGTTCTATTATTGAACAGGCAGAATTGAACGCAGCAGAGTATGATAGAATGACAGCATTGCTGAATGAATCCATTCAATTGACAAAAGAGTACCATCGGCAGCTAATGGAATTTATGACACAGTATGAGTATCAGCAGAGAACCCAGCTGAACGGATTGCTGGAAGCATTTGCTTATCAGGCCGATGATGAAACACATTATGAACGAGCACTCTACGCAATTTTAGCATACTCTAATCAGACGGGAATGGTCTTACAGCACGCTGATTTTGAAGACTTTAAGACGGCAATGAAATCGGATTGTGAATTTGTATTAAAATAACGGCTTTTTTGATTGCTCTAAAAAGTCGAGTGCGCTTTTGGAACATTACAAACGATTCAAATTGAATATACAATACAAGTATCACTTCACAAAACGGAGGGTACTTGTACTATGGTGGACTACGCCGACATCGGAAAACGCATCCGTGCCTGCCGCCTTGCAAAGGGCATGACGCAGGAGCAGCTGGCCAATGAGGTCGGCGTGGTGGTCACGCACATCAGCCATATCGAGACGGGCAACTCCGTGCCCAGCCTGAAAACGCTGATCGACATCATCAACGCACTGGACTGCTCGGCAGATGAACTGCTGTGCATTGAGATCAAAAAAGCAAAGCCGGTGTTTGACAGCTGGATGACCGAACAGCTTGCGGATTGCTCTGCCGACGAGGCAAAGATCATCAAAGAAACAGTGGTCAGCCTGAAAAAGTCGCTCCGAAAAGTGTACGGAAAATCCTCTAAATACAGATATGACTAAAACTTCAAAAAGGTATTGAGCGCCTGAAAAAGCACCCATAAAGCAAATGAACCGCCCCGGTTTCCGCAGCAGGAAGCCGGGGCGGTTTTTGTATGCAGGGACGAGGGCAAGGGCGGTTCTTCCGACTTTGCGCTTTCTTGCTTTTCACGGAAAAATGCGCAAACAAAAAGCAGGCAGTGTCGTGGAAAGGAGGAGGAAAGCGACACTGCCTGCTGTATAGGAACCCCTGAACATTGCGGCTTGGTCAGGAGGGATTTGGTAGTCTGTCCGCCGTTCTGGCTATTGCCTCGCATAGAAACGGGAGACAGTTTTTTATGGGCCTGCTGTGCGCCGCTGCTGCGGCCGCACCCGCAGGGAAATGTGCCTGCATGGGCTTTGCGGGGAGAACCTTTCGGAGGTTATGGGGGATGTCCGTTCCGTTCTCCCTGAGTGCACCCTTATTATGCCAGACAATCGTGGCAATTCTTTGTGGTAAATTTGAACAGTTTGCAAATAAATGCTCTGCCCATGAAAAAAGACTGCTGAAAAGTCCGCGCTTCTCAGCAGTCCGAATCTGAAATTTTTGCGTTACATCCCAAAGAACTCCTTGGCGATGTCGGCGCTGCGCTTGGCGTCCTTGGCGTACCAGTCTGCGCCGATCTTTTCGGCGTATTCCGGGGTCAGCACGGCACCGCCCACCATGATCTTGCAGTCCAGCTGCGCGGCGTGCAGGGCGGCGATGGTCTCCTCCATGCTTTTCAGGGTGGTGGTCATCAGAGCCGAAAGGCCTACCAGATGCACATCCTTTTCCCGCACGGTGTCCACCACCGTCTCCACCGGCACATCCCGGCCAAGGTCCAGCACCTCAAAGCCGTAGTTTTCCAGAATGACCCGGACGATGTTCTTGCCGATGTCGTGCACGTCGCCCTTGACGGTGGCAAGGACGATACGCCCCTTGCTGGCGCTGCCTTCGCCCTTTTGGGCAATGGCGGTCTTGATCTCCTCAAAGGCGCTCTGGGCGGCGCTGGCGGCCTGCAGCAGCTGCGGCAGGAACAGGGTGCCTTTTTCGTACTTGGCGCCCACGACGTCCAAAGCGGGGATCAAGGCCTCGTCCACCACCTCCAGCGGCTGCTTTTCTGCCAGCAGGGCGCGGGTATGGGCAGCGGCATCGCCCTTCAAGCCCTTTTCCACCGCTTTCATCAGGGCGGCGTAGGGGCCGGTAAGTTCTGCTTCGGCGGCACTGGCGGCAGGCGCGGCCTTTGCAGCCTGTGCCAGCGCAGTGCTGGCGGGCACGCGGTCGGCAAAGCGCTCGATGTACTTTGTGCTCTGCTTGTCCCGATTGGTCAGCACGTTGTAGGCGTACACCGCAGCCATCATCTCCTCGCTGGAAGGGTTCATGATGGCAAGGTCCAGCCCGGCGTACATTGCCATGGTCAGGAAGGTGGTGTTCAGGTAGGTGCGGCAGGGCAGGCCAAAGCTGATGTTGGACACGCCCAGCACGGTGCGCACTCCCAGCTCCTTTTTGCAGGCTTCCAGCGCCTGCACCGTGGCCAGCACATCCTCCTGCTGGGCGCTGGCGGTCAGGGTGAGGCAGTCGATGTAGATATCCTCCCGGGGGATGCCCGCTGCCAGCGCGGCCTCGGTGATGCGGCGGGCAATGGCTACGCGGTCCTCGGCCTTGGGCTGGATGCCCTTTTCGTCGATGGCCAGACCCACGATGGCGGCACCGTACTTCTTGCACAGCGGCAGGATGGCGGCAAGCTTTTCCGGCTCGCCGTTGGTGGAGTTGACGATGGGCTTGCCGTTGTACACCCGCAGACCCCGCGCCAGTGCTTCCACATTGGAGGAATCCAGCTGCAAGGGCAGGCTGGTCACGCTTTGCAGCGCCTTGACCACCTGCTCCATCAGCACCGGCTCGTCCACGCCGGGCGCACCCACGTTCACGTCCAGAATCTGCGCCCCGGCCTCTGCCTGACTGACGGCCTGTTCCAGCACATAGTTCATGTCGCCCTCCCGCAGTGCCTGCTGGAAGCGCTTTTTGCCGGTGGGGTTGATGCGCTCGCCCACCACTGTGATGCCGTCCACCGTGACCGCATCCACCGGGGTGCACAGCACCGAGGGCATCCGGTGCGCGGGACGCCCCGGGGTGCAGCCTGCAAAGGTGCCGTTGAGCAGCTTGATGAACTCCGGGGTGGTGCCGCAGCAGCCGCCCGCAGCAAACAGGTGCAGCTCCCGGTAGGGCTTCATCTGCAAGGCGAACAGCTGCGGGGTGATGTCGTAGCCGCTGCCGTCTGCCCGGGGCAGACCGGCGTTGGGCTTGACGAACACCGGGAAGTTGCCGGGCACGGCTTCTGCCAGCCGCTTTGCCATGGGGAAGATCTCTTTGGGTCCCAGTGAGCAGTTGATGCCCACGGCATCTGCCCCCAAGCCCCGGGCGGTGGCGGCAAAGCTTTCCACTGTGCAGCCGGTAAAGGTGCGCCCTCCCGCTTCAAAGCTCATGCTGGCCAGAATGGGCAGATGAGTATTCTCCTTGGCAGCCAGCAGGGCAGCTTTCAGCTCGTACAGGTCGGTGTAGGTCTCAAAAAAGATCAGGTCCGCCCCGGCGGCTTCGCCCGCCTTCACGATGCGGGCATACTCGGCCACAGCATCCTCAAAGGCCAGCGTTCCGCTGGGTTCCAGCAGCTCGCCCAGCGGGCCCACGTCCAGCGCGGTCAGCGCACCGTAGGGCGCGCAGGCGCGCTTGCAGTTGGCAATGCCTGCGGCGATGACCTGCTCCAGCGTGTAGGTGCTGCCCGCCAGCTTGTGGGCAGAAGCGCCGAAGGTATTGGCGTTGACAATGCGGCTGCCTGCCGCAGCGTACTGCCCATGGATGCCCTCGATGAGCGCCGGGTCGGTGATGTTCAGCTCCTCCGGGCGTGCGCCCAGCTTGAGCCCGGCAGCTTGCAGCATGGTGCCCATGCCGCCGTCCAGCAGGATGGTATTGCTCTGCTTGAAAAGTTCATTCACTTGCACAGGTCTTTCCCCTCTTTCTGTATTCGCAGCGGGTGCGCAGCACACAATGGCCGCACCCGGCCAGTTGTCCCTTTACCGGGTGGTCGCTGACCCCCAGCAGGGCGGTCACGCTCTTGCGCGGGGTCATCAGGTTGGTGTCGGTGACGCACAGCCCGGCTTTGCGCACGGTGTCCAGCGCCGCTGCCACCAGCGGCTGCACCGCGATGTCCCAATCGCCGTAGCCGGGCGAAAAGCGCCCGGTCAGATACTTTCCCTCCGTGGCCGCCCACTGGCGCAGCTGCGCCTCGGCGGCATCGGCGGCCTGCTCGGCCAGTGCGCTGCCCAAGGCATCGGAGGCTACCCCGGCGGCGATATCGCCCACGCCCGCCCGACGGATCTGGGCATCTACCCCGGGTCCCAGCGTCACCGCCAGCAGAATGGCCTGCCCGCAGCCTGCCAGATGCTTGTGCACGTCCTCGCCGGGCAGAAGTCCGGCCTCGGTCAGGGCGGGAGTGTCTGCCAGCAGCCACACCGCCCGGGGCGTCGCCACTGTCAGCAGCGGTACCGCACACTTTTGCAGCAGTGCCAGCGTGGCAGCGTCCGGCTCGCCGTGCGCACCAAAATACCGCGCAGCCTGTACAAGATCTACGGCCTGCGGTTTTTCTATCGCCAGCGGGCGGGGCACACCGATCGCCATAGGCCGCACCTCCTTACTTCGCTCGAATAAAGTACTATTCAGTATACCGCACTTGTGGGCTTTTATCAATCCCGCAAAAGAGGAGGAAATAAAAAAGGCTGCTCTGTTTTTTGAAAGCGGCCTTGCAGTGTGTGCAGTTTCTGCACCCTTTCGGGCAGGTTTACCGGCAAAACAAAAACGCACGCTGATCCTCATCGAATCAACGTGCGTTTGCAGTATCGGAGTGGCGAGACTCGAACTCGCGGCCTCCTGCTCCCAAAGCAGGCGCGCTACCAACTGCGCAACACCCCGACATCTGGCGGCACGGCTGCACCGCCAGAATATAGTATATCGTTTTTTACGCGGTTCGTCAATACAGAATCCGCAGTTGACAGCGCTGCACGGTCTGCTTTTTTCAGTCGGCAGAATCGGCAGCTGGCAGCAGCGGAAAAGGGCGCGGTAGCAGGCGCTTTTTGAAGAGCTGGGCGCGGTTTTGGTGCAACTGCCAAAAAGAGAACGCAAAAAATAGATAGAGTGTAAAATTTGTTGCACTCCAGTTGCAAGCTGGCTGGAAAGGTGCTATCATAGCACTATATAGCCGTGAAGCGTAGTAAGACGCGGCGGTGGGAAAGCAAACGATAGCAAAAAAGAAAGGCACGGCGTAAGCGATGACGATACAGGAATGCTATAAAAAGATGGGCGCAGACTATCAGGAGGTGCTGGGGCGGCTGTATAACGAGACCATGATCTGCAAATTTGTGCGGATGTTCTTGCAGGACGACAGTTTTCAGATCTTGGAGGATGGGCTGCGCAGGGGAGACGTGAAAGAGGCGTTCCGCGGGGCACATACCCTCAAGGGCGTGTGCCAGAATCTGGGCTTTTCCAATCTGTACGAGCCCACCTATACCCTGACCGAGACCCTGCGCGCCGGGCAGCTGGAGGGCACGCAGGAGCAGTTTGCAAAGGTGGCAGAGCAGTATCAATGCACGATGGATGCCATCCGTGCGCTGGACTAAAAATCAATGCGGTGTCGGGCGGCTTTCGGGCTGCCCGGCATTGTTCTTTTATGGGTGCGATTGAAAACGCAGAACCGCCCCTTGTACCGCCGCACAGTTTGCGGTATGATAGACAAAAAAGAGGGAAGGAGATCCCATTATGTCCAAACATATCCTTGTCTGCCTGCCCATCAGTGCAGAGCAGAGGGCCCGCATTGAGGCGGTGCAGGGCTTTGCATATCGCTTTACCACCCCGGATACTGCCACGGTGGAGGATGCCTTGTGGGCTGATGCGGTGCTGGGCAACCTGCCGGTGCTGCTGATCCGGCAGAACGATCATCTGGAGTGGTTCCAGTCCAACGCAGCCGGCCCCAATAACTATCTGGAGCCGGGGGTTCTGCCGGAGGGCTGCATCGTGACCAATGCCACCGGTGCTTACGGTCTGGCTATCAGCGAGTGTATGCTGGCAATGTGGCTCAGCCTGCTCAAGGAGCTGCCCACCTACCGGGATAACCAGCGGGAACACCGCTGGGCTCCCACCGGCCACTCTATGGGCAGCATTGTGGGCAGCCGGGTGCTGTGCGTGGGCATGGGCGATATCGGCTCGAACTTTGCCCGGCGGGCGCATGCGCTGGGCGCTGAGGTGGTGGGCGTGCGCCGCACGGTGCACCAGGACACCCCCTGCCCGGACTACTGCACCCGTGTGGTGGCGCAGAGCGAATTGGACGCAGAGCTGCCGCAGGCCGACCTTGTTGCGCTGAGCCTGCCCAGCACGCCGGAGACACTGCATCTGTTCAACGCAGAGCGGTTGGCGCTCTGCAAGCCCGGTGCCATTCTGCTCAATGTGGGGCGCGGCACTGCCGTGGACGGCGAGGCATTGGCAGCCGCCGTGCACAGCGGGCGGCTTTCCGGCGCAGGGCTGGACGTGACCGACCCCGAGCCGCTGCCGCCGGAGCATCCCCTGTGGGCAGAGCCGAATGTGATCATTACACCCCACGTCAGCGGCGGTTTCAGTCTGCCCAAAACACTGGACAACATCGTGGATATCTTTGCACACAACCTCAAGCGCTACGCCGCCGGTCAGCCGCTGGATAACCAGATGGACCGCCGCACCCAGTACGCCAGCGGCGCACGGCTGCAAAGCACGCTGTAAAACCGGCGCTGCTTGACAAAACGGCGTGGGGGCGTTATACTACAAATAGAAAAGGTGCTGTCTGCAATGGTCAGCTTCCTTTAGCTAAGTATGTCAATAAGAATGACCGCTCAGATTTGGTAAGCTGGGGCGGTCATTTCTTATTGTTATGGATCTCCTGAAAGATCGCCCACGAAATCTTGAACGTGATCCCAACTGTGCCGCCAATAATGACGAACAGCTGCAGAACGTTATCCAGTGTCATGTGGCATCCCCCCTTTCGCGTTTGCGTCCGGGGGAACCAGACAATAAGGTTTCACAGCCCCCGGAAGCTTGCCGGAGGAAGCTAGACCACCTCTTTGTGCAGACAGCACCTGCCGCTTTTGGTGCGGCGGATTAAGTATAGCATAGTTCAACGGGTTCTGCAATGAAAAACGCCCTGCGGCACAGTGCTCGTAGGGGAACGCAATATGCAGCTTGCCCTTACGACCCCAGCCGTGAAAATGTAGTGCCGGAGCGTCCGCAGACGCCCCGGCACTACGAAATTATAAATAGCATTTCCGCTGATCATGCGCAGAGCAACGCGGAGCGCATTCTAAATCGTTCAGCGTGGAAGAGCGGAGGATTAGAAACAAAAAACTGCCGCACAGCTGTGCGGCAGTTTTTTGTTCTTGTGGTTTACAGCATCACTGCGCCTGCGCAAGGCAGGCGTCCATGGCGGTAAAGATGGCCTCGCTGGTCATGGTGGAGCCGGTGATGGCGTCCACACCGGCGGTGGAACCGGTCTGTGTCAGCTGGGCTGCCAGCGTCTCGGCGGCTTTGCCGCCCAAGTCCGGGGTCTCAGCAGAGGCGTCCACCTGTACGGCGGTCACCTTGCCGCCGGTCACAGTGACCGTGACGGTCACTTCACTCAGGCAGCCCTGTGCAGAGGAGGTGTAGCTGCCATCGGTCAGGGGGGCAGCGTTGTCGGCGGCGGGTACGGTGCCGGTGTTATGGATATACAGGTTCAGCACAATGCCCATCAGCACGGTGGCTGCCAGCATGAGCAGGATAT
>Ga0129312_1002136_pt1 | contig 10210 bp, 10 predicted proteins | sample O827metagenome_FD_94434 | JGI IMG/M metagenome (GOLD analysis project Ga0129312, IMG submission 94434) | Orangutan group fecal microbial communities from Wisconsin, USA - O827 metagenome | ecosystem: Host-associated > Mammals > Digestive system > Large intestine > Fecal | place: USA: Wisconsin... | reverse complement strand
GAAACATCAGCATAAATCCATTCTGCTAAGAAATCAACTCAAAATAGTTCAGATAGCCGGTGCTTGGTACCATATATCCATAATAGTAATCCGGAAATCCCTGCAGTTCATAGACATTTACCCTGGAACTGCGGCGGTAGCGCATCAGGCGCACTTTATCCATCCGTCCCATTTCTTTAAACCTTGCCGACGCATCCTGTGTGTTCATATTATATTTTACGATTGGAAGATCTGCCGCTACAAAGCTAAGCATTTTTTCCTTTAATGCCTGCAGCATCTTCTGATCCGGCACGGAAATAGAACCATGATACCGAAATTCACAGTAATATCCCTGTCCGATAGAATGCTGCACCAGAAGTTCCAGATTTGGATATAACTTCCAGGCTGCCGCCTCCATAAGAAGTGTCACACTTCTCCGATAGGTATCTTTGCCCGGTTTCTGTGCGGTTGTGATAAATTCCAACTCTCCGTCCCGCAAAACAGACTGACTCAGTTCTCTGAGATCATGCTGAAACTTCACCAGCACAATATCATCCGTGTATGCCTTCTGATATTCATCTGCAATCTGCTGAAATGTTGTATCTTTCGGATACTCCCGCTTCGTCCCCTGAATTATAATGCTACATGTCTGCTGTCCCATATCTTTTTAATGCCTCCAGAATCAACTGCTTCTTCTGCTGTACCTGCGCCATGCGGATGCTGATCCGCTCATTTTCCGGCTGTGCGGCCAGCTGCTCACTTACAGAATCTACCGTGCGAAGCTCCCTCCCCAGCCAATCCAGTAAAACCGGATGTTTTTTTTGCAATAATACAGGTCCAAACGCGTCTTCCACCTGCTCATCCAAAGAATAATCTGTTGAAACAGGCTCTTTTCCCTGCATCACTTTCATCATTGGATAATATTTGCCATCTTCCTGGATCATTTCTTCTTCCACGATCCGCATGCCATGTGCACGCAGATACTGACGCACCTGTGTAATCTCCGACTGTGGCTGCAGGATCAGTTCTTCCTTACCGGACAGTGCATGTGCTCCTTCTGAAAGAATCTTTATCACAAGTCCACCGCCCATTCCGGCAATCAGAATGGTGTCTGCTTCTCCCGGCTGCAACGCAGCCAATCCATCCGACAGACGAGTTTCAATCCTGTCTGACAGCCCCTGCTGTCCGATATGTGCCATTGCCTGCTGCAACGGTCCTTTTCCAATATCCATGGCAATGGCTGACGGAATCACGTTTTTCTGACACAGATAAATCGGTATGTAACCGTGATCCGTTCCGATATCTGCCAGACGATGTCCCGGCGTAATCAGCTCAGCCAGTGCTGTCAACCGCTTTGATAAACGAATCGCCATATTAATCCAGATAATCCTTTAATTTTCTACTGCGGCTCGGATGGCGCAATTTCCGCAGTGCTTTTGCCTCAATCTGACGAATACGCTCACGGGTAACATTGAATTCTTTTCCAACTTCTTCCAGTGTGCGCGCACGTCCATCATCCAATCCAAAACGCAGACGTAATACTTTCTGTTCACGGTCTGTCAGTGTGCTTAATACTTCTACTAACTGTTCTTTTAACAGGGTAAATGCTGCTGCATCTGCCGGAACCGGTACATTATCATCCTGAATAAAGTCACCTAAATGACTGTCTTCCTCTTCACCGATCGGAGTCTCTAAGGATACCGGCTCCTGTGAAATCTTTAAGATTTCACGTACACGTTCTACCGGCATATTCATCTCTTCTGCGATTTCTTCCGGGGTAGGTTCACGGCCAAGTTCCTGCAGTAACTGTCTGGACACACGAATCAGCTTATTGATAGTCTCAACCATATGCACCGGGATACGGATGGTACGGGCCTGATCCGCAATGGCACGGGTGATGGCCTGACGAATCCACCAGGTTGCATAGGTACTGAATTTATATCCTTTTCTATAATCAAACTTCTCTACTGCCTTGATCAGACCAAGGTTTCCTTCCTGTATCAGGTCAAGGAAGAGCATACCACGTCCCACATAACGCTTTGCAATACTTACAACAAGTCGCAGGTTTGCCTCTGCCAGACGTTTTTTTGCCTCCTCATCGCCAAGTTCCATGCGTTTTGCAAGCTCTATTTCTTCCTCAGCCGTCAGTAGCGGAACTTTACCGATCTCTTTTAAATACATACGAACCGGATCCTCGATACTTACGCCATCCGGTACAGATAGATCGATTTTCTCCATCTCCACATCATTTTCCACATCCTCGTCATCGATGAGGATATCGTCATCATCATCCGTAATACGAAGGACATCGACATGGTTTGCCTCCAGGAAATCCAGAATCTTGTCAATCTGCTCCGGACTCAGGGCAAAATCTTTGAAATGGTCATTGATTTCCTGATACTCGAGCATATTTTTTTTCTTTTTTGCCAGCGCCAGCAGTTCCTGGAGTTTCGCCTGGAATTTTTCTGCGCGCTCAGCTCTTTCTCTCATTTTCTGATCGTTTTTCTCTGCCATTTTGTTCATCCTTCCATGTTTTTAGTCTGTATAGTTTGTCCTCAATCAATCGAAATATGCATTTTCTGCAGCTGCGCCAGCTGTTGTTTGTCTGCGATCAGCTTCTGCAAACCGGTCAGATCCATTGGGTCCAGGTTCCTGGAGCGCGCATCCATGCTGTTTTTCTTAATCCTGAGAATCGTTTCTTTTAATGCTTTTTCTTTTTCCTGCCTGGTTTCCACCGGATGCAGGCGTGCGTGAAACAGGGCTGCTGCCTCCCGCTGCTGTTCTTCATCGGTAAACCGGCTGATGATCTGCGCAGGATTGATTTCTCCCTGGGCATGCTGCTCATACAAAAGCTGCGCCACTTCCCGAAAAATCTCTTCTGTAAAATCTTCCGGTCCGATATAGTTCTCTGTCAGATCAAATAACCGTTCATCTTCGATCAGCCATGTCAGAAACAGCCGTTGCGACTGCTTCATGCCATCCTCTTTTTTCTTCTTTTCATTAATCCCGCTCTTTAACGGCGCGCGCTCCCGCTCTTTCGTCAGGCCGCCTCTCGTTCCCTCCGAGCGAACCAGTGACCGCAGCTGTTCAAAACCGATCTGGTATTTGGCAGCCACCGCCTCAATATAATTTTCCCGTTCCAGTTCTTCCTCAAAATTGAGAATTTTCCGGGCAACGGCATAGAAAAATTCTGTCTTGCTTTCCGGATCTGCCAGATTGTAATCACGTTCCAGCATCCGTACTTCATACATAAAACTGTTTTCCGCCTCATCGATGCGCTTTTGATATTCTTCCGCACCCAGAGCTTTGATAAATTCATCCGGATCCTTATACGGCCGCATGTTAATGACTTTTGCCGTCAATCCCGCTTCCTTCAGAATCGGAATGGCGCGCAATGCGGCTTTCACTCCGGCACCGTCACTATCGAAAGTCAGATACACTTCTTTCGTGTACCGTTTCAGCAGATTTGCGTGGCCTGAAGTAAAGGATGTTCCAAGAGAAGCCACTGCATTGTCGAACCCCGCCTGATGCAGTGCGATCACATCCATATATCCCTCGCAGAGCAAAATATGCGGTCTGCGGGAAGCACGGGCAAAATTCAGCCCGTACAGATTCCGGCTCTTGTCAAAGATCATGGTTTCCGGAGAGTTCAAGTACTTCGGTTCTCCCTCACCCATGACTCGCCCACCGAATCCAATGACACGGTTATTGGCATCCATGATAGGGAACATCGCCCGATTCCAGAATTTATCATATCCGCCCCGGCGTTCGTCAATAGTCACCAGACCGCTGTCTTTGAGCAGATTGTCCTCGTAGCCCTGTTTTTTCAGATACTGATACAGATCGTCACTGAATTTATTGGAATAACCCAGACCGAAATGCTGCATTGTTTCCTTGCTGAGCTGACGTTCCTCAAAATACTGCAGGGCATGTGCCCCCTGTGGGCTTCGCAGCAGCATGTAAAAATACTTTGCCGCCACTTTATTTACTTCCAGAAGTTTGCTGCGCTTATCGGCAGCTTCCCGTTGTGCCGCGGTCATTTCCTGCTTTGGCAGTTCAATGCCTGCACGGTCCGCCAGACTCTGCATGGCCTCCTGAAATGTGAAATTTTCATATTGCATCATAAATGTGAAGACGTTTCCGCCTGCCCCGCATCCAAAACAGTAATACATCTGTTTGCCCGGAGAGACAGAAAAGGACGGTGTCTTTTCATTATGGAAAGGGCAGAGTCCAAAATACGTACTTCCTCGTTTCTGAAGACGCACATAACCGGAAATGACATCCACCACGTCATTTCGGGAGCGCACTTCTTCAATCAGTTCATCGGAATAGTAAGCCATAATACCTTCCTTTATCTCAGTTTGAGTTTTAACTCCACTTCTGCAAGTGGCAAATTATAGCAAGCCTCACATACGTTCGACTTGAATCTGCTTTTCTATATAGAACGACATTTTGTCTATCGTTTAGTAAACCTGCCAGGATTTTGGCATAAAATACTCACTGTATTTGACCAGCGCATACTGATCCGTCATTCCGGCGATGTAATCACAGACCACTCTGTCATTTTCCTCGCCTTCCTTCAGCATCTGCAGATAATAAGACGGCAACAGATTGATATGCTTCAGATAATATACAAACAAACGTTCGAGCAGCTCCTTGGCCTTTGTCTCCTCACCCTTCGCAACAGGGTTGGTGTATACACTCTGAAACATGAACTGGCGCAGTCCCTGCATGGCTTTCGCCACATCCTCCGACATGCAGATATCATCTTTGTCCCAGCTCTGGTAAATAATATCATGAATCAGTGTGTTCAGTCGTTCTCTTGTGTCAAATCCAAGGATTTCCCTGTATTCTAACGGAATGTCATCCTCCCGAAGCACCTGTGCCCGGATGGCATCGTCAATATCATGATTAATATATGCAATTTTATCAGATAAACGCACAATTTTTCCTTCCAGTGTGGAAGGCATCAGGCTGGTCTGGTGATTCAGAATTCCATCCCGGACTTCCCAGGTCAGGTTCAGTCCTTTTCCCTCTTTCTCCAGCTTTTCCACAATACGCACACTCTGCTCATTATGCTTGAAGCCACCTTCGCACAGCTCGTTGAGCATTCCCTCACCGGCATGACCAAAAGGCGTATGTCCCAGATCATGGCCAAGCGCAATTGCTTCCACCAGCGATTCATTCAGCCGCAGTGCCTTTGCAATGGTTCGGGCATTCTGTGACACTTCCAGTGCATGGGTCAGACGGGTGCGATAGTGATCTCCCTGCGGAGATAAAAACACCTGTGTCTTATGCTTCAATCTTCGAAAAGATTTGCAATGTAGAATTCGATCCCGGTCACGCTGAAAAACCGGACGAATATCACATTCCGGTTCTTCTCTGTCACGTCCTCTTGAATTCTGGCTCAAGGTTGCATAAGGACTCAAATATGTACGTTCTGATAATTCCAACTGTTCACGAATTGTCATACGCTTGTTATACTCCCTGTATCTTACCACAAGATTTTATAAAAATGATATAAAACGAAAAACATCCTACTTTATATTTTCCGTGTTTCTTTCCTGTTTCCTTTTTTTATATTAATTTTTTTAATATTTTTTTCTTCAGAGCCCACATTCACAAAATCGCTTTTTCAAAGCTTTCTTTTTGCTCATTACACATCCTCGATCTGCCAGTCGATGGGCTCGATTCCGTTTTTCTCCAGGAATGCATTTGTCTGGCTGAAATGCTTGCATCCGAAAAATCCACGATACGCTGACAGCGGACTTGGATGCGGTGCTTCCAGGATCAGATGCTTCGGATTATCCAGCATGCTTTTTTTCATCTGCGCCGGACGTCCCCAAAGCAAAAATACGATGGGACGATCCTGCGCATTGACTGCACGGATGACCGCATCGGTAAACTGCTCCCACCCGATGCCGCGATGAGAATTAGCCTGATGCGCCCGCACGGTAAGTACGGTATTCAGCATCAGTACCCCCTGTTTCGCCCATTTTACCAGATATCCGTTATTTGGGATCTTGCAACCCAGGTCATCATGCAGCTCCTGATAAATGTTTACCAAAGACGGTGGCACTTCCACATCCGGTTTTACGGAAAAACAGAGCCCATGCGCCTGCCCGTCATTGTGATATGGATCCTGTCCAAGAATAACAACTTTGACATCCTTTAACGGTGTCAGATGAAAAGCGTTAAAAATATCGTCCGGATTCGGAAAAATCTGTCTCGTCCGATATTCTTCCAGCACTTTTTTATATAAATCTTTGTAATATGGTTTTTTAAATTCTTCTGTCAATGGCTGCTGCCAGTCATTTGTAATTGGTGGCATACTCTCTCCCCTCGATTCCTGATATTTCTGCATACAAGATATTTTTGCAGAAACTCTTTTTCTATATTTGATTTGTGCCAGTCATTCTCTAACGCCGCACAGATACGCCTTTTTCTGCCAGATAATTTTTCAGATCCATAATCTCCAGTTCTTTATAATGAAACAGGGATGCTGCCAATGCCGCATCTGCCTTTCCTTCGGTCAGTGCTTCATAAAAATGCTCTTTTGTGCCTGCACCGCCAGATGCAATCACCGGAATGGATACATTTTCTGCGATCAGGCGGGTCAGCTCCAGATCATAACCGGCCTTTGTGCCATCACAGTCCATACTGGTCAGAAGGATTTCTCCGGCGCCCAGCTTATCCACTTTCATGGCCCATTCCACAGCATCAATTCCAACATCGATCCTTCCGCCGTTTTTATAAATATTCCATCCACTTCCGTCCTCTCTTCGGCGGGCATCAATCGCAACAACCACGCACTGACTGCCAAATTTGTCTGCCGCATCGGAAATCAGATTCGGTGTGTTGATAGCAGAAGAGTTAATTGAAATTTTGTCCGCACCCTCTCTCAACAATGCACGAAAGTCATCAACGGTACGAATACCACCACCGACTGTAAATGGGATAAATACATTTTCTGCCACTTTTCGCACCATATCGACAACGGTATTTCTGGCATCGGAAGAAGCGGTAATATCAAGAAAAACGACTTCGTCTGCACCAGCTTTATCGTATGCCGCTGCGATTTCTACCGGATCTCCGGCATCTCTCAAATTTACAAAATTAACGCCCTTCACCACACGGCCATTATTGACATCCAGACACGGAATAATTCTTTTTGTAAACATTATGCACACCCCCCTTCGATTCCTGCAAAGTTTTTCAGGATCTGTAATCCCACGGTACTGCTTTTCTCCGGATGGAACTGGCAGGCAAACAGGTTGCCTTTCTCCACGGATGCATGAATACAGGTACTGTACTCCGTGGTTGCCTTCACGATTTCGGGCTCCTCGGCATGCAGATAATAAGAATGAACAAAATATACATACGGGTGTTCTTCCATTCCGGCAAATAATCTGCCATTGTTATGGAAGTCTAGGGAATTCCAGCCGATATGCGGAATCTTTAATCCCTCTTTATCCGGAATGCGTCGGATCTGTCCTTTCAACAGACTAAGTCCTTCCACACCCGGGCTTTCCTCGCTGCTCTCAAAAAGCAGCTGCAGGCCCAGACAGATTCCAAGAAACGGTGTCTGTTTCTCATTTAATTCACAAATGACTTTGTCAAGTTCCAGACGCTTCAGATTTGCCATGGCATCACCAAAGGCGCCAACGCCAGGCAGAATCACCTTATCAGCATTCAGAATCGTCTGAAAATCACGGGTGATCACACTCTCCTCTCCGATATGTGCCAGCGCTTTTTCCACGCTTTTTAAGTTACCCGCATCATAGTCGATAATTGCAATCATCTTTTTCACTCTCCCTCTACTTTGTGTTCAGTTCCATCCAGAATTCCACACCATCTTCATGATTGATCACACCACACTGTTGGTGGAAGGAATCCATAATTGCTTTTACAATGGATAAACCGATACCGCTGCCGCCGTATTCTCTCGTCCGCGCCTTGTCTACTTTGTAGAATTTCACCCAGATTTTATCAATATCTTCCTCCGGGATCAGCTGACCGGTATTGAATACGCTGACACGCAATTTATCTTCGAAAGGTGTGTAGAACACACGGATCACTTTTTCTCCGTCCGCATGGTTGATGGCGTTGCTCATGTAGTTCGTAATGACTTCTTCTACTTTAAATTCATCACCCCATACCCAGGCTTCTTCCGAGTTCTCCAACTCCAGGTGAATGCCTTTCTGTTCCATCAGGATTTTAGTCGAATTTGCCACACCACGGATCAGTTCTGTCATATCAAAACGCTCCATGACTACTTGATCATTGCCAAATTCCAACTGATTCAAAGTCAGGAGTTTCTTGACCATACGATTCATTTTATCTGCCTCATCAATAATGACATCACAGTAAAACTCTCGACTTTCCGCGTCATCATTGATGCATTCCTGCAGACCTTCCGCATAGCCCTGAATCAGTGCCAGCGGTGTCTTTAATTCATGAGATACATTGGACAAAAATTCTTTTCGCATCTCATCAATCTGTATTTTCTTTTCAATATCATCCTGCAGTTCCACGTTAGCAGTTTTCAACTCAGAAATCGTCCGTTCCAGATTTTCCGATAAACGGTTGATATGATTTCCCAGTTCTTCCACTTCATAACTGTTCGAATGGTTGCTTTTGTATTTTGCATTAAAATCCAGATCTACCATTCGTTTGGAAATATCTGTCAACTGTTGCAACGGTTTTGTAATATGTCTTGTTGTAAAAAATGCCACCAGCAGACTTGACACGATAGCTGCAGCTCCCACAAACAACAAAAATCGATTAGAAATAGCCGCACTTTCCCTGATACTTTCCACGGCCGTACGCATCAGGATCATATCGCCATTTTCCAGTACCCCCACCAGCACCAGATATTCGGAATCCAGGCGGGTATCGTTCTTGCGCAGCAACTGATACTGATCATTGGAATACAGCACTTCCATATCGTCCGTATGAAGCAAAACATTCCAGAGTTCTCCCCGCAAAGTATCCAGATCATTGACAGAAGAACGCAAAACTTTTCCGTCCGGCTGCAAGATCAGTGTCATAATATTACCGTTGGAACACAGATTATCAAAAGTTACGGTAAACTCATCCGATTCCAGCTTATCCTGCTCACTGGCATTGGAAATTGTCTCATAATTCTCCATCAGAAGATTCTTTTTATTGTGCATATAATAACGCGGCAGCAGCGTGGTATTTAACACCCAGCAAAGCAGAATTGCTCCTGCTACCAGCAGGCTGACAATGGAAGTGACCTGCCGCGTCAGAGAATGTTTTTTCATAATACTCCTTTTATACTTCAAACTTGTATCCCATGCCCCATATGGTCTTGATGTATTCGCCTTTGTCCCCCAGCTTGCTACGTAACTTTTTAACATGGGTATCAATGGTTCTTGCGTCGCCAAAATAATCATAATTCCATACATGATTCAGGATTTTTTCACGAGACAGCGCAATTCCCACATTTTCCATAAAATAGGCGAGCAGTTCAAATTCTTTGAAACTCATCTCAATATTTTTGCCGTCAATCGTTACGGTATGTGCATTTTTATCCAGACAGATACCACCTATAATTAAGTTACCTTCCATATTCAGCTGATTGGTACGGCGTAAAATAGCTTCCACGCGCGCCACAAGGATTTTCGGTGAAAACGGTTTTGAAATATACTCATCCACGCCAAGGTCAAACCCCATCAGTTCATCGCTCTCATCACTTTTTGCCGTCAGCATAATAATCGGCACCTTGGATGACTCCCGGATTTCCTGGCAAACTTCCCATCCGTTCATTTTCGGCATCATGACATCCAGAATGATCAGTGCAATGTCTTTGTCCTCATAAAACAGATTCAGCGCTTCCTCACCATCTCCGGCTTCCACTACATCAAAATCGTGTTTTACCAGAAAATCGCGCACCAGCTTGCGCATTCTGCTTTCATCATCAACCACAAGAATTTTTAATTTATCCATCATAAGTCCCTCCGGTCTTCTATAACTATGTTTATTTTATTTGTTCGAGTATATCTGATAAATGTGTCTATTTTATGGAAATCACTGACTTATATACTGAAAAAACCAAAAATGACACCGAAAGCGACTGAGCTTCCAGTGTCATGTATGGAGATGAGGGGAATCGAACCCCTGTCCGAAATTCCAGCCACCGTACTTCTACGAGCGTAGTCACTGTATTGACATTCCCTCTGCCGAACACCCAGTAACCGGTTTTCGG
>Ga0129312_1002133_pt1 | contig 10231 bp, 14 predicted proteins | sample O827metagenome_FD_94434 | JGI IMG/M metagenome (GOLD analysis project Ga0129312, IMG submission 94434) | Orangutan group fecal microbial communities from Wisconsin, USA - O827 metagenome | ecosystem: Host-associated > Mammals > Digestive system > Large intestine > Fecal | place: USA: Wisconsin... | reverse complement strand
CGAGTGTCCTGCCGCCTGCCGCTGGTGCGGGAACCCTTTGCGGGAGAGACGATGACCCTCCGGATTTCCGGGCTGGCAGGCGGACACTCCGGCGTGGAGATCGACAAGGGCCGGGCCAATGCCAATCTGCTGCTGGGGCGGCTGCTGCGGGCAGCGTCCAGCGCGGCGGAGGTGCGTCTGGTGTCCGCCGCAGGCGGCAGCAAGGACAATGCCATTCCTGCGGCGGCGGAGGCGGTGCTTGTGTCTGCGGACGCGGAAGCGGTGCAGGCGGCGGTGAAGGAGCTGACCGGATCACTGAAAAAGGAGTACCGGGCGGCAGACCCCGGCCTGACGGTAACGGTGGAGCCGGGAGTGGCCCGGTGGCTGCCCATGGACGTAGCCACCACGGAAAAGGCGATCTGCCTGCTGCTCTGCCTGCCTAACGGGATTCAGGCCATGAGCATGGACATTCCCGGTCTGGTGCAGACTTCCCTGAATCTGGGAATCCTGGCCTGCGAGGAAGGGCAGCTGTCGGCGGATTTCTCCGTCCGCAGCAGTCTGGCCAGCCAGAAGCAGATGATGCAGGAGCGCCTGCGGTGCCTGACGGAGCAGATCGGCGGCCATGTGGCGATCTGGGGCGACTATCCCGCCTGGGAATACCTGCCGCAGTCCCCTCTGCGGGAGCGGATGACCCAGGTCTACCGGGAGCAGTACGGCAGGGAGCCGGTGATCGAAACGATTCACGCCGGTGTGGAGTGCGGCATTTTCAGCGAAAAGTTGCCGGGACTGGACTGCGTGTCCTTCGGCCCGGATCTGACGGATATCCACACACCGCGGGAGCGGATGCACATTGCGTCCGTTCAGCGGACGTGGGCACTGGTGCGGGAAGTCCTGAAGCGGAGCAAATGAGAGGTTCCCCGGCGGAGTTTTTCCGCCGGGGGTTGCTTTTTTTGGGGGAGTATGGTATTCTATTTGAAAATCATTCTCAAATTGCAAGGAGACCACTGTGAAAAAAATCTGGATGATCCTTCTGATCCTGGCTTTGCTGACGGGCTGCGGGGCGCCTGCCGCGCCGAAACCGGCAGACGGAAAACTGCATATTGTGGCAACTGTGTTCCCGGCCTATGATTTTGCGCGGGCTGCTGCCGGTGATTTGGCGGATGTGGAGCTGCTGCTGCCGCCGGGAACGGAGAGCCACTCCTATGAACCGACCCCGGCGGACATTCTGAGGGTGCAGAACTGTGACCTGTTTTTGTATCTGGGCGGTGAGTCCGACAGCTGGGTGGAGACGATTCTGGATGCGGCAGAGCCGACAGGACAGACGCTGGCCATGATCGACTGCGTGGAAACGCTGGAGGAGGAGCATACGGAGGGGATGCAGGAAGAGGCAGGGCATCACCACGAGGAACACGGCGACCATGACGACCATGACGATCACGACCATCTGGGAACGGTGACGGAGATTGACGAGCACGTGTGGACATCGCCTGCCAATGCCGCCGCCATCACCCGGCGGTTCGGGGAGGAGCTGGCGGCGCTGGACAGCACGCATGGGGCGCAGTACCGGGCCAATGCGGAAGCGTATGCGGCGCAGATCGACGCGCTGGATCAGGAATTCCACGACTTTTTTGACGCTCTGCCGGATCGGACGATCGTATTCGGCGATCGGTTCCCCCTGCGGTATTTTGCAGAGGAATTCCACCTGAACTACTATGCGGCCTTTCCGGGATGCTCTACCCAGACGGAGCCATCTGCGGCGACCATCGCGTTTTTGACGGACAAGGTGAAGTCAGAGCATATCTCCACCGTCTGGTATATCGAGTTTTCCAACCATCTGGTGGCGGACGCCATTGCGGAGGCCGCAGGGGCCGGAACCGCCATGTTCCACAGCTGCCACAACGTCTCCCCGGAGGAACTGGCGGGGGGAGAGACCTATGTGACGCTGATGGAGGGCAATCTGGAACGATTGCGGGAACGCATGACATAAAATCGGCAGCGCACCATTCTCTTGTTAGAGAATGGTGCGCTTTTTCGGGAAGAGACGGATGAGGCGGGGCGGTTCAGGTACCGAAAAAAAGCCGGACGGTCAGAGCGGCGGCCAAAAACCCAGTGAGGTCTGCCGCCAGAGCGGCCGGTACCGTGTGTCGGGTGCGGACAATGCCCGCAGCGCCAAAGTAGACGGCGATGGTATAGAAGGTTGTTTCGGTGCTGCCCATCATCACGGCGGCCACGCGGCCGATATAGCTGTCAGGCCCGTGGGCTGCCATCAGGTCGCTGGCAACGGCCAATGCGCCGCTGCCGGATACGGGGCGGATCAGCATGAGGGGAGCGGTTTCCGGCGGAATTCCCAGTCGCTCCAGCAGGGGGGCGCACAAAGATGTCAGCAGATCCATGGCCCCGGAGGCCCGGAACATACTGACCGCTGTGAGAAGCCCCACCAGAGCCGGGATGATGTGCAGGAGGACGGTCAGGCCATCCTCGGCGCCGCGGGTCAGAGCCTCATAGAGATTGATCCGCTTTCCCATGCCGCAGGCGGCGACAACGGCCAGCAGGAGCGGCAGGATCAGGGCGCTGGGATTCACAGGTGGCCTCTCTTTCGGCAGGAGAGGAAGCGGGCGGTCAGCAGGCCCACCGTTACGGAAGCGAGAGAACTGACCCACACGGCAGGGAGAATGTCAAAGGGGGCGGCGCTGCCGTAAGCGGCCCGGATGGAGGCCACTGTGGTGGGCAGCAGCTGGATGGAAGCGGTGTTCAGCACCACCAGCAGACAGAGCTCGTCGCTGGCGGTGCCGCCGCAGCCGCGGGCCATCCGGCAGGCGGCCTGAATTCCAAGGGGGGTAGCGGCGTTGCCAAGCCCCAGAAGATTGGCGGAGACGTTGGCGGAGACAGCGGCCAGCGTCTCGCTGTCCTGACTTGCCTGCGGCAGCAGACGATGCAGTAGGGGATGGAAGCATCCTGCGATTTTTTGGGAAAGACCGCAGGCGTTCAGAACTTCCATGACCCCACTCCAAAGACAGAGGATACCTGCCATGGAGAAACTCAGCTCCACGGCGGATTGCGCCCCGTTCAGGGCGGCGGATGCTACATCATCCAGATTTCCGGTGTAAAGGCCGCAGAAAAGCGAGAGGATCACCATACCGGCCCAGATCCAGGAAATTGCCATCGTTCAACAACACCTCACGGCTTTTTCAGAAAGAAGCAGGAACAAAGGGAAAGGCGTGCGCCGGTTCCTGCGGATAGGATGTGTTGAAACCTTATGCGGATGGGGTGACGGTTATTCTAAAAAAGTGTGGAATAGGCTGCATTTTGCATAATGCAGTTCATAACGGCACCCGGTTCGGGAAGGGCGGCGCGCCTGAGAGGCGAAGAATCGCCGCGAAGCGGGATTGGCCCGCACAATATCGCCTGTACACCAGTTGACAGCAGGCCGCAGGCATGATATCACATTTAACCTATGATTATACTATGTTTATCGGGGCGCGGAGGATGCAGCGCCCACCCATACAGAACTTTGATGCTCCGCAGACAGCGGAGCAATTTGACGTTTCGCGGTGTGACCGCATCGCGGATACGGACGGTCCGTCTGCCGGAAGCGTTTTGCCGCACGGAGCAGACCTATATCGGCAACCCCAACTCCACCCACCCCGCCGGACAGGCAGCGCAGGCGGAAATGACCTGCGTGACGGAGAGCATTGCGGGGCTGCTGCACGTCAGCCCGGAGGAGATCATCTACACCTCCGGCGCCAGCGAGTCCAATAATCTTGCCCTCAAGGGCATTGTGCAGGTGTCCCGGCATATCGGCAGGCACGTCATTTCCACAGCGCTGGAACATTCCACCGTGGGCGGCGCGCTGTCCGCCCTTCAGCAGCAGGGCTGCGAGGTGGATCTGGTGGATATCCGGCGGGACGGCACGATCGATCTGGAGCAGCTGCGGGAGCTTCTGCGAAAAGATACGGTGCTGGTTTCCGGCTGCGCGGCGGACAGCGAACTGGGAACCGTCCAGCCCATCCGGGAGATTGGAACGATTCTGAAAGAGTACCCCAACTGCCGCTTTCATGTGGATGCGACGCAGGCTGTCGGCAAGGCGGAGCTGGTGCTGGACGGCGTGGATACTTTTCATGCTCCAACTATGTGAAGGACTACCGCGGTACCTGCCTCACCCGCCACTATATCCGTGCGGATGCGGTGGAAGCGGTGGTGGAAATGGAGCTAAGGAGGCTTGCGGAATACCTTGTAGCCGATGAAAACCGCTTTGCCGAAATTCTTGCCCGCAGAAGCATTAAGCAGGTGGAGAGTGAAAAGAAAACAGTTCAGTCCGAGCTGCGAAAGTCAGAAATGCGTATTGAGATCATTCCCAAGCTACTGAAAACGCTTTATGAGGACAAGCTCAGCGGCAAGACCTCGGAGGATAACTACTGTGTTCTTTCGCAGGAATATTCCGATGAGCGTGAGCAGCTGCAAAAGAAGATTCTGAAGCTGCGCAGGAAGCTGACCGAAATGGGCGAAAAGGAAAACGATCGGGAAGAGTTCATCCATGCGATACGCAAGTTCATGGAAATGCGGACGCTGGCCAAACAGGTGTTGAACGAGCTGATTGACCACATTGATGTGTACGAAACGCAGGGGACGGGCAAAAACAAAACCCAACGACTTGTCATCTACTACAAGTTCGTCGGGTATCTGGACATTGATCCCACGCAGTGCCGTCCGAACTACACTGCCGACATCCGTGAGGGCGTCGCCATAGAGTATATTTCCTGCGAGCCGCCGGAGAATCTGAAGGAGCTGTTCCCGGAGGGATACGGCGCGTGCGATGATTCTTTTGAGGAAGCAAAACCGGAGCAGGCGTAAACCTGCTCCGGACACAAAAACCTATTCATCACAATTCTCATTATAACAAGCATTGACCGCTTCGGCGAATAGTGAACGGGAATGCTTGTTTGGGTCATCATTGTTATTTTTCCTGCGGATGTATAGTGTGTACAGCGCGCCTTTCAATCCATTATCTTTTATCCATTGAAAGCGTTCCGGAAGCATATAGAATCCTTGAGTCTGTTCTGACCATGAATAAGCATTTTGCTTCTTGTTATAGTGAATGTACTCCTGACAATCGTATCCATCGTCGTCTTCATAGTCATTTACAAAAGCAAAATCAACGCTGTGAAGTATACGGGAATTTTTTCGGTCCTTAACTTTGATGGTTAAGACGCGAGTTGAGTCTTCGGCAAAGTCGTAGCCATACCGATGCGCAAATTTATCCAATGATTGCTTGAACAGTAATTTAATCTGTTTTGCAGTGAAGCGATTTTCTTCATCGTTGGGATAAATATTGATGTCAAAATCGAAACCGATATTTGATTTTGCATCATAGGTTATCATATTTCGAGAGTAACTGCCAACAGGCTCATGCTGAAAAGTGTATTGCTTCCGCAAGTCATCATGAACAAGACTGAGAATTTCCATAAGGTCAGAATAGGCAGACTTAACCTGTGGGGAATGTTTGGATATGAACTTGAAATCGTGTTTCATATTATGAGTCCTTTCTCTTCCCATGCCGCCCATTCAGCTTTTCCTGCTAAATCACTACAGCATACTCACAAACGATACCCTTGTCAATACATTTAGACAAAAAAAGTGGATGTAACTGAAATCAGTTACATCCGCTCGATATGGTGCGGGCGGCGGGACTCGAACCCGCACACCACTGAGGTAACGGAACCTAAATCCGTCGAGTCTACCAATTCCACCACGCCCGCATACATGAGCGGCAGAACTACCTGCCGCTATTTTATCCCCCTCTGATTTTTACACGGCGAGGAACCGAGGCGGAGCGTAACGCTTGATCCGCATCTATAAAAACAGGATGGACCTGCTTTTACCAAAGAATGAGTACGGCGAATGATGGGGCGAAAAACCTTCACTGAGGTGACATCACCTAAATCTCGCATATCTACCAATTTCATCATGCCCGCATAGGAAGCGTTGGAAGATTTGGCCGCACATGATGCTGTAAAAACGTCCGGCAAAGGCGCCGCCATAATCCAACGGATACATTTTGCAGTATAACACAGTTTTCCCACTTGAACAAGTGAAATTTCCGCGTTACAATCAATGCATCTGAAAGAATCGAGGAATTTGCCATGCCTACGCCCCGTATCGCCGCTATCCATGACCTCTCCTGCTACGGACGGTGCTCTCTGACCATTGCGCTGCCTGTCCTTTCGGCCATGGGCTGCCAGTGCTGTCCGCTGCCCACGGCTCTGCTCTCTGCCCACACCGGCTTTACCGGCGGCAGCTTTCTGGATTTGACGGACGAAATGACGCGCATTACGGAACACTGGGAACAGATCGGCCTGCGGTTCGACGGCATCTACAGCGGATTCTTAGGCAGCGCCGCACAGATCGATGTTGTGGAGCGGGTCATCCGCCGGTTCCGGGGCAGCAGCATGGTGATTGTTGACCCGGTGCTGGGCGATCATGGAAAGGCCTACCGCACCTGCACCCCGGAACTGTGCCGGGGAATGCGGCAGCTGGCGGAGCAGGCAGACGTTATTACGCCGAATCTGACGGAAGCGGCCATCCTGCTGGAGCGGCCCTATGAGGAAATTCAGGCCTGCGATGCGGCAGCTGTCGTCCAAAAACTCAGCAGAGACGGGCGGCGGTCTGTGGTCCTCACCGGCTACTCTGCGGCGGAAGGCCAGACCGGCGCGCTGTGTTTTGACCACCTGAGCGGTCAGGTGCAGGCGGTGCAGACATTCCGGGAACCGCAGGATTTCTCCGGTACCGGCGACCTGTTTGCCAGTGTCCTCACCGGTGGGCTGGTCGGCGGGATCCCGCTGTTTCAGGCGGCGCAGGCTGCGGCGGAATTTGTTCGGGCCTGTGTGAGCCGCACGCTGAGGGAGGGGCTGACCGAAACGGACGGCGTGGACTTTGAACCCCTTCTGGGGCAGCTGACAACCAGATAAAAAATTGGGGAAAGGCTTTGGCCTTTCCCCAATTTTTATGAGATTTTCTTTTCGGTCAGGTGTCGGAGAAGGAAGGAGAGCACGCCCCCACAGACTGCCAGTGCCACCACATGCCGCACAGTGTTCTCTGCGGTAAAATTCTCCTGCCACCAAACCTCGCCATACTCCAGAAGCCACCGGGCCAGCATTCCCAGAATGCCGCTCCCCATAATCAGCAGGATTTCCTTCCAGACTGGCCACTGCTGCGTACGGAACCAGCCGCCCAGCATAACCAGCACTGCGAAGCAGAATATAGCCAGCCCCGCTATGGAAGTTCCCAGCGGAAACAACGCATAGGAACTCATAGCCAGCCATAGGCAGACCAGCATATTCCCGATGATTTTTTTCTTCATGATACCTTACTCGTCCCGATAGCCGAGGCTCCGCACATAGTTCAGGTTATCCCGCCAGTTTATTCCCATGAAATCGGAGATTTCATGGGAGTCCCTGATTTCACCTGAGCAGTCAGGCAAAGCCCGCCTGCTCCAAGGTTTTGCTCCGCAAAACGCTTGTACGCCGCTGACGCGGCGGCTCACTGCCGTTCGCAGAAAACCGGCATCGGTCATGCTATGTTTTACTCGTCCCGATAACCGAGACTCCGCACATAGTTCAGGTTATCCCGCCAGTTTTCTTTGACCTTCACCCAAGTCTGGAGGAACACCTTGGTTCCCATGAACTTCTCCATATCCGTCCGGGCCAGAGAACTGATTTTCTTCAGCATAGCGCCCTGCTTGCCGATGATGATGCCCTTGTGGCTGGCCTTTTCACAGTAGATGGTGGCGTCCACATCCACCACGCCGGAATCCCGCTCGGAGAATTTGGTGATCTCCACGGCAGTGCCGTGGGGGATCTCCTTATCCAGACACAGCAGCAGCTTTTCCCGCAGCAACTCACCCATGACCTGCCGCTCCGGCTGATCAGTGGTCTCTCCGTCCGGGAACAGCTGAGGGCCTTCCTGCGCGTATTTCTGCAATTCCTGCATCAGATCGTCCAGACCGCTGCGGCTGTGGGCGGAGATAGGGATGATAGCGTCAAAACCGTCCCACGCCTCATTGTAGGCGGCGATCACCGGCAGCAGCTCCGCAGGCTCCACGGTGTCGATCTTGTTGATGCAGAGGATACAGGGAATCTTTTCCTCTTTGACCCGCTCAATCAGCGCCTTTTCCGGGGCGCCCACATGGGGGATGGGTTCCACCAGCAGCAGCGCGCAGTCCACGTCTGCCAGACTGGAGGTGACGACCTTCACCATGTAATCGCCCAGAGCGGATTTGGGCTTGTGCAGGCCCGGCGTATCCAGCAGGATGAACTGGGTATCGCCCCGGTTTACGATGCCGTAGATCCGATTCCGGGTGGTCTGCGCCTTGTTGGAAACGATGGCGACCTTTTCGCCCACCAGTGCGTTGGTCAGGCTGGATTTGCCCACATTGGGCCGGCCGCAGACGGTAATCATGGCGGTTTTCGTAATGTTTGACATAGGTGATCCTCAACTTTCTTTGAGCAATTTTGATGGGTATATGATTAAAATAGCACAGATTTCTCCGAAATGCAAGACGCGGGAGTATACAGCAGTAATCAGTCTCTCTCCAAATCCGATGGAATATCCTGTCCGATAATAGCTTCTTCCGCCTTTTGCTGGGCACGGATCAGATCCAGCATGATCTTTGCCGTTCCCTGCTGCATCAGCTCCAGATTTCTGATGGATTGTTCAGATGCCCGCATCATCGTCAGGTATGCGTCCTTATAATCCAGTTTGTCTGCCATACTTCTCCCCCCCTTTGTATTCGCATATAGCTTCTAAAATAGAATCTATAAATAGAATACATTAACGCATACAATAATGCAAGAGGTGATTTGCATGGCCGACTTTATTCCAAAGCAATATCGAAAAGATCCCATCACGATCCGTTTGACGCCTGAAAAACTGGAATGTGTTGACCGTGCAGCGGCGGATTTTCACATGAGCCGCAGTGAATTTATCAACCAGTGCATCGATTTTGCTTTGGAGCATATGAAGCAGGCATAAGTTTTTCAAACTGAACGGGGAGGGCTTGCAGCCCTCCCCGCTGTTTTTTCGGCTATCTGCCGCCGTTATTTCAGTCTCCGTTTCAGATACTATCCCAATGCAGCCCGTCTGACAGGCAGCCACCGCTTTGCCGGGTCACTTGATCTCCTGTTCCAGAGCTTCAAACTCACTCCCGGAGAAAAATTCATTCAGTGTGATGCCGAACCCGTCGCAGAGCTTCTTGATGGTTACGACGCCGGGATTCCGGCTGTTTCCATACAAGATACTCTTCACGGTTGATGTGGACACGCCTGATACGTTGGCGAGATGATTGACCGTCCATCTCCGCTCCTCGCACAATCGCATCAGCCTGTTGATCACTGCTGTTCTGGTATCCATACCTGCGCCCCCTCGAAGTTCATTACTAACAATGTACGGGAGGGACTTGCAAAAAGTAGTTTATATATGATACTATATGGTTGATATATAAACCATGAGGGGTGATTTTATGCAGAACGAGCAGGAATTCTACCGCTGTCTGGTATCCGACACCGCCGGGCGCATTCTGTGGAAGATCCGGGATATTCTGGCAGATGAAACGCTCAGCGATGAAACGTGTTTCCGAAAGATCGAAGCAATCGTCTCTCTTTTGGAAGAAGCAGGGATTTCTCCCGGTGGGCGGCATGATTTTGGATAGCCGGGTTTCCGAGAAATGTTCAGCGGGGAGGGCTGCAAGCCCTCCCCGCTGTTTTTCCGCTGTCTGCCGCCGTTATTTCAGCAGTTTTTTGAGATACTGGCCGGTATAGCTTGCCGGACAGGCCGCCACCTCCTCCGGGGTGCCGGTGACCACGATGGTGCCGCCGCCGTCGCCGCCTTCGGGGCCGAGGTCAATGAGGTGGTCGGCGCACTTGATGACGTCCAGATTATGCTCAATGACCACCACGGTGTTGCCAGCGTCCACCAGCCGCTGCAAGACCTCCAGCAGCTTCCGCACGTCGTCGGAGTGCAGGCCGGTGGTGGGCTCGTCCAGAATATAGATGGTCTTGCCGGTGGCCTGCTTGCTCAGCTCCGTGGCCAGCTTCACCCGCTGGGCTTCGCCGCCGGACAGCTCCGTGGAGGGCTGCCCCAGCTTCACATAGCCAAGGCCCACGTCCTGCAAGGTTTGTAACCGCCGTTTCAGCTTGGGCAGGGCGGAGAAGAACTCTACGCCTTCATCCACGGTCATATCCAGCACGTCGGCAATGTT
>Ga0129312_1002132_pt1 | contig 10232 bp, 10 predicted proteins | sample O827metagenome_FD_94434 | JGI IMG/M metagenome (GOLD analysis project Ga0129312, IMG submission 94434) | Orangutan group fecal microbial communities from Wisconsin, USA - O827 metagenome | ecosystem: Host-associated > Mammals > Digestive system > Large intestine > Fecal | place: USA: Wisconsin... | reverse complement strand
CCTGTAATACATTACTCATGAGACTATTATGAATGATTATTAATAAAAAAGAAACCCATTACCCCTCATGATTGAGGGGCAGGGGAGTTGAAGTGTCGAAGACACTTTTTTATGTATAAAACTACTGGTATTAGTTTTGCCAGAATTCTTTTGAAGAAAAAATATCCATAGCGTCCATGTGAGCGCTACAGATCAATGTCACATGATACTTGCGGGCAAGTGTCACGGCGCGATCAGTTGGAGCACCGTTGCTGACAAGAACCGGAACTTTGGAACGAATCACTTTTTCCATCATATCGTCCGGAATTCGTCCGCTGGAAAACAGGATGCATTTGGTCAGGTCAAGTCCGTCAATCAGCGCGTTTCCGATGGCTTTGTCCAAGGCATTAGGACGGCCGATGTCCTGGCACAGATAGCGGATTTCGCCTTCATACATCAGAAAACAGCTGTGAATGCCGTGGGTTTTCTGGTGGAGAGGTGCTCCTTTACGAAATGCCTGAATCAGATCCAGTGCCTGGTGGTAGTCAAAATCAAAATTTGGAAAAACAGAAACTGGTTCAGTGTCGTTCTGTTCAGAAAGCAGATCGCGTCCAAGCATGCCTTCTTCACCGCAGTCACAGGCGCGGACTTCAATGGGCTTTTTGATTTCACCGAGTGGTCGTGTGGTCATTACTCTGGCGCGGACACCATCACGGCAGATGTAAATGCTGTGAATGTCTTCGACACCATTAATCCGGCCTTCGGTGTACATATGACCAAGTACCAGTGCTGGCAGATCTTGAATGGTGCAGACCAGTTTCAGCGCCAGATCTTCGTTAATATAAACAGATAACAGATTTTCATGAAGAATAATCTTTTCTTTTTTTTCAAATGTGTTGCTTTCCGGGTAATAACAGATCATATCCTGTGTTTCTACTGCCGGCTGAGCGGTGCATAAATCTTTTATTTCCATAGCTATTTTTTATTCCCTTATTAAAGTAAAGCGGACATAAGCATCCCCATTACCCACCGCTTAGTACTCTACGCACTTGAAGCGGGGAATGCTTATTCTGCGTTCAAGTTGTGTTTTAATTATTAATGAACAGATTTTTTTGCAATGTTATTGTACTTATTCTAATACAAAAAAACAATGCTTGTAAAGATAGTTTCTGATATGAAATCAGTAATAGTAAAATTTTTGGCTGAAAAACGATATATTAGAAAAGTGCTTTGCAGATATAAATGATAGCGTATGTAAGAACTGAAAAATAGTGCTTGATAAAAGTAACTCCTTGGAGATATAATGTTAATATCTCTAAGGAGTTATTTTTGGATAATCGGTGAGGGAAAAGCAATGAAAAAGTTAACATTATATCATGGATCCGGTCTGGTAATCCAAAATCCGGATGTATTATATGGAAAGAAGAATAACGATTACGGGCAGGGATTTTATTGTTCGGAATCAGCGGAGCTGGCCAAAGAATGGGCTTGTCCCAGGGAAAAGGATGGAATTTTGAATTGTTATTGTCTGGAAACGGATGGAATGCGTGTATTTCATTTAAATGGAGAGACGGAGGAAGCACTGTTAATCTGGATCAGTGTGTTGTTATCGAACAGAAAATTGAATCTGGATACAGAATCTGCCAGAGAGGGTGCTCATTTTTTACAGAACCGCTATCTGATGAGCCTGGAAACGGCGGATCTGGTGATCGGATATCGTGCAGATGATTCCTATTTTTCTTTTGTGAAGGATTTTTTGAATAATTGGATTTCACTGGCGCAGTTGCACCAAGCACTGAAGCTGGGAACTGTGGGAGAACAGATTGTGATCAAAAGCCAGAGAGCAGCTTTCGCATTGGAATTTCAGGGATATGAAGTTGTAGACTGGAAAGAATATTATATGAAGCGACTGCAACGGGATCAGGCATTACGGAATATGTATCAGGAACTGCGCCAAAAGCCGGATGTTTCAGGAAGATATATGAAAGACATTGTGCGTGGGCGAAATAATTGTGGAAAATAAAAGATTGAGAAAGTGTTGCACTACTTTAATGATAGAAATCGGAGTAGCAAGTAAAGCGGACATAAGCATCCCCATTACCCACCGCTTAGTACTCTACGCACTTGAAGCGGGGGAATGCTTATTCTGCGTTCAGATAAAAGAAATTAATGTGGTTTATCTCAGTCGAGAAGACTCCCACTTCTGCAAGTGGTGAGTAATAACAAGTCTTTCTCAGTGGGAGTACAATCTCCGACTGAGATAAACGCTCCGTGAGGGCGCACATTGTCTGGGAGACAATGGTTTTGCGCCGACCGAAACGAAGTGTAGAGTGCAGTGATTCTGAGAAGAATATGTCAGCTTTCGCTGACCAGAATCACGCACCAAGTCTCACGAGCGTTCGACTTGAACTGGGAAAGATATGGGAGGAAATGAAAGCGTGAAAGAACAGAATGCTTATAGCGAACTGTATATAGAAGATGCCATGTGCAATATGGCAAATCTGATGGATTACGTAGTAAATGATCTGCATCGGGATCCGGATGAGTTTTTCAAGCTGTTTGAAGCCAGCGGAATTGCCCGGGAGTTCGGTCATGGAAATCCCAAGTATGTGTCAGGAATGTCAGGGCAGGAGCTGGTGATTGAAACTTATTTTGTGATGGGATTGAGAGAAGAACTTCCGGAGCAGACAGTTAGGACGAATCGTACACCGGAGTATTGGTATGGACGGATGCTTGCCTATGCACAGTGGAGAAGCGGAACGGAGTTTCGAGATATTCTGAAACATAGACCGTGTGCAAAGCTGAGCGATTATTATGTGATATATCATGATAAGGATGATGACAGTTTTGTACAGGAGTTGTATATTGAGATACAGGAAACAAATACAAAGGAGACAAATCTGGCCTTTTATCGTAGAATGCGTGCATATAGCCAGCGTTTGCTTTCTGAAAAATCAGGTGTCTCACTGCGAGCCATTCAGCAGTATGAGCAGAGGCAGAAAAGTATTAATAAGGCGGCGGCAGAATCGGTGTTGGCGCTGTCGGAGAGTCTTGGATGTATGCCAGAAGATTTGATGGAGTGAAAATGTTAGAAATGGAAAAAAGCGGCAGAGAATGGGCTGTCAATAAAGTTGCATGGTAATGATCCAGTGCGTGATGAAAATGCTCAAAATCCTATATTTACAGTATGATATAAAAATGCTAAACTAGCGTTTAAAGAAAATGACACGAAGTAATCAGCATTACTGAAAGAAGGAATGGACATGACATTTGTACAGTTGAAATATATATTGACCATTGCAGAAACGAAATCGTTGAATAAGGCAGCAGAGCAGTTATATGTATCACAACCATCGTTGACCAATGCTTTAAAGGAACTGGAAAAAGAAGTGGGAATTACTATCTTTTTCCGTACCGGACGCGGCGTGACACTGACCAATGATGGCGTAGAGTTTTTGGCATATGCCCGTGAGATTTATCAGGAGTATGAGCAGTTGTTGCAGCGTTATGGCGATGGCGGTTCTTATAAAAAGAAGTTTGCGGTATCCACACAGCATTATTCTTTTGCGGTAAAGGCATTTGTGGATATTGCAAAGAAACTTGACATGTCAAAGTATGAACTGGCGATCCGGGAGACTAAGACGGCTGAAGTCATTCGGGAAGTTAGCACGATGAAAAGCGAGATTGGCGTGTTGTATCTGAGTGAATTTAATCGGAAATCTATGGAAAAATTGTTTAAATCCGCAAATTTGGAATTTCATCCGCTGATTACCTGCAAAGCGTATGTGTATTTGTGGAAAAATCATCCGCTGGCGAAGGAACCCTATCTGACACTGAAGCAACTGGAGAACTACCCATGTTTGTCTTTTGAACAGGGGGATGACAGTTCTTTTTATCTGGCAGAAGAGTTGTTCCCTACCAATGAATACAGTCAGATCATTCATGCGAACGACCGGGCAACGATGCTGAACCTGATGGTTGGACTGAATGGATATACGCTTTGTTCCGGTCTGATCTGTGAAGAACTTAATGGCAGTGATTATCGGGCAGTAGCATTTTATAATGAAGAACAGACCGATGATACACAGGAAGAAAATCAGATGGAGATTGGATATGTCACCAGAAAAAATCTGATTTTAAGTAAACTGGGGCAGGAGTATGTGGCAGCTTTGCGGCAGTATCTGGCGCAATAGTTTCGAGTAATTGTGCGGCACGTAATGCAGGTGGTGCAAAAATTTACAAATATCACAGGGGAGATTGAGACCTTCTGTATTTTTTCTCAAGGAGCGATTGCTAGCGACGGAGACAAAATACAGAAGGTCTTTTATTAAAAGTTAAATAGTAAATTTTAAGCAACCAAAATAACCAGATATAGAAAAAAACTATAGCTGGTTATTTTTTTTGCGTATTAGACAGTCTCTATTTGATGTGATAGTATCAATGACATGCAAAACCTATTAAATAGCTATGAATAATAGGAAAAGAAAAAACGGGAGGAAAAATAAATGACAGATGTTCTGATCATCGGAAGTGGACCTGCGGGCATGACCGCAGCAATTTATGCAAAACGAGCCAATATGGACGTGTTGATCGTTGAAAAAGAATATGAAGGAACTGGTCAGATGGCAGAGAGCAGCCGCATTGATAACTATCCCGGTTTTTATGGAAGCAACGGTTATGAATTAGGTGAAAAAATCCGAGAACATGTAGAAGCACTTGGAATAGCTTTTTTCGAAGGAGAAGCAGTTTCCTTTGAAAAAACAACCACAGGATTTAAAGCCACACTGGAAAGTGGTGAGGTGTTGGAAAGCAAAACAATAATCTATAGCGCTGGAGCCGCTCATCGGAAATTTACCGTTCCAGGAAGTGAAAAATTCGAACATAAAGGAATTTCTTACTGTGCATCTTGTGACGGAGCTTTTTACCGGGAAAAAGATGTGGCCGTGATCGGTGGAGGAAACAGTGCCTTGGATGATGCCTTATTACTTTCTGAAATCTGTAACAAAGTTTACCTGATTCACCGCAGAGCAGAGTTTCGAGGAGATGCATCCACACTTGCAAAACTGGAGCAGAAAGAAAATGTAAAAATCATTCGCAATGCGAAAGTGCAGGAAATTACAGGTGAAAAGAGAGCAGAAAGCCTGCTTTTAGATACTGGAAAAGTATTGGACATACAAGGTATTTTTATAGCGATCGGCATGATTCCACAGACAGAAGCTGTCAAAGATATCGTGGCATTGGATGAGAATGGATATATTAAAGCCGGCGAAGATGGAATAACATCCGAAACGGGATTCTTCGTAGCTGGCGATGTCAGAACAAAAGAACTCAGACAGATCATCACTGCAGCAGCAGATGGCGCAAATGCAGCAAATTCAGCAATACAATATATTATTAGAAGATAACATACAATAATAACCCGCTTAAGATAGAGTAGAAGCTGCAAATTAAGGATGAGATAGAAAGGATGCAACAGCATGGTAAATGAATTGACAAGAGAAAATTTTGAAAAAGTAATCAGAACACATAGTATTGTCGTTGTAGAATTCTATTCTGCAACCTGTAAGCACTGTAAGAAGCTGGAGGCGGGCATTACAGAACTTTCCGAGGAAATAGGAAATGATGTTTATTTTGGAAAAGTTCAGATTCCGAATGAACTGTCTCTGGCAGATGAATATGAAATCAGTTCCGTACCGACATTATTGTATTTCAAGGACGGCGAGATCAGAGAAAAATCCGTAGGATTTACACATAAGTTAATTATTGCAGAAAACATCAAAAAACTTTAGAACAGAAGAGGAGAGAAAGACAATGGGATATCCAAGTATTTTTCCAACAGGAACATTAATTTATGATAAAGACAAAACATTTAACGGCTACACGATTTTTCCATCTGCAAAGGGAGCACTTTTGATCGACATGAACGGTCGTGAAGTTCAGCTCTGGGCAGGACTTGGCGGATTTCCAAACAAAATCCTGCCGGGCGGATATGTAATGGGAACCACAGGAACCAGACCCGGTAAAAAGGCTTACCAGGATCAAATCGATCTGGTTCAGGTGGATTGGGACGGCAATATCGTATGGAAATTCGATAAAACAGAGCTGATTGCCGATGGAGATAAAGACCCGGTTTATATGGCAAGACAACATCATGATTTCCAGAGAGAGGGATCTAGCGTTGGATACTATTATCCGGGTGGAGAGCCAAAAACAGACAGTGGAAATACGTTACTTTTGACACATGAGAACTTATACAATCATGATATTTCCGACAAACGACTGATTGATGACAAGATTATTGAAGTTGACTGGGAAGGAAATATTTTATGGAGCTGGCGGGCGAGTGATCATTTTGCTCAACTTGGATTTGATGAGGCAGCAAAAAATGCATTGTTCCGTAATCCATGCCTGCAGGGCGAAGCCGGCGGCGACTGGATGCACATCAACAGCATGTCAGTATTAGGCGAGAACAAATGGTACGATCAGGGTGATGAACGTTTCCATCCGGATAATATCATCATTGATGCACGAAATTCCAATATTCTTGCTATTATCAGCAAAGAGACCGGTGATATTGTATGGCGTGTGGGACCGGATTTCAATGAGAGCGAAGCAACCAAAAAGCTTGGATGGATCATCGGACAGCATCATTTACATATGATTCCGAAAGGACTGCCGGGCGAAGGTGATCTGCTTGTATTTGATAATGGTGGTGAAGGCGGCTATGGTACGCCGAATCCTGGTGCTCTGACAGGTGTAAATAATGCAAGAAGAGATTATTCCAGAGTGTTACAGTTTAATCCAATTACACTTGAAATCACATGGCAGTACACCCCATTGGAAGCAGGAAATCTGTTATTTACAGATGCATCCAAATTTTACAGTTCTTACATCAGTGCTGCACAGAGACTTCCGAATGGTAACACACTGATTACAGAGGGCTCTGACGGACGTCTGATCGAGGTAACACCGGACCATGAGATTGTATGGGAGTATATCAATCCGTATTTCAATACTATTCTTGGCAAGTTTACGAACAACATGGTATATCGTGCTTATCGCATACCGTACGAGTGGATTCCGCAGGTGGAGAAACCGGAAGAGATTTCGGTAGAGCCAATCGATGTAGAGACCTTCCGTGTGCCGGGCTCTTTGGTAGGAAATGGACTTGGAAAAGTGACAACTATCGATGGTGTGGATCCGAATGCACGTCTGATGACGGGTGGCGGCGCATCCGAGGATGAGGATGAAGAAGTAAACTTCTGTGTCGCAACTGTAAAGAAAAGCGATTTGATTAAGAAATAAAAAAGTAGAATTTCTCAGAGAGGGAGTGAAAGAAAATGAAAAGCAAAAAAATAACTGCAGTAGTTTTAGGAATCGTTCTTACATTAGGTCTGGTGGTCAGTGGCTGCGGAAACAACGGAGCATCAACATCTGACGGAAGTGCAAATGCAGAGACCAAAAAAGATGGTTATAAGGTAGTTAACATTGGTTTCCCCAGCGCAGGATATGAATGGGCAGAGGGAGCACTGGCTGTGGCAGAGGAAAAAGGATATCTGGATGAATATCTGAATCCGCTGGGGTACGATGCAGATTTGATTCCATTTACAGGAGCAGCACCGGCGATTCATGAGGCGTTAGTATCCGGAGACCTGGATTATGCATATTATGCAGGGTTTGCAGGAATTATGGCAAAATCAAACGGCATTGATACAAAATTACTGACTGTGACAAGCTTTGGTTCTGTATGGCAGCTTGCAGTCAGTGCTGATTCCGGCATCACTTCCTTACAGGATTTGAAAGGAAAAACCATTTCCTACCAACGTGGTGCAACACCACAGATGTATGTATTGAAAGTTCTGGAGGAAGCAGGATTGACAGCAGATGATGTACAGCTTGTCAACAGTACGATTCCGGAAGGATTATCCAGTCTTTCCACCGGAGCTGTAGATGCGGCAGTTGTCACATATGGACAGGCAGATTCACTGGTAGAACAGGGAAAAGCAAGTATTTTACACAAAGGTGTTGAGGCAGATCCGGATGTTTTTTATGAGCCAAGTGTATTGACAGGTAGAAGTGATTATGTCAGTGAAAATTCAGATGTAACAGTTGCAATCATTAAAGCAATGTTGAAAGCAAAAGAAGATATCGTATCGAATCCAGATGCATTCTATGAGTTATCAGCTGAGAAGAGTGGAAGAACTTTAGAACAGGTAAAATCCGTAGCTGTATCAGATCTGGAGCTTGGATATCCGGTCAGTCTGGATGACAGATATATTTCTTCTTTAAAAAGTATTGAACAGTTTGAACTTGACAACAATATTATCACCAATCAGGTAGATTTTGATTCCTGGATAGACTCCTCTTATCTTGAAAAAGCAGTGCAGGAGTATCAGGAAAGTGCACAGTAGACAGTAAGGAGGCCGCGTGAGCATGTACAAAGGAAATAATGTATTTATACAAAAACTGTTGATTTTTATCAACATGATCATATTACCGGTCATCATTGTACTGGCGTGGCATTTTGCCACATCGACTGGTGCGATGTCAACGTTGATCTTACCTAAAATCAGCACCGTGCTTGAAACCTTGAAAGAACAGATTTCAAACGGTACATTACCGAGTGATATCGGTATCAGCTTAAGCCGTATCGCAAAAGGTTATGCACTGGCAGTTGTTGTAGGTATCCTGCTTGGCGTGCTCATGGGAATGAACAAATTTGCAAACAGATTTTTTATGCTGACATTTACCGCAATTCGTCAGATTCCGATGATCGCATGGGTTCCGATTCTGATCATCTGGTTTGGAATCGGTGAGCAATCCAAAGTAGCCGTTATCTTTCTGGCAGCATACTTTCCGGTTCTGGTAAATACGGTCAGTGGTATTGAACGTACCGATCCGAAACTGATCGAAGTTGGAAAAATGTACCATTTAAACAGTTGGCAGCAGTTTACCAAAATCTATCTGCCATCTGCACTTCCATCTATTTTTGTTGGATTAAAACTGGGACTTAGTGTATCCTGGATGGCAGTAGTCGGCGCAGAAATGATCGCAGCTACTTCCGGTATCGGTTTCCGTATCAATGATGCACGAAGCCTGATGCAGTATCCGGTAGTATTTGCAGGAATCATCGCCATTGCAGTTGTTGGTGTGATCATGGATCTTGCAATTTCACTGATCGGAAAACTATGCACACCTTGGGAAAAAGGCAGGTAAGCACAAATGGGAAAGACATTATCAATTCAGAACGTAAATAAAAGCTTTACTGTCGATGGACAGAAAGTGGATGTATTAAAAGATATCAAACTTGAAATTCAGGAAGGCGAGTTTATTGCAATTGTCGGACATAGTGGTTGTGGAAAGAGTACCCTGTTAAAAATCATTGCAGGTCTTGAAAAAAATGACACTGGAATTGTCACAGCAGACGGAAAAGAAGTCGATGGTCCGGGTATGGATCGTGGCATGATTTTTCAGGAGCACCGACTGTTTCCGTGGATGAGCATTGAGAAAAATGTACAGCTTGGGTTAAAAGGTCTGAGTAAAGAGGAAAAAACAAAACTCTCAAATCAGTATTTGGAACTGGTAAAATTAAGTGAATTCAAAAAAGCATATCCAAGTCAGCTTTCCGGCGGTATGTCACAGCGTGTAGCCATTGCAAGATCACTCGTAAGCCAGCCGGAAATTCTGCTTCTTGATGAGCCGTTTGGCGCATTAGACGCATTGACCAAGATTGAGTTACAGGAAGAGTTACTGAAAATCCGTGAGCGTTTCCACAATACAATGATCATGGTTACACATGATATTGAGGAAGCTGTATTTTTGGCAGACCGCATCGTTGTAATGTCTGCAAGACCGGGTCGTATCAAGGATGTGATCAAGGTAGAACTTGGCAAATATCGTGACCGTGGAAGCATTGATTTTGCTCATTACAAAAAGAAAATCTTTGATTACTTCTTTGAAGAAAAAACAGTTGTACCAGAGTACAATATATAAAAAGCATACAAATCTCTCTGAGTATTCTTGCATGAAAAACGGCAGACATCAGAGAGATTTTTTCCTTTTTGTGAGAAAATGGCAGAGATACAGCTTGTATTTTATTTATAAATAAGGGAAAATAGATGATAAGTGTAAAGGAGCATTCCTGTAATTCATTAAAAGCACCAATTGAATAAAAAAGAACCTCAAGGTATGATTGAGTTGCATCTTGGCGGATGTAAACAAAACAATCAAACACCGGAGGTTCCAAATGAATT
>Ga0129312_1002131_pt1 | contig 10235 bp, 8 predicted proteins | sample O827metagenome_FD_94434 | JGI IMG/M metagenome (GOLD analysis project Ga0129312, IMG submission 94434) | Orangutan group fecal microbial communities from Wisconsin, USA - O827 metagenome | ecosystem: Host-associated > Mammals > Digestive system > Large intestine > Fecal | place: USA: Wisconsin... | reverse complement strand
CGATGACAGCGGAAAGCTTGTCGGTATCGATGTGGATATCGTCGCAGCCATCGCCGAGGATCAGGGCTTCAAGTATGAGATCAAGTCCATCGGCTGGGATGCTTCCATCGCCGCATGTCAGGCAGGTCAGGCAGATGGTATGATCGCCGGTGCGTCTATCACCGATGAGCGCAAGTCTTCTGGATGGATTTTCTCGGATGGATATTATGATGCAAACCAGAGCATGGCCGTTGCGGAGAACTCCGACATCACCGGCTTCGATGGCTTAAAGGGTAAGAGCGTCGCTGTCAAGACCGCATCCATGAGTGCAGATTATGCAGAGAGTCTCAAGGATCAGTATGGCTTCGAGATCACCTACTTCGAGGATTCACCGACCATGTACCAGGCTGTCGTTGGCGGTCAGGTCGCAGCCTGCTTCGATGATACGCCGATCATGGCGTCCAATATCAAGGATACCGGCCTCGGCATGAAGATCGTCGATGGTACCGGCAACGATCCTGCAGAGTATGGTTTCGCCATCTTCGATTCCAGCAAGCAGGAGCTCGTCGATATGTTTAACGCAGGTCTCAAGGACATCAAGGTAAACGGCAAGTACGATGAGATCATCGCTACATACCTCGGCTGATTCGGGCATGTCGTCTGATCGATGATGCGATGGGATCCGGGCAGGATTCCGTCGGATGATACGATCACTTGACTTCATAAAGCAGAATACAGAATATCGTCGCAGTACATCAGCCTGACCCCTACAGACTGGTGCGCTGCGGCGTATTTCCATGAAGATGGAAATGGAACGGTTGGTGACATCCGAAGATCTACATCGGTTTGAACGGTGCGGATAAGCGGATGCAGATTATAGAAGGGTGAGACACTATGGCAAAAATTATTTCGGCCTACGGAAGACTGCTGGTGCTGGCGATGGGCCGCACGCTCCTGCTGGCATTCCTGGGACTACTGTTCGCATGTATACTCGGTATGATCTTCGGACTTATGAGCGTCGTGAAGAATAAGGTATGCAATATCATCGCGCAGATCTTCGTCTTCATCATCCGAGGCGTACCGATGATCGTCCTCGCGTTCTTCGTGTACTTCGGTGTACCGTATCTGCTGAATAATATACTGAAGATCGGTCAGGGCTTCACGATGTCGGCACTGCAGGCCGGTACCATCTGTCTCGCACTGAACTGTGGTGCGTACATGGCGGAGATCATCCGTGCCGGTATCCAGTCGGTCGACATCGGGCAGATGGAGGCTGGACGGTCCCTCGGTCTTCCATACTGGACCACGATGCGGAAGATCATCATGCCGCAGGCGATCCGTACGATGATCCCGAGCATCATCAACCAGTTCATCATCACCGTGAAGGATACCTCCATCCTGTCGGTCATCGGCTTCCCGGAGCTCGTCAATACCGCGAAGAACGTACAGGCGAAGACCTTCATGTCCTTCCAGACCTGGGCCATCGTTGGTATCATGTATCTCGTCGTCATCACGATCCTGTCCTATATCGCAAAGATCGTGGAGCGGAGAATGAATCGCGGCGTAAAGCGCTGAGACAGTGGAAGTGAAGACATGAACGAGTACGGACTTCGCCGGCGGTAGGTCGGCAGTGCGTCTCGTCGCGGAACAGCGTGTGCGGGCAGAGATGCCGCAGTGCGATGTTCGAAGAAGGGAGGAAAAACCGTGATTTCAAGCGATAAAAATGTTAAAATAAAGGTAGAAAACCTTCGGAAGTGCTTCGGTGATCTCGAGGTCTTACGGGACATCTCGACCGAGATTCACGAGGGCGAGGTCGTCGTCATCCTCGGCCCGTCCGGCTCCGGTAAGTCGACCTTTCTTCGCTGTCTGAACAGGCTCGAGGAGGTGACGGCCGGAAAGATCCATGTGGATGGGGTTGACATCACCGATAAAAAGGTGGATATGAATAAGGTCCGCGAGAACATCGGTATGGTGTTCCAGCATTTCAATCTCTTCAATAACATGGATGTCCTGCATAATCTGATGCTGGCACCGGTGGAACTGAAGAAGTGCAGTAAGGCAGAGGCCAGGGAGCGCGCGATGGAGATGCTTCAGCGCGTGGATCTCGCCGAGAAGGCCGAGGCCTATCCGTCCCAGCTCTCGGGTGGACAGAAGCAGCGTGTCGCGATCGCGCGTGCGCTCTGCATGAAGCCGGACATCATGCTCTTCGATGAGCCGACCTCGGCCCTCGACCCGGAAATGGTCGGCGAGGTACTGGCCGTCATGAAGCAGCTGGCGGCGGACGGCATGACGATGGTCATCGTCACCCATGAAATCGGCTTCGCCCGTGAGGTCGCAGACCGCGTCATCTTCATGGACGGCGGCTACGTCGTCGAGGAGGGTACACCGCAGGAGGTGATCGTACATCCGAAGGAGCCACGCACGATCAGCTTCATCCAGAAGGTACTGTAAGCGGGAGTTAAAGGGGTCAGACCCCGGTGGCTCCTGGCAGCAGGATGCGGCGGGCGCAGGAGAGCTGCGTTACTAAAATTTAAGAGCGGAGGGACAGCATGGAAAAATATGTGATCACGATCTCGAGACAGTTTGGTTCATTCGGCAGCCTGGTGGCACGTGCGCTTTCGAAGCAGCTCGGCATCGAGTTCATGGACCGTGACATCGTGGAGGAAACCGCGAAGCGTATGAACACCTCCGTGAAGGAAATCAGCCGGAAGGAAGAGGACATCCGTTCGAAATTCTCCTATCATCTGTATCCGTTCGGTGTCGGCACGACCGACATGCAGGATGAAATCTTCCTCGTGCAGGAGAACATCATCCAGGACTTCGCGAAGAAGGATTCGTGCATCATCGTGGGTCGCTGCGGTGCGTACTGCCTGCGGAATGAGCCACGGCTGCTGCGCGTGTACGTGTATGCGCCGTATGAGGTCCGCCTGAAGAACTGCATCGACTACTTCGGCATGAACGAGAAGGAAGCGGTGAAAGCAGTGCACGACGCCGATAAGGCGCGTGAAAGCTACCACCGGAAGTACATCCCGAATTTCCCTGGAAACACGGAGTACAGTGACCTCTGCATCAACAGCGCCTGCTACAGCATCGAGGAAGCCGCAGAGCTGATCCAGCACGCCGCGAAGCTGAAGTTCGGGGATATATGAAAGATTTTGACACAGCCTGATAAGCGTGCTATGATGTAAATGAAAAAGGTGCTACCGATAGACGGTTAGTCCTGAAATATTTGATTAAAATAATCGCCTAAGTTTGCAGGACCGGGGGCGATTATTTTTTGTGATTTATTACTGAATGTAAATAGTTCAGTCACTCTTTAGCTCTCTTATAAAGTTTGAGGCTGCTCCTCATTCGCCCACCCCCATAGAATTCGTGAATGATTGTACGTTTTGGTCCCACCCCCGCTCATGAGGAGCACTCAAACTTCTGCTAACCGGAAACTATCCAATTCAAGACAATTTTTTAAATACTGGATATGTTTTTCGTTCGGAATCGTCAACGTCGACTGCAAACCATCCACTATTACGCGATTTCAAAAATAGTGGATATTAAAGGCCTTATTTCCCAGACGCAGCTCGCCATCAGATATCCAGCTTTATAAAAAAGAAGGATTCTTGGATATATGCTCAGAGAAATTCTTCTCTACGGTCTGAAATCCATATCCACTTTTTTAGAAATCAGGAATTCTTTGATAGCATGCTTTTACGCATATGTCTGATTTCTCAGAAAACCATCCAATAAACGCCTTATTTAAAAATTATGGATAGTTCAGGATTCCTCGGAAAAATGATAAAAAGTGTTAAAAGTATCCACGTATTAAAAATCTGCCTGTTATTCGATAGTACCCCCTCCGATCCCCAGTCTGAACTGTTACAAATTCTATTCCCATTTTTGCTGGATTTTTGCTGTTTTGGTACAGTATACTTCCGTATAGTCTGAAGTTTGAGTTATAATATATGAAAAATTGATTTCATTAGAGTACGTTTATTTGGCGTATAGGACAAGATAAAAGAATGCAGAGGGGAGGAGAACCATGATGAGAAGAATGTTTAAGAAGGCAGCAGCTCTTATTCTTGGGGCTGCCATGACAGTAACAATGGGAACGTCCGCATTTGCAACCGGATGGCAGAAGAATGACACCGGCTGGTGGTACGGTACGAACAGCGACAACACGACATGGTACGCAAATGAATGGCAGTGGATCGATGCCGGTAATAACCGTGCATATTGCTACTACTTCGATGCAAACGGCTATATGCTTGCAAACACCATGACACCGGATGGCTATTACGTGGATGCCGAGGGTCGCTGGGTAACAGACTTAGGTCTTGTGAACGGCGGTGTCGTTCAGACGAAGGTCATCGACCCGTGGGGCGGTATGTTTACGCTTCAGCAGTGGTAGGAGGTGCGCTATGACGAATAGAAAGTTAAAGAAGACCGCTGGCTGCCTTATGGCAGTAGCGATGATGGCGATGATGGCGATGCCTGTTCTTGCCGGACAGTGGCAGCAGAACGCAGTCGGCTGGTGGTGGCAGGAAGATAACGGAACCTATCCGATGAATACATGGTGCTGGCTGGACGGAAACCGTGACGGTATTGCCGAGTGCTACTACTTTAACGGTTATGGCTACATGCTTGCAGGCACCGTGACACCGGACGGCTATACCGTAAATGAAAATGGTGCGTGGACGGTAAACGGCGTCGTACAGACGAAGATCGTGCAGACGACCACAAGCGGTGGCGCTTCGATGCCGACCGTTGGAGGAAGCAGCGGTGGTATGACCGCTACGGGAACGACCACAACGACGCAGGCAACAACGACCGTGGCAAACGGAAACGAGATCCGAAAGGCAATGAAGCCGGGCGATATCTATGCAGTATCAAATGGTACATGGATTCGTGATGAGAAGGGCTTCAAGTTTAAGAAGCTTGATGGGTTCTATGTGAAGCCGGATCGTGGCAAGGTATGTCCGACTGCCTATGATCCATATGTTGTAGATGATATGTGGATGACCGATGATAACGGAGACGGCACATGGGAGATCTATGGCTTTGATAAAAATGGATATCTGTATACAAATGTCGATGAATCAGGCACTGGATTTAATCCATACGGACTGAATAATGCGGATGGATGTTTAGTGGTGAATCACTATCGCGGAACGTGGAGCGCGGTCGGACCGTATGAAATCGTACAGCGTGACGGTAAGTGGCGCTGTGAAAATGGTACAATGCCAGATATTTCAACGAGCGCGTACTGGCCAATTACCGGAGACTATGCAGCGGATGCAAGTAGAGTCGCAGGTGGTATTGACCACGAACTCAACAGAGTGAGCAGCGACCATGTTGTGAAATATATGAACTGAATATTTTTGACATAGTTATATAAGCGTGCTATGATGTAAATGAAAAAAGGTGCTACCGATAGACGGTTAGTCCCTAAATATTTTGACGAAAAATAATCGCCTGAGTTTGGAGACCGGGGCGATTATTTTTTTTGTGATTTATTACCAAGTGTATAACCAAGTTCAAAGCAGGCTAAACCGAAGCTTAACACTGCGATGAGACTCTCTATAGTTAACATAGGCATCCCTCCTTTACAAAAAATGTTTCAGAGGGTCACAACCCTCTGACGAGGGACTAACCGCCTACCGTTTCTGGTAGCACCTTCTGATAAGATAACAGAAAAAGAAGATAAGCGCAATGCATACTTTGCGTGTAAAGAGTCTGAAATGCAGACTCTTTTTTTTATTACGCCCACTTCATATTTAAAATAGTATATTGTTGCTACATAGAAATGATAGTATAATACACTAATGAGAATACTCATAAATACGCCTGCAAAAGGGAAAATTTATGCAGGCAGATATACAGAAGAAGGAGGGATTATATGCGTAAGAAACGAATCAGGCTTCGTGCTTTGCCACTCGTTCTTTCCGTAAGTATGGTGATGTCGGCGCTTTCACCGAGCGTCTGCTTTGCAGCGGACGGATATACTGAGTTTGCATTTCCAAACCTGGATAATCTGAGAGAATTCTCGTTTGGAGATTACGCGCAAACACTGTCGTATAAATACGGTATCACACCGACCGGACTCGCACTTAATTTCACGAGCACGCACCGTAAGGTCGCGGGTGCGCTGAAGGAGGAGCCGCAGTGGTACGGTAAATGGTGGGTATCTGTAAAGAAAGAGGAGAGAAATCCGGTCTATGTAAGTGGCGAACCGGATAAACTCACCTATATTGACTTTTCAAAGTTAGGCTATCAGTTCACGTCCTGTATCCAGAACCACCGAGGGGATTCAAACGGAAACGTCATCAGCGGTAACGGACTTCGTGGTACGAGAGTGGACTTAATGGGTACACAGTTCTTCGCCTCCGAAGCCTACTACCCTGGCAACAATCCGGCGAATTACCCGACCTATATCCAGAATGCACATGGCGATATAAATACGATGAAGTTCTACCTCATCTTAATGTGCGCACTTCATTCCTTTAAACCGTCCGATATCGGCCTTGATAATGAGACGGCGATGAAGGATGATACCATGGCGACTATCTACAGCATGCTTCAGTTCTGCTATACACTGAGCCTCGAAGACAGTAACATCGCTTCCCAGATCCATACGGCAGATGAGATCTATGCAAACATGAAAAATATGTATGCAGAACGCTTCGCACTTTCGTATGGACCAAACCTGACCGGCACGAACTTCTACGATAAACTGTTCGGCGGTGCAAGCAATGAAATAAAACAATGGTTCGCAAGACAGTGGAATAACGCCATGTTCATGAGCCAGTTCAACTATACTCTCGTGGCGTCTGATAAAGGCGATGGCAGTTACAACATAGCGGTCCAGATCCCGTTCACGGACCCTGCCCTCGGTGCAGATGGTAAGTATCATGTGTACTGGGATTACTCTACATCCGAGCAAACATGTGGTAAGGAAACGCTGGATAAAAATGCAGCGTTAGTTGCGAATTTTAACGGTAATTCGACTGCCATCGTCGCAAACCAGAATAACATCCTTGATATAGCCGCACCGACGCTCGATGGATTAAACGCAGCCCTTGCAGACTGCGTATTTACCATCGGCGCAAGCGAAGGCGAAGGAGGCGTTGGAAACGCCATCCAGCCTGCCGGACTGATCGGTGGCCGTTACGTCAGTGTCTATACAGATGCAAGCGGAAAGCCGCAGGATATGGTGAACGATGGTCAGCTCCGTTTCCTTTCATATTCGCAGGATGTTGCACTGGTTCCGGGCGTGGTGAAGCCTGCTGTCAAACCAGAACCAGAAAAGCAAGAAATCGTCCGCTATAAGCACACAGAGCAGTTCACGGCAGATTATAACGTGCGTTTAAAGAAGTATGATTCCGAAACCGGACAGCCGCTCGAAAACTCCCACTGGGATGTTCTGGAAGCATTCCCTGATGCAGATGGTCAGCTCGGACAAACTTCTCTTGAGGAAGAGTCCAACTGGCAGAATAACGAAGGCTCCCAGTTTATGAAGTGGGATGGCTGGGACTACAGTGAGGAAGGAAATCCGGACGGGGATGCAAAGAACGACCCGTGTAAGGATGATGATAATAAGACAAACGAAAACGGTGAGTTAAGTTACGATGATGGTTCTATCGCACATAAGGATGTAAAGTCCTATACCTATATAAAGGGATTCTGCGGAGGACATCCGGCAAAACCGGAAGAAGAGATCGATCCGGAAACCGGAGAGGTAACGAATCAGGACGAGATCGATGCATGGGAAGAAGAAGTCGATACCTGTCAGAAACTTATCGACGAGAGCACCACGGGATATTACTGTGCGACCGCTGAAAACGGCTATGAAGATGGCGAGGATGAAGACGGAGCAGAGTCAAAGAAGGAAATGGAAGATGACCGTGATGCACGTTATAAGGAATTCATCGGCCTCGAATATAAGTATAGCGCAAAGGAGCTTACCGCAAGACCAGGCTATATCCTTCATGACGAGCATACAGATGATATCCCGCTTGAAGAGAAGGTCGTAACAAGCTCACAGGAGAAGGAATTTAACGGCACGTATGGTGGCGATGCCACAAAGCTTCCGCATAAGGGCGGCTCCGGTGCAGCAGGCGGCGGTGAAGAAGGTGGCGATGACCCTGCGGACGAAGGCAGAAGCATTCGGAGAGCAGCAAGAGCCGTCGCAGCAACGAATACAGAAACGTCATCTTCTGAAACAGAGGAAACGACTCTTGAAGGAACATCTTCTGAGAATGACTATGTGAATTTCTTAAACGGTATTCCAGAAGAGGATACGGTAGAAAATGAGGCAAAGGATGAAGTAAAGGATGATGTAGAGGACGAACGTGATGCAGATGCCAATACGGAAGATGCTGACCGTAAAACTGATACAGAAACAGAATCCAAGGCCGAAACAGAAACCGAAACAGAAGCCAATGCTGAGAAGAAAACAGAAGAGAATACGGCAGCAGACACAAATACGGAGTCTATGGAAACGAATGCGACCGAAGGCGATGAAAATGCGAATGCCGATACTCTTCAGAACGAGGATGTAGATTCTCTTTCTCTCAGCGATGAAAATGAAGATGTAGACTCTCTTTCCGTTGAAGATGAAGAGGATGCTGAAGATGCAGCAGACGATGATGCAGAGGATGAAGATACCGAAGACCTTGCAACAGATTCCGAACTTGATAAGGAAGATGAAGCAGAGACAGAGGAGGTAGACTCCGAAAGCATTAGCGCCGAGAAGCGTTCATGGATGGAGAGCCTTTATGAAAAGGTACAGGAGATCCGTACAAAGTTCTATGAGACATTAACCGGTGCATGGACGAACTTCGTTTCCCTTCTTTCGAATGATGAAGATGAGAGAAGCGCACGGATGAGAACTTTGACGGACCAGATAACCTTCATAAGTCGGAAGCAGACGGTGATAAGGTAAATATCGGTTCTACAAAGATCAAGGCACAGTGGAAGGAATTCCCAGTTACCGCTACGAATGTAGACAGGGACGTACAGCTTTCCGTAACTGCACCAAAGGATGTTACCTTCTCGACAATCACGCAGAAGCAGGAAACCTACCATACAAAGGAATACACGACTGTATCGGTAGAGAAGCCGGTGATCGGCACAAGGGGCGAGCGCTGATGTTATAATAAATCTTATATTACTTACTCTAAGGTACGTTCAAGTAGTGTATTATACAAGATAAAGGAATTAAGAACGAGAATCAGAGGTCAATATGAGTAGAACGATAAATCTAAATAACATTACTGCGCTACGGATAGCGGAAGCAAGAAAAAATCATAAACTTACGCAGGGACAACTTGCAGCCCAGTTATCGGTTTTTATAAATCGTGATATCCCTCTTACGATTCCGACGATTTCTGCGTGGGAAACTGGAAGACAGATGCCGAGTGAAAAGATGCTGCGTGCGCTTGCAGAGTTCTTTGATGTTTCTATAGGATATCTTACAGGGAGTGAGATGGTGGATGGAACACAAAAGGTTGCTGGCGCATCGGAGGAAGACGTATTTAATGAACGTCAGGCCATTCGCAAGAGTGGGTATACTTTTCAGAACATGGATGCCGTTGCAATTTTAGAGACAGATCTTTCACGATATGACCAAAGACCAGTGTTTATCACATTTCGCAATTATCAGCATGAAGGACTCTGGGGTATTCTAGATGGTGTGAAAAAAGTAGTACTGACACTAAAAGGGGAATATAAGCTGGATTTTGAAACGATGGTTTTATATCCGCTTGAATCTTATACATTCCCATCGAGAAGAAAACGGTACGCAACACCGATTTCCGCAGGGAGATTCCTGGAACTGAAGGATAGAATGTGGGTCGAGGTAAGAACACCCGATCAGGAAATCAGAAATCGTTACAATGGATGGTATCTCCATGATAAGGAACATACAGCCATTATAAAGCAGGATAATGGACTTTTGCTACCGTATACTGGATTTGCTGTATCCTATGATGTTTATATGGAACCGTACGATATCGTGATTGGCGAGACTCCGATGTATAAGTACCCCCAAAAGAAGGAAAAGATGTAATCAGGAATGACTTTCGGGCTCAGCGTAGCAGCAAATAGCAAAACAGCCGGGTGAGGAGATCACCCGGCTGTTTTGGTATTCGTATGTAATTTATTTACGGCTGGTCAGCTTGTTGAGAAGCATGACGACCAGTACAATGACGCCCATGACGAGGATGATGCCGAGCATGCCGGAAGCCATCATCGGAAGGGTCTGT
>Ga0129312_1002129_pt1 | contig 10242 bp, 4 predicted proteins | sample O827metagenome_FD_94434 | JGI IMG/M metagenome (GOLD analysis project Ga0129312, IMG submission 94434) | Orangutan group fecal microbial communities from Wisconsin, USA - O827 metagenome | ecosystem: Host-associated > Mammals > Digestive system > Large intestine > Fecal | place: USA: Wisconsin... | reverse complement strand
GCCCAGCTCCCGCAGTCTCCTCTCAAGGAAAACGGCATGGTCAAGCTCCTTAAAGGCCCCGGCCCGGACTGCGTAGAGTCCGTCCTTTTCTGTAAGGAAAGCCGGAAAGCCCCGGGAACGAAGCCTCTGAAGCTCCCACAGGGCATTATTCCGAAGGCGGTAGAGGCCGGTCTGTACCTGATATGTCCCCGGCAGCACTACCGATCCCACTCCTCCATTTTCGGTCTGCCGCGCCAGTTCCTCAAAGGTTTTTAAAATCCCATCGGCGATCGCATCGGCCGTTGCTGCCAGATTGGCGTCAAAAAACTGATTATCCCTGTCATTATCGATAAATCCGACTTCAAGGAGCACTGCCGGAAGCCTTGTCTTTCTGAGTACGATAAGCCCCGGCCGTTCCTTGACACCGAGATCCGTCCAGCCGACTGCCGAAAGCTCTGCACTGATATTTTGGGCCAGACGCCCTGCCGTCCCCTCATCCGAATAAACGAGGGCTTCTATACCGGAGCCGGTCTGCGGCAGCGGCATCGCATTTCTGTGGATGGACAGGAAAAAATCCGCATCGGACTGATTTCCCATCATCGCCTTCTCATCGGGTGTGTCATATACATCATTGACTCTCGTATACTCCACTTGGATCCCGCGCCGCTCCAACGCGTTTCCGACATCAAAAGCGAGCTTGAGGGCATCCTCCTTTTCCTTTCTTCCATTGTATACAGCCCCCGGATCCTGTCCGCCATGTCCGGCATCAATGATCACTTTTCTTTTCACAGCCTATCACATTCCCCTTCCGGTTTCGTCTGATATTATTCTATGATGCCAAAAGGAGCTGTGCGCCTCTTTCCCGGAGATTTTCCTTAGGGGATCAGCGATTTTTTGTCCGCTTTACGAAACGTGCCGGCCCACAGCCCGTATGAAGCAGGCCATGGATCGGCACGTTGTTCTTTTACTGTTTTATTACGGCTCTTTTACTGCTTTCTTCCCGCAGCCTCTTTCCATGCTCCGGTCTCGTCCACCAGATATCCGTCCGGTGTCCATACAGAACGGTACATGGATCCTAACGGGATCGCTCCGGATGTCTCAGAAAGATAATACCAGCTTCCATTGATGAAGTGCCAGCCGGTAAGCATGACCCCGGTGCCCGGCTCCAGATAATACCAGCTGCCGCTGTGAGGATCCGAGAACCATCCCTCCAGCATTCCGGCATTTTCATCATTCATATACCAGTTTCCTGTGACATTGTCCTTTACCCAGCCGGTTTTAAGGTATCCGTCTGCGCCAAAGGCCCACCATCTGCCGTTAAACTTCTTCCACGTCAGCGTTTCGATGATATTTCCCTCTGCGTCCTTGCTCCAGCCGCCCATCGGGTAGGAGGTATCCTTAAACTCATACCACCAGCCCTTTTCATTCCGTTTCCAGCTTCCGAACTCGGTCATGGTATCCGCTTCTGCTTTCTGGTTATCCTGTCTTTCCTCTCTCTCATCCCTGTCGTCAGAGCTGCTGCTTCCGCCTCCACTGCTGCTTCCGCCTCCGCTCTTTCTTTCAACCGTCAGTGTTCCTCCGACAAAACGGATCTCGTAGTTTTCAGAGGTAAGACCATAAGGCATGATCTCATAAGTACCGACCGCGCTCTCCTTCGTATAGGAACAGGTGAACTGAAGGTTTCCGCCTAAGGAAGCCGCGTTATCGGCTCCGGCAAAGCCCTCGTATACCGCCTCATACTCAAGGATCTCACTACTTACAGGGATCCGCAGATCCTTTGCGGTAACGGTAAGGGGCGCCTTTCGGATCTCAAATGAAAATTCCTTATTTCCTGCCACACAATTCTTCGTGGCCTCTGTATTTACGATCATCCGATAGCTTCCCACAGCGGCCGGGGCATTTGGAATAATCTCATTTCCCTTCATAAACGTTACCGTAAGCGCTCCGTCACTATTAGAGCGTACCTTAGGCTCCAGTGCCGCTGCATCGTAAACACGATCCAGTGCGGAGAGATTTTCGATCGAGAGCTCCGGCGCTGCCTGAGTTACGTTAAGGGTTCCCGGGATATATGCGATCGTATAGTTTCCGTTCTTCGCCGTAAGACCCGAGGGAAGGATCTCATATTCTCCGACATCCTTTCCGACTGCGTAATCGCACAGGTAAGTGATCTCTCCCTCCAGAGCTTCCTCTGTATCATCGGCCACCAGTCCGCTGATCTGGCTGCTGTATACCGGCGGCGCCTCCCGGTAAGCCACCGTCTTCGGCTCTGCCGTCACGGTAAGGTCTGCCGGATCGATGGTCACAGAGGCCTGACCCTTATGGGTTATATAGTTATCCTTAGAAACCTCATAATAGACGGTATAAGCTCCTGCATTCCGGTAGAGCGGATTTTCAGTAAGCGTACACTCACCCTCTGTTTCTCCGTATAAGATGGTTCCGCCTTCGGCAGCTGCCGTTAAGTTTACGGAAATGCCATGGGCCCTTCCGTCATAAGTTCCGGTGTAATCCTCTGACGTCACACCAATAAGCGGGGCCTCAAGGATCGTTACGATAAAGCTTCCCGTTTGCGGCTCATGTTCCGATGCCGATGCCACATAATATACCCTGTGCTCTCCGGCATCGGTAAAGGCCGGTACTTTACGGGAGGCTGTGGTCGGATCGGCCGCCTGCTCTGCTGTCAGGCCATAGACAAAGCCTGCCGCATTTCCGTTGACGGTCGTTGCCTTGACTGCGACCTTCGCCACCTGAGGCTTGCCATTGTAGGTAAGAGACTCTGTCTGCGTTACAGAAACTCCGGTAAGCTCTGCGGCTATAATTTGGGCATCCTGCCAGGATATTCCGGTAAGGCTGTCGCCATTCTCCACGATGCGGTAATTATCTATTGCCGTGCCGGTAAGTTGGATCCCTGAAACATTCACCGTATTTGTTCCTGCTGCCGGAGATGTCCATGTGAAAACTCCCCTTGCCCCCAGATCTGCTTCATCCGCAGAAAGGAGCTTTCCATTTACGGCTTGCAGCGAAAGCGTACCGCTTGCTGTTGTCGTTCCGTCATACTTCTTGGAGTCGAGCGTCTTAACCGAAACTTTAAGCTCTGCCTTGTTGACGGTAAACTCCTTCCATTCACTTTTCGCGCCCTTGAAATTCCAGCTTTCATCGATCTCGGCACGCACATACCATGTTCCGGCATTATTTCCGGCAGACCAAGCTGCACTGTCACTTTCGATAGTATCCTGTGTGTAAGCAAACCGCACCGGCCCGGCATCCGCTCCTGTATAAGCTGCGTCTGAATCCGCATTTTTCAGCTGAACTTCGGGGGACGGTGACTCGCCGTAATAGATATTTTCACAGGTCAGCCCGGAAAATGTGTGGTCTGCTTTCTCGATCGTCAGCTGATTATTATAGATTGCAGCCGGTGTTACCAGTGCCTTTACATTATCTCCTTCCGAACAGGTAACTCCCACATAATATTGGCCAACGGTTCCGTCTTCCTTCAGGCACACGTCGTAGTGTCCTTCGCTGTTTTGGGAAACCTCTTTTGTAAGGGCCGCATCTTCATAAAGCTTATAGCTGATCTCTCCATAGCCGGTAATAACGGCTCTGGCACTGGCTGTGCTGTATTTTTCCCGGATCACCGGTTTTAAAGTTTTTGCCGCATCCTGACCATAGGTGATCGTACTGTAGGTCTTAAACCACAAAGGATTAAAATCCGCCTTCTCGATCGTCATATCGCAGAGGAGCAGATCTGTCGCACGATTGATCCCGATTTTTTCCGATTTCGTAGAGACAAATACGCCATATACACCGGCTGCCGCCTGTGCTCCGAGGAAGTCTCCTGTATAATTTTCTCCCTCCTTCTTTTTATAACGCACCATATCGATCTCGAATTTTCCGTTGTTTTCCGAAGTCGGTGTTACGCTTACTACATGTGTAGCCTGATTTCCGGCATAGGTAAATTTTGTCTCGCCAATACTGAAATCATGTTTATTTAATACACGTTTATTTGTCGTTGCCGTCAGCGTAAGGGCATCGGATACATCAAGATTTTCATTTTCGGCAACCATAATGCAGGAATAGGATTGTCCCGGCTCCAGATTCGTGTAGGAAATTGTGAAGCTACCATTTCCTGATGTGAGAGACTTAAAATCTGCTGTTGTTGCTTCGGCCTTAGCCGCCGCTCTTAATTCTTCGCCACTGCATGAGCTGTACTTTGTTTCTTCTGTATAATACAGAGTCGTTCCATCAGATGTTGCCTCAAAGCTGACCGAGCTGTCTCCGGTAGCAGCTGCGTTACCCGTAAGAGAGACCTTATAGCCTGCGTAAAGCTCGACCACCGGGGCGCCAGTTGCCTCCGGAGCAAGTGTATCCTCGACAAGCTCCTTAACGGTAATCTTTTCATCTGCCGCTGTACCCTCTCTTATGTTATCCTTATAACGCCATACGGAAAACTGATTCTGGTTTGTCCCGGTAGGCACTGTTTTACTCAGGTAGCTGCTTATCGGTTCTGCATCATTAACCGTATATCTGTTTAAAAGATATTCATCATAAAACGGCTCTGTGTCTTTATACTCGTTATAATATTTAACATGAACCGTCCGCTGCTCTGTCTTTGGGAACGCATAGATATCTGTCGTATCCGGCGAGTCTGAGGGCATGGCAGAATTATAGACCACGCAGACCGGCGCTTCCGGGCCGGAAAGCTCAACCTTCTTTAGAAAGCTCCTGTATTCCTTTGTGGATACTCGAAACAGCTTGCCTGCTACCGCTCCGCTGTTGAGAACGATACGTAAATTATTATCGTTAGTCTTAAACTTTGCCTTCGTAAAATCGATCTCATTCGTACTGGATAGGTTTTCGATTTGCATCTTATCAAAGGGGAATGAATTTGAGGAGCTTCCATTCTCTACGGTAAACTTTTTTGGTTCACGAGAGCTTTGAGTGATGTTATGTGCAAGGAAGATATCGGATGTATCCCCATGAATCGTACCACCCTTAATCGTGACTTCATTATGTTCGGTATTGTAAATACCATATTTGGCTCCTGATATGGTTCCTCCCTCGACAAGGAGAGAAGCATAGGAGTCGGCTAAGACAGAATCTCCTTTTCTGTATATATACAAAGCACGTCCGCTATAAGACTCGATCGTGCCTCCCCGGATCGTGACCTGTACGCCGCCTGTCGCACTGATCGTATCGCAGATCTCAGCAGAGCCTGATAAATTCGCATTCCTGATCAATGTGCTGTCCCCTTCAACGATCAGGTTTGCTGCACTCAATTGGATAATCGGCGATTTCGTACTTACCCCGATGATTTTTCCTCCTATAATATGGATCGTACTCGATGTCGCGCCAACAAAGCCGGAACAGCTAAGGCTGGATTTTAATGTTCCTTTTCCGGTGACCGTGACCCTTCCGTTGATCTCTCCTTCTAATACAACGGCATTCTCCTCATTGAAGCCCGCCGTATCTATCGTAATATCCTCATTGATCGGCTTATCCGTACTGCCAATAGTGATCTGAGGGCCGGCAGTTCCCGTATTCATAAGCAGGATATCATTTAATATACCGGATACGCTGCCGGAGGTTTTATCATACTGGTAATTCTTATTTTCCTCTGTCCCTTCTCCTCCCGGGGCATACGTAACGGTAACATCATATTTACCTTCCACCGTTGACTGCTGAATATCCGCTTTTTTAATAACGCCTTTTACGATCTGGCTTGCCGGAGCATTTTTATCTACGATCCGGATATAATTTCCGGCGGCCTTTTTTAATATATAACTATCATATTTAGCCTGTGTCGTCGCATTCGGGCAAATCACGTTTAATTTTATACTCGCGAGCAATGAGTCAATGTTATCATCAGAACACTCCATCCAGTTCGTCAGCGCCGAGCTTGAATCCATTGCTGCAGAATAAGGCGCCAGAGTAAAACCGGAATTAATCGAGGTCAAGCCGGTCGCATCCACCGTAGGATAGGAGCCATCCTTAGAATAATATAGGGAGCCCTGTTTTCCGCCGTTACATAAGGCAGAGATATCGACATCGCCGGATAAGGTCAATTCGGTCTTATTCGCCATGCTGATGGCATAGGCTGCTCTGGTGGCGCTCGCCGTATTTGTATTTTCTGCATAGATCTCGCCGCCGCTGATCGATAATTTTTCGGCTCCGCTGATCGCATATATCGAATATGTATCGGCTTTACAATTTTCTAAGCGGCCTCCGCTTATGTTGACTTTTTTTACGGAACGAAGGCTTCCGTTCCAGACACCCCCGGAGATCTCTACATATCCTCCCGTCAGATTTCCAAAAACACTACCGTTTATCTCCCCGCCCGTCAGATATACCTTATCATTGGTCTTCAGGTTAAATAACTGGCCTCCGGCGCTGTGCGCAAGAGTGCCGCCATTATGCTCAAAGATCACTTCTGCTTCTGCACCTGCACTATTTATGATCGCCTGATAAGATATTGTGATATTTGCGGTATTGTGTATGGTAAAGCAGCCGGCGCTGTTGATTTTAAACAACGCTCCCGATGATCCTACCGCTTCATAGGAGCCCGTCAGGGTCAGTTCGCAGGGCGTGTTAAGCTCAATGCCATCAATTTCCGAAGAAACAATATTATCGAAGTCTATGGCCACCTTTTTTGTTACGCTCTGGTCTAAGATTTGCTTTACCGCCTGCGTAAGTGTAGTGACATTTGTATTGAGTGCTCCGCCGCTAACCGAAAAGCCTTCGGAAGCAGGACTGATCGTATAGACGATATTCTCGGCAGCATCTGCATACATTGCACTCCCGGTCTTTTTGGCTGCTGCACTGATCTCGGGGAGCTTTGTGCTATCCGGCTTTTTTGCATCAGAGGACGTTGCGATTGCAGCTTCTGAAGCTTTCTCCTTTTCTGTCTTCGCCTGCTCTGTTTTTTCTGTCTTTTCTGTCTTTTCTGCATTGGACGGAGATGCCGTCAGCCCTTTTGCCTCCGCCTGAATACTTTTCTCGACAGCGGAAACCATATCTGCTCTTGCTGATATATTTGCCCCGCCGTAATTGACTGCAAGTATCGCTGCCAGCACGGCTGCCGACAGCCTCTCATGCCACCTTCTTTTACCCATATAATCCTCTCCTTTATAAGCATTTCGACCTTGTTACCTGATTTTATCATATAATATCTGGGAAGCTTTTTCAATACACCTTGCACGAAACGCACAAATTTTGGAACAAAACGCATATTTTCTTCTTTCTTTTGCCTGAAGTTTCCCCATAATATCGCTTTTCGTTTTACAAAACGATCCATCTGTGCTATTATAATAGATAAAAACATCTGACCACAGGCTGGCCTGAAATATAAGTACAAGGTAAGTGAGGAACCGGCATTATGGAAAAACTCCTGTATGGATCTCTTTTCACCATTATTACGTTTATTGACCTTTTTCTGGCATACCGCTGTTTTAAAAAGCAGTCTGCAAAAGGAGTCCCGCTGGGCTGCTGTATTAGCTGCGTTGCCGTTATCAGCTTTCTTTATATGCTCTGCATCATGACAGAAAATCATCAGGTAATGTCCATATCGAGCAGCATCTATTTTTGCTTTATCGATCTGATGCTTCTCTTTTTTCTTGACTTTTTTTTGTCTTTACCGCCAGTCCGACGTTTCCTGCAATTCACGGGAGGATTGTCCGGGTTTTACGGATATGGGCGTTTTTTGATTCCATCGTCCTTCTCACCAACCCCTTCCATAACCGGGCGATCGGATACACGCTGGAGAAAAGTGGTGAGGGCTCCGTTTCGGTGTGGGCCTTTGAGCCGCATTTTTTATACCGGCTTCATTTACTTTTATGCTATCTGCTTATTGTATACAGCCTTTTTGTGCTGATCCGGAAGATGTTATCCGTACCGTCCCTCTACCGGGGGAGCTATATCCGGATCTCCGCCTTCACGCTATTGATCGTTGCCCTGAATGTCGGCTTTCTGTTAGAGAAGCTCTACCGCAATATTGATTACTCCATTATCTTCTATACGATCCTTGCCTCCGGAATATACTGGAATACCTTTGTAAGCGGAAACCGCTCTCTCCTGAACCGGACACGGCAGGAGATCATCGAGCATGCGAAACAGCCAATCCTCCTGTTCGACTACGACAATCAGCTGATCCTTTCTAATCAGTCTGCCAAAAAGCTCTTTCCTTTTATTGCGGACTGGAATGGGAGTCTGGATATCCATGATTTTATATCTTCCCTCGGCTTAAAGGAGCAGGTGCCTGATCTAAAGCAGGATATCCAGTTTTACTGGACAAGTCAGGATTCCGGCCACACCTCCTATATCTGCAGCCTCACGGCCATAAAAAACAAGCCCGGAAAGACGGTGGCATGGATGTTTCTTTTTACCAGCAATCTCATGGAGATCGACCCACTGACCGACTTTCAGTCCCAGCAGTATTTTGAACAGCACCGGGCGGAGATCTCCTCCGGTCATCCTAAGCCCATGGGCATTGTCGTATGTGACTTAAACCGTCTCTCCCTTCTTAACAGCACTATAGGAAGGAAGGGAGGCGATGAAGCCCTTTCCTTACAGGCAAATGCCATGAAAATGTATCTGACTGCCTCCTCCGTCTTTGTGCGCTTAAATGACGCCATTCTGGGAGCAGTCTGCTATGGTCTGGATCGGAATACATTAAAAGAACGAATGAAGGTGATCTCAAAGGAGCTTCTTTCTTATTCTAACTTTCCCTTCCGCCTGACCATCGATTTTGCGATCTGTATGGCAGAGGACGGAATGGATGCGGTCGAAATGACACGGAAGGCAATCTCGATCCTGAAAACAAGAAAGCTCCTCGACCAGGAATCCGACCGCTCCAGTGCGATCGATTCTCTCTGCCAGATGCTGACGGAGTGTGACCCGGAAACAGAAAAACATGTCCAGAGGACACGGACCCTCGGCGAGAATCTGGCCTTCCGCTTAGGTCTCAGCGACTACGAGCGGGATCAGCTCTCCCTGCTCTGTCTTTTCCATGATATCGGAAAGGTGGGGATCCCGCTCCAGATCCTGAATAAGCCCGGCCCCCTGACGGATTCCGAATGGGAGATCTTAAGATCCCATGTCCAGAAGGGATACCGTATCGCAAAGGCAACACCGGAGTTAAATATCGTAGCCGACCCGATCCTCCACCATCATGAATTCTGGAACGGAGGCGGATATCCGGATCACCTGCAGCATGAGTCCATCCCGCTTTTAGCGCGCATCATCAGTGTAGTCGATGCGTATGATGCCATGGTCATGGATCGCGTATATCGTAAGGGGCGGAGCAAGAAGGAGGCCTGTGCGGAGCTGAAGCGCTGTGCGGGCACTCAGTTTGATCCTTATATCGTGGATGCCTTTCTTCAGATACATTACCCGGAAATGGCTTCGGAAGCTGACGCAGAGATCGCAGGGAATCGGGCATTAATAAGTCTTCGCCGTCTGGAGGAATCCATCCGTCTCGACCCGATGACCGGACTGTTAAACCGTGCCGCATTCCAGAATGAATGCCAGCAGCAGCTTTTCGATGAAAACAGCCGCTTCCTCCTTATGATGATCGACGTCGATGATTTTAAGAGCTTTAACGATACCTTCGGACATCCCAACGGCGATATCCTGTTAACGCAGCTGGCAGACGCTCTGCAAAAATGTGCAAAAAACGACGGACTTGCCGGGCGTCTGGGGGGAGATGAATTTTGCTGCATGCTCCGTCTGGAGCCGGATATTTCGCCCGAGGGGATCTATAAAAAATCCTCCCTCATCTTTGAGGAGGTCTGCCGGAATATTTCCGACCTGCCCACTTCCCCCACCATCTCCGCCGGGGCTGTCTGCTCCTCTCATCGCACGATCACCTTTCAGGAGCTTTACACCGCTGCCGACAACGAATTATATGCGGCAAAGCGGCGGGGAAAAAATCAGTTCAGCTTACGGGAAAAAGAGGAAACAGCTTAAAGCAGGCTGATTTCTTACAATAAAAAAATTTATAAAAGATAAAAATAATAAGGAAGCCGTTTCATCATCAGGCATTGTACTTGATAATGAAGCGGCTTCCTTTAGAATGCTTTAGAATATCTTCTATTTTTCGTCCTGCACCTGCACACCCCGCGGGCCTACATGGGTGGCGAATACGATCTGTGTACTGGTCTTTCCGAATTTCTGCAGCTGTCCTAGGAATGTGTCAAGCTGCATGGTGCTCTCGAAGGCGACCTTCATAATGACAGAAAATTCACCGGTCACACTGCTGCACTCCAGAATGTT
>Ga0129312_1002126_pt1 | contig 10263 bp, 6 predicted proteins | sample O827metagenome_FD_94434 | JGI IMG/M metagenome (GOLD analysis project Ga0129312, IMG submission 94434) | Orangutan group fecal microbial communities from Wisconsin, USA - O827 metagenome | ecosystem: Host-associated > Mammals > Digestive system > Large intestine > Fecal | place: USA: Wisconsin... | reverse complement strand
GGTTTCCGCCATCCCGGAGGGTTTGCCCGCCATCGTCACCATCGTGCTTTCTCTGGGCGTGCAGCGCATGGTCAAGCGCAACGCCATTATCCGTCGCCTCCCCGCGGTGGAAACCCTCGGCTCCGCCTCCGTCATCTGCTCGGATAAGACCGGCACCCTGACCCAGAACCGCATGACGCTGACGCAGGTCTGGATGGACGGCGCTTCTGCTCCCGTGGACATCACGGGCAGGGAGGACGCCGCTGCCTGCACGCTGCTGCGCACCGCTTCTCTCTGCTGCGACGGTTCTGTCGAAGTTACGCCCGAAGGCGAAAAGCTGCTGGGCGACCCCACCGAAACGGCAATTCTCGTCGCCGCGCGCAAAAACGGCATGGAGAAAAAAGCGCTGAACGACGAATTTCCACGCCTTGCGGAGCTGCCCTTTGACTCCGACCGCAAGCTGATGACCACGGTCAACCGCGTAGACGGCCAGAACCTCGTCATCGTCAAAGGCGCGTTCGATGTGCTGAGCAGCCGCGTGATTGCCGGCGACCTCGAAACGGCGCGCCGCGTTAACGACGAAATGAGTTCCCGCGCGCTGCGTGTGCTGGCGGTCGCCACCAAGGTGATCGACGAAATCCCCGCTGAACCCACTTCTGAAAATCTCGAAAGCGGCCTTCAGCTGATCGGTCTGGTCGGCATGATCGACCCGCCCCGCCCCGAAGCGCGCGAAGCCGTCAAGGAATGCCGCCGCGCGGGCATCAAGCCCGTGATGATCACCGGCGACCACGTCGTCACCGCCAGCGCGATTGCAAAGGATCTGGGCATCCTGACCGAAAGCGATCAGGCCGTCACCGGCGCGGAGCTGGCGCAGATGACCGATACCGAGTTGGATTCCCGCGTGCGTTCCATCGCGGTTTACGCCCGCGTCTCGCCGGAAGATAAGATCCGCATCGTGCGCGCCTGGCAGCGGCAGGGCGAGGTTGTCGCCATGACGGGCGACGGTGTAAACGATGCGCCCGCGCTGAAGGCCGCCGATATCGGCTGCGCGATGGGCGTGACCGGCACGGACGTGGCCAAAGGCGCGGCGGACATGACGCTGACGGACGATAACTTCGCCACCATCGTCGAAGCCGTGCGCGAGGGCCGCGGCATCTATGACAACATCAAAAAGGCCGTGGGCTTCCTGCTGGGCACCAACATCGGCGAACTGCTGACGGTGTTCCTGGCGATGATCTTCTGGCGGCAGACTCCGCTGCTGTCGATGCAGCTGCTGTGGATCAACCTGGTGACGGACTCGCTGCCCGCCATTGCCATCGGCGTGGAAGCGGTCGATCCCAACGTGATGGACCGCAAGCCCAAGAAGCGCAGCGAAAGCATCTTTGCCGGCGGTCTGGGGCTGCGCATCGCGCTGCAAGGCCTCCTGTTCTCCGTCGTGACGCTCTTCTCGTTCTGGCTGGGCCAGAAAGTCACCGGTACGCTTGCCGGCGGACAGACGCTGGCCTTCATAGTGCTGGCGCTTTCGCAGGTGTTCCATGCGTTCAATATGCGCTCCAACCGCAGCCTGTTCAAGGTCGGCATATTCACGAACCGCCGCATGAATCAGGCCGCGCTGATCAGCCTGTCACTGATGGCACTGGTGCTGTTCGTGCCGCCGGTGCGCATGGTGTTCGAGCTGGCCGCATTGCCCGGATGGCTGTATCTGGTCGGCCTCGGACTGTCGCTGCTGTCCGTGCCGATTCTGGAATTCACCAAAGCCATGGGCTGGCATCACGATTAACTTAACAAGAAAGGGATGGAACCGCTCCATCCCTTTCTTTATGTTTGAACCGATGCTTCCCCTCATCCTTTCCCGATTTGCGCAAGCATTGCTTCCCACCGGGCGTTCTGTTATACTGAAAGAGCAGAAAAAGCCTACTGATGAAAAGAAAGGTGGGATTCAAAATGAATCTTTTGAAACTAGCGCTGCTGCAAATTGCGCCGGGAGACTCCCTTGAGGAAAATCTGCAAAAGGGTCTTGCTGTCTGCCGTGAAGCAAAGGCGAAGGGCGCGGATATCGCGCTGTTTCCTGAGATGTGGAGCAACGGCTACCGGCTGCACGACCGTCCGGTGGCGCAGTGGCAGTCGGAAGCCATTCCCGTGGACGGCGCGTTTGTTTCCGCCTTTTCCGATTTAGCGAAGGAATTGGGCATGGCGATCTGCATCACGCTTCTGGAGCACTTCGATCCCGCGCCGCGCAACACTGCCGTGCTGATCGACCGCTTCGGCAAGGTGCAGTCGATCTATGCCAAAGTACACACCTGTGATTTTGATGTGGAGCGGAACCTGACGCCGGGCGACGGCTTTAATGCAGTCGATCTGCCGACCGCCTGCGGCCCCGTCAGGGTCGGCATGATGATCTGCTATGACCGCGAATTCCCGGAAAGCGCGCGCCTGCTGATGCTGCAGGGCGCAGAATTGATCCTCGTGCCCAACGCCTGCCCGATGGAGATCAACCGTCTCTCCCAGCTGCGCGGCCGGGCTTTTGAAAACATGCTGGCGGTTGCGACCTGCAACTATCCTGCAGGCGTGCCGGACTGCAACGGCGGATCCAGCGTTTTCGACGGCGTGGTCTATGTACCGGAATTGGATCATTCGCGGGATACCTGCCTGCTTCAGGCGGACGAAAAGGAGGGCGTCTATCTAGCCGAACTGGATCTCGATCAGCTGCGCGCCTACCGGCAGCGCGAGGTGCACGGCAACGCCTATCGCCGCCCAAAGCTCTACAATGCGCTGATCAGGGAAGAGGTTCAGCCGCCCTTCATCCGTGCCAACCGGCGCTAAGCCATAAGTATAAAAAAAGGAAGCGTCCTTTGCAGGGACGCTTCCTTTTTTCGTTTTGATTCTCTTTTACAGCTGTGCTGCGGGATTTTCCGCCTTGAGACGAACGGATATCTTGTGGATGCGGTAGTAGTAACCGCCCACCAGCAGCAGCACCGCGCCGAGCCAGGCAGCGGGTTCCGCAAAATAGATACCGTTTTCGCCGATCAGCTTGGGCAAAATCAGCGCCACCGCAATGCGCATCACCAGCTCCAGGATGCCGGAAACCATCGGGATCACGGTATCGCCCATGCCCTGCAAGGCGGAGCGGTAGATGTGCAAGAAATAGAGGATCACCAGCGTATAGGCCATGACCGAAAGGTAGGTATAGGCAACGTGCAGCGCTTGCGCCGCCACTTCCGGCTCGCCGGAGATGAAGATGGAAAGGATATTGCGGCCAAAGGCAATCATCAATACCGAAATCGTCGCCGAGGTTGCTATTCCCATCAGCACTGCCGCACGCATTCCCTTCTTGATGCGATCCATGCGGGCCGCGCCAAGGTTCTGCCCGGCGTGAGTCGACATTGCAAAGACATAGGAAATTGCCGCCAGCTCCAGCAGACCGTAGATCTTGTTGGTTGCGGTAAAGCCTGCGATGAAAACCAGTCCAAAGCCGTTGAGCACGTATTGTACCGCAAAGCCGCCCACACCAATAATGCCATTTTGGAAGGCCACAGGCGCACCCAGTGCCAGCAGCCTGCGCACCAGCGCCTGATCCGGATGCCAATCCTCCCTTTTCAGGCGGAGCAGCTTGATGCGCCAAATGCACATCAGACAATAGAGCGCCGAGCAGCACTGCGCAATAACCGTCGCAATCGCCGCGCCCGCGATGCCCCAGTGGAACGCCCAGACAAAGAGTATATCCAGCCCGGTGTTGAGCAGCGCGGCGATGATCATGGCATAGAGCGGGGATTTGGAGTCCCCCAGTGCACGAAGCACCGAGGAAAACAGATTGTACGCCATAATGACGATAATACCGGAAAAGGTGATGCGCAAATACAGCAGCGAACCATCAATGACGTCATCCGGCGTGTTGAGGAACAGCAGCAGCGGGTGCGCAATCAGATGCGCAAGTGCTGTGATGAGAAGCGCCAGCGCAAAGCCGAGTCCAAACGTATGACTGATGCTTTTGCGCATGCCGTCATAATCTCCCGCGCCAAAATTCTGCGAAACCAGGATGCAGAACCCTTGCGCAAAGCCCGTGACAATGCCCAGCACCATCCAGTTCGGCCAATCTGCCGCGCCGATCGACGCCAGCGCCTCTACGCCCACAAACTGCCCGACCACCGCGGTATCCACCACGGTATAGAGCTGCTGAAACACATTGCCCAACATCAGCGGGAGCGCAAAAGTAAAGATGAGTCCCGCCGGCTTGCCGCGCGTCATATCCTTGATTTTCTCTGCCATGAACGTTCAAAATCCTTTCTGCTAAAACGGGCCGTCTATTTCTTTTCCCGTCAGACCGTTATTTCTATTTTATCAGATCGCTTTATCCCGCGCAATGCGCCTAAAAAAAATTAATGCCGAATTTGCCAAATCTCCTGCTCAATTCGTCGTGTCGCTGCCGATCTCCAGCAGATTGCCCTCCGGGTCGGCAATGTAGAAATTGCGGATACCGAAGGGGAAGGTGATGGGACCGTCCGTCGGAACCGCCACACCCTTTGCCTTCAGTTTTTTGTATTCCGCGTCCACGTCGGCAAAGGCGGGCAGCCAGTGCCCGATCTCAAAGGTCTGGTTGATGCCGCGCGGCGGCCGGGATTCCGGCTTCATCGCCTCGTCAAACATTTCCGGTCATACATAAAGAGGGTCAGCCTGCCGCTCGCCGTGTAAAATTCCGTAAAGTTTCCGCCGTCCCAATCGGTTTCCAATCCCAGCACATCCCGATAGAACGTCGCCATGACCTGCATGTCCGCCGCCAGAAGCCCCACGCCGCAGTGCGTCGTTTTGCTGTTCATTGAAACAGTCCTCCACCGTTTTATTTGGATATTTTCAGCTTATCACGACGGAAATACGCACGCAACATTGAAAAGCCCCGTCTTTCGTGCTAAACTGAATGAAAAAGCGCCGATGCGCCAAACTCTTGCAAAAGCACAAGGAGTGAAATCAATTCATGGTCACTCTTCCCGAAGAATATCTCGCGCTCAAGGCGGAGCGCCAGCGCGGATTCCAGACTCTTTACACCTATTCCGTGCTGACCCATGTCGATATGGAAACCGGCTTTTCGCTGAGCGTCTGCTTAAAGGACGCGGCCAACGGCCAATATCTCAAGCACGCGCTGATCGGCCGCAAGGAAGAGGGCGCGGAAATCGTCACGCCCGAAGCGCATGATTTCAAGTGCCGCTATACCTCCGTCAAGGTGGAATTCCAGAACGTCAAGTTCCGCGTGGAGTCCTGCCGCGGCAAGGGCGTGCCGCTGCTGCTGCTCGTCACACCCCTCTCGCAGGAGAAAATGCCGCCGCTGCTCGTGCTCGAAGGCGGCTATCTCTGGAACAGGCCGGGCGTTGTGGCGCGGGAGAAAAACGCACTCCTGGGCGCGGCAAGCGAAAAACGCTACGCTGTCTATTCCACCGCGCCGCATGATCCCACCGACCCCAACCTGCCCACGCAGGCGCCGTATCTGGCCACTCCCATGGCGGCGGATGTCGCCTTCTCCGTCAATGTCCGCATGACGATCGAGCAGGCGCGCCGCTGCATGGCCGCTGCCCGCGAGATCTATCGGGAAGAGCTGAATGCCTTTGAGCCCTGCCGTGACTGCGGCGAGGCGCTGATGAGCGCGCTTTCCTGGGACACGACCTATGACGCGACGCGCGACCGCGTGATCTCACCCGTCTCCCGTCTATGGTCGATTGGGCACGGCGGCTATGTGCTGTTCTGCTGGGACAGTTATTTTGCAGGCTTTATGGCAGCAAAATGGGATAAATTCCTAGCCTATTCCAACCTGATCGAGATCACGCTCTGCCGCACACAGGCGGGATTTGTTCCCAACTTTGCCGACGGTACGGGCGTCAAGAGCGAAGATCGCTCCCAGCCGCCCGTGGGCAGCGCCATGCTGCTGGAAACCTACCGCATTCACCGAGAAAAGTGGATTGTGGAATTCCTCTTTCCGTTCCTGCTGAAGTGGAACGAATGGTTCGCCGCGCACCGCATGGAGGCGGACGGCGCGCTGTGCTGGGGCAGCGACCCTTACGAGCCGCGCTTTGGCAACCTCTGGGAGAGCAACGGCGTCAACGAGCGCTTCGGCGCGGCACTGGAATCCGGTTTGGACAATTCCCCGATGTACGACGATATTCCCTTTGACTCCAATACCCACCGCATGCAGCTCAAGGATGTGGGTCTGACGGGGCTCTACATTCTCGACACGCGCAGCCTGATTGCCCTTGCAGGCGAAATCGGCCGCGAGGACACGATCCCTGCGCTGCAAGAACGCCTGGACAAGGCGGAAAACGGCCTTGCCGGTCTGTGGGAAGAGAATTTCGGCTTCTTTCTCAACCGCCGCACCGACACCGGCGAGTTCTCCTACCGCATCTCCCCGACCAATTTCTACGCGCTGTTCTCCGACAGGATCACGCCGGAGCAGCGGACGCGCATTCAGGCACACTATGAAAACCCGAAGGAATTCTGGGGCGAATGGGCGCTTCCGTCCATTGCTCGCAACGATCCCGCCTTCGGCGATCAGAACTATTGGCGCGGTCGCATCTGGGCGCCGATGAATTTCCTGGTCTACCTGGCGCTGTGCCGCTGGCCGGACATGGAACGCATTCGCAAGGATCTGGCAGACAAGTCCGAAAAGCTGCTGCTCAAGGAATGGCTGGAGCACCGCCATGTTCACGAAAACTACAACGCCGTCACCGGCGAAGGCTGTGACAGCGACAACAGTGACCGCTTCTATCATTGGGGCGCGCTGCTGGGCGTCGTCGCCATGGCAGAAAAGGGGCTGTTCCCCGGTTTGGGCCAGTCGTTGTAACGCCTTTTTGCGTCCAATCTTTCAACGCTCTGTTTCGGTTTTGTAACAATGCCGCGCATTCCTTTGACAGACGAATGCGCGGCATTTATACTATAATATGAAAAAAATAGCAAGGACGGTCTTTGCATGAGTGAAGAAAGAAACAAACCCGAAAAGCCGACGCAAGGCGGTCGATACGCCAAGCGGATGCGCAAAAAATATTATTTTTTCAAAGCCTGGCTGGAAGGTCAGGGAAAAAAGAAACTGACGATAATTGCCGTGTGTGCGGTGCTTGCCGTTGCGCTTCCCATCTCGGCAGGCGTTATTTTACATCACACCGCCAAGGCTTCACCCGACTCCGGCAGTGCCTCGGTGCAGCTGCGCGAAAAAGAAGCCACTACCCTCAGCGGCACGGTCGACGGTCAATCCGCCGATATCCCCGTTGAGTCATCCGAACCCGTGGCAACGCCCACTCCAACCCCGGAACCCACACCGACCCCCGAACCCCACCCGACCAACACAGTTATCAAATATGGCATGGAGGCCTCTGTTGTCGCTGAGATCCAGCAGCGCCTGATGAAACTGGGCTATATGGAAGACGATGAGCCGACGGAATACTACGGCAGCATTACGCAATCCGCAGTCAAGCTCTTTCAGCGTCAAGCCGGCCTGGATGTAGACGGCTGCGTCGGCATGGAAACCTGGACGCGCCTGAATGCGGACGATGCGGAGCACTACACCGTCATGCAGGACATGGACGGCGAGGACGTCACCGAACTTCAGAAGCGCCTGCGCGAACTGGGCTACATCGACACGGTTACCGGCCACTTCGGAGAAATGACCGTCGAGGCCGTCAAAAAATTTCAGGAAATCAACAAGCTGACCGTGGACGGCAAAGTTGGAAGCAAGACGCGCGAAATGCTTTACAGCGAGGACGCCACCGCAAACTTCCACAAATACGGAGAAAAGAGCGATGAAATTCTCAAATACCAGCAGCGCTTGCAGAAGCTGGGCTATCTGACCACCACGCCGGACGGCACCTACGGCAAGGACACCGTCTCCGCCGTCAAGCGCTTCCAGGAACTCAACGGCTTGATCGCCGACGGTTTCCTGGGCTACAACACGATCAAAACTCTGAACTCTTCCTCTGCACAGGCCAACGCGCTCAAGCTGGGCATGGAGGGCAGCGACGTCACCAAGGTGCAGGAGCGCCTGAAGAAACTGGGCTACATGAGTAAGGTCACCGGCTACTACGGTCAGCTGACCGAGGATGCCGTCAAGGCCTTCCAGAAGCGCAACAGGCTTGCGCAGGACGGCACGGTGGGCAAGGTCACAATGAACACCCTGACCTCCTCCTCCGCCAAGAAAGCTTCCAGCCGTTCCTCCTCGTCCAGCAGCTCTTCTTCCAGCGGGTCCTCGTCGAGCGGTTCTTCCAACGTAAGCCACGCGGATTCTTCCGGCGTCGAACGCTTCATCTCGGTCGCAGAATCCAAGCTGGGCAGTAAATATGTCTTCGCGACCAAGGGTCCCAACACCTTCGACTGCTCCGGCTTCGTCTACTGGTGTTTGAATCAAGCGGGTATCTCGCAGGGCTACATGACCAGCGCCAGCTGGGCCAAGTGCTCCAAGTATCCCAAGATCACCTCCATGAGCAAGCTGGAACGCGGCGACATCATCGTTTACAGCGGCCACGTCGGTATCTACCTGGGCGGTGGCAAGATGATCGACGCCTCCTCCTCGAAGGGCAAGGTTCGCACCACCTCCGGCATCACCTCATCGAACTACTGGACCAGCCACTTCATCTGCGGCTTCCGCGTGTTCTAATCTCATCAATCCTCTTCGGAATCGCTTCCGAGTTTCAATCCGCAACGCAGGGACGGCCCCGGCAGAACATCTGCCGGAGCCGTCCCTGCGTTGATCTTTATGTAAGTTGTGCAAAAAGGGATCCTTAAACAGAGCAGTTTTATTGATCCCTTGATTCGCTCTCCATGCCTCTTTCTGCCGGATTGCTTCCACGCCTGCACAGAGGGGAATAGGCCTCTTACGCAGGCAGAAACGATACACAGGGAAGCGAGGCCGCAGGCCTCGCTTCCAGTGTGCGCGGGGAGGGGGCTGCAAAGCAGCCCCCTCCCCGCGCACACTCCCCCTCGACACATAAAAAAGATCCTGCCGACCGGCAGGATCTTTTTTATGTGTCGAGGATTACTTAATGCCCATTTCCTTCTTGGCAGCTGTAAGAGAAATGCCCTTGTCCGCCGCGCCCTCGCCCTTAGCGAAGGACTTGGCAAGATCGGCGCTGTTGCCGAAGGTGTAAAGCTTACCGTCCTTAATCAGGAAGGAATGCGGTTCGTTCTCGGGATAATAGACCACCACTTTCTTAACGGTGTCGTCCTTGCTCAGGAAGAAGAGCATTTCCTGATTCAGCGGGGGCTCCTGGAAGACGCGCATCGTGTAGTCCTTTTCGCCGCTGAACTTATCGCGGTAGGGCAGGGACAGCGTGATGTTGTCCTTGGCCTTGACGCCCTTGCCCTTGAGGACCTCGCTGACGCTGATGGTGTACTGCTTTTCCATCATGTAGATGTCCTTGTATTCGGTGCCGTCGGGCTTACGGGCCTGGTTCCATTCGCCCAAGGACTTGGTCAGCGTACCGATGAGCACATAGTCAGACTTCTTGTAGAGCTCATCAAAGCCCGCGTCGATAACCTCGCCGTCCATCTCTTCCACAGAGGAGGGCGTGGGCTCCGCCGCAGTGGGCGTAGGCGTGGCGGTGGGGGTAGCGGTCGGCGCAACCGTCGCAGTCGCCGTCGCGCTGGGGGTGGGCGTAGCGGTGGATTCCAGAATCGCTTCCGGCTTGGAATCGCTGGAACAGCCGACCAACAGCGCACAGGCCATCAGCGCGGCAAGAGTCAAAACAGCAAACTTTTTCATAGAGTTTATCATCCTCCTGCACTTTTACATTGCTTGGAAAAAGCGCATTCCCAGTTAGATAGGCGCTTGTCAGATTATTATACATGAAATCCGCCCATCGCGCAACTTCCAAGCGCAGCGTATCTATGAAAAAGACGAAAAGAAAGAGGTAAAAGTTGCATGAACATTCTAAAAAATACGAAAGCGCGATTGACGCCTTCCCTTTGTTTCCTTACAATAGAAGAGAATCCGCCTTACAGGAGGTCAAAGCTGAAGTGCCCGTTAAAATATTGGATAATCTCCCTGCCATTTCCATTCTCCGTCAGGAAAACATCTTCGTCATGCCCGCTTCCCGCGCCGGCACACAGGACATCCGCCCGCTGCACATTGCGGTGCTGAACCTAATGCCCACCAAGATCGTGACCGAAACCCAGCTGCTGCGCATCCTGGGCAACACGCCCCTTCAGGTGGAAATCACCTTTCTGCGCACTGCGTCGCACCTTTCGCGCAACACGCCGCTGGAACACCTGGAAGCGTTTTATAAAACCTTCGAAGAAGTGCAGGACGTCAATTTT
>Ga0129312_1002122_pt1 | contig 10281 bp, 6 predicted proteins | sample O827metagenome_FD_94434 | JGI IMG/M metagenome (GOLD analysis project Ga0129312, IMG submission 94434) | Orangutan group fecal microbial communities from Wisconsin, USA - O827 metagenome | ecosystem: Host-associated > Mammals > Digestive system > Large intestine > Fecal | place: USA: Wisconsin... | reverse complement strand
GGTCATGGAAACTTCGGCTCCATTGACGGCGACAGCGCCGCCGCCATGCGTTACACCGAGGCGCGCCTTTCCAAGATGGCGGCAGATCTGACCGCCGATCTGGACAAGCAGACGGTGGATTTCTATCCCAACTTCGATGAAACGCTGATGCAGCCGGAGGTGCTGCCCTCCCGCTTCCCGAACCTGCTGGTCAACGGTTCCGGCGGCATCGCGGTGGGCATGGCCACCAACATTCCTCCGCACAACATGGGCGAGACCATCGACGCGGTGGTCTATATGCTGGATCATCCGGACTGCTCGGTCGCGGACCTGATGAACATCATCAAAGGGCCGGATTTCCCCACGGCGGGCCTGATCATGGGCCTCAACGGCATCAAGTCGGCGTATCTTACGGGCCGCGGCCGTATCATCATGCGCGCCCGCACCGAGATCGAGCCCATCAATGCCAACCGCAGCCGCATTGTCGTGACCGAGATTCCCTATCAGGTCAACAAGGCGCGCCTGGTGGAAAAGATTGCAGAGCTGGTTCACGACAAGCGCGTGGACGGCATTTCCGACCTGCGCGACGAATCCGACCGCAAGGGCATGCGCATCGTCATCGAGCTGAAGAAGGACGTCAATCCCCAGATCGTGCTCAACACGCTCTTTAAGCACACGCAGATGCAGGAGACCTTCGGCGTCAACATGCTGGCGCTGGTGGGCGGCGTGCCCAAGGTGCTGAACCTGCGCGAGATGATCTATTATTATATTGAGCACCAAAAGGACGTCATCATCCGCCGCACCCGCTACGAGCTGGGCCGTGCAGAAGCCCGCGCCCATATCCTGGAGGGCTTGCTGGTCGCGCTGGATCACATCGACGAGGTCATCAGCCTGATCCGCGCCGCCAAGACCGGCGCAGAGGCCAAGGAGGGTCTGATGACCCGCTTCGGCCTGACCGAAAAGCAGGCGCAGGCCATTCTGGACATGCGTTTGCAGCGCCTGGTCGGCTTGGAACGCGACCGCCTGCGCGAGGAATATGCGGAACTCGAAAAGACCATCGCCTACCTGCGCGACGTGCTGAGCAGCGACGAGCTGGTGCGCGGCATCATCCGCAAGGAGATTCTGGTCATTCGCGATAAATATGCCGATCCGCGCCGCACGGAAATCGTGCCCGTGGCCAACGAAATTGAGTTGGCGGATCTGATTCAGGAAGAGGATATGGCGGTGACGCTGACGCACTTTGGCTACATCAAGCGCGTCACGGCGGATACCTACCGCGCGCAGAAGCGCGGCGGCAAGGGCATCACCGGCATGACCACCCGCGAGGAGGATTACGCCGAGCAGATCTTCGTCACCTCCACGCACGCGGAACTGCTGTTCTTCACCACCCGCGGCCGGATGTTCAAGCTCACCTGCTATGAGATTCCGGAAGCCGGGCGCACCGCCAAGGGCACCGCGATTGTCAACCTCCTGCAGTTGGACGGCGGCGAGAAGGTCACGACCGTCATCCCCGTGGACGAAAACCAGGGCGGCAATCTGGTGATGGCGACCAAGAACGGCGTCATCAAAAAGACTGCGCTTTCCGAATTTTCGAACATGCGCGCCAGCGGCCTGATCGCCGTGACGCTGCGCGAGGACGACGAGCTGATCGGCGTGGCGCTGACCGACGGCACCCGCGAGCTGCTGCTGGGCACCCGCCAGGGCATGTCCATCCGCTTCCACGAGGACAATATCCGCCTGATGGGCCGCTCGGCCATGGGCGTCAAATCCATGGAACTCGATCCCGGCGACGAGATCGTGTCCATGAGCGTCGTGCACGAGGGCACGCAGGTGCTCACTGTGTCCGAAAACGGCTATGGCAAGCGCACGCCGGTGGAGGAATACCGCGTGCAGAGCCGCGGCGGCAAGGGCATCAAGGCCATGCAGCTGACCGATAAGACCGGATTGCTGGCTGCGCTGATGCTGGTGCGCGAGGAGGAGGACGTGATGATGATCTCCGACGACGGCACCATCATCCGCACCGCAGTGGCCGATATCTCCACCCAGTCCCGCTCAACGCAGGGCGTGCGCATGATGCGCCTTGCAGGCGACAGCCGCGTGGTGGCCGTCACCGCCACCGAAAAGGTGGAGGAGACTCCCGAAGCCGAAGCCATTGAGCAGGCGCACGCGCAAGCAAGCGAGGCTCTCGCCGAGGGCGCTGTTCCTGCCGACGAGGCGCCGGCTGAAGACCTTGGCTATCAGGGCGATGAAGAAGCCGACATCGCCCGCCTGCTCGACCGCGCCGAAGCGGACGATGACAGCAACGATACGCCGGAAGACGACATCTAATTTCCAACATCAAAGGGTTCCCACTTTTTGCGGGAGCCCTTTTCTACTGCCGTGCCGCAAGCTGCCCCGCAAAAAAGCTCCCTTAAAATCCCATCCCGGACAAGGATTCCGGAAGCGGCACCGAGAATTTTTAGGATTTGTGGGAATGCTGCATTCTTTCGGGCTCCATTCCCGCATCGCCTTTCATCGTTTTATACAAGGAGGTTTAGATGATGAAACTCATCGATGGTCATATGCACACCCGCCATCCAGCGGGAGACTGGTTCGTCCGCTGTGCCGACGCGCGCGGTTATGAGGCTTATGCCATTTTAAGCCTTTCCTGCATGAATTCCTTCTTCAACGCGCAGAACAACGATAACTGCCTGGCGGTCAAGCGCGCCGACCCCAAGCGCTGCTATTTCTTTGCCGGGCTGGTACACCCCTGTGAGGACTACCGCGCACACGTCGTAAATTGGCTGGACAAAGGCGCGGACGGTATCAAGTTCATCGAGACCAAGCCCACCGTCTTTAAGGAAAAGGGCGTGGATCTTTCGGCCGAGAAGTTCGACGCCATGTTTGCGGAGCTGGAAAAGCGCGGCACGCCCATTCTCTGGCACGTCGGCGATCCCGCGACCTTCTGGGACGACGAAAAGGCGCCTGCCTTCGCCAAGGAAAACGGCTGGTTCTACGGAAACGGCGGCTATGCATCTCTCAGTGAGCTTTACGCCGTGCCGGAAAAGATCCTCGCGCGCCATCCGAAGCTGCACATCTGCCTGTGCCATCTGTATTTCTGCGGCGACAATCCTGCGCATATCGAGCGCCTTCTCGATACCTATGAGAACGTCCGCCTGGACATCACGCCCGGCACGGAGATGTATGAATTTTTCGTCGCCGATCCTACGTTCTGGCGCAATTTCTTCATCCGCTATCAGGACCGCATCCAGCTGGGCACCGACACCGACTTCGGCGATGCGTTCGAAGGCGACAACGCGCTGGGACTGGCCACCGCGGCGCTGGGCGGCAAGGGCATGAACAATCTGGGCGTCTCCGGCCCCAGCCTGAACCTGCCGCAGGAAGTGATTGAAAAGATAATCTATCACAACTTCCGCGCCTTTGCAGGCAGCGCCCCCAAGCCGCTTGCCCTGTAAAATGATTGGATAGGTTTGCGTCCGTTTTTCGTTGACAAGAGACAGAAAATACCCGATAATAAAAGCGTAAGGCCTATAAACAGAATCAAACAAAGGAGCCGATTGTTATGCTGAAAGTTGCAATGTTGAGCAAATGGCATGTTCACGCGCCGGAGTATGCGCGCCGCCTGTCCGAGATGGACGATGTGCAGCTGACCTGCGTCTGGGATGAGATCCCCGAGCGCGGTCAGGCCTGGGCGAAGGAGCTGGGCACGGCCTTTGAACCCGATCTGGACAAGCTGCTGGCGCGGGACGACGTGGACGCCGTCTGCATCGACACCCCCACCAACATGCACAAGGATATCATGATCAAGGCCGCCAACGCAGGCAAGCACATCTACACCGAAAAAGTCATGTGTCTGAATGTCAAGGACTGCGACGAGGTCATCAAGGCCGTGGAAGAGAACCATGTGGTCTTCACCATCTCCCTGCCGCAGCGCGCATGGCCCAAATTCCTGTTCATCAAGCAGGCGATTGAGTCCGGCGTGATCGGCGATGTCACCGTGCTGCGCTGCCGCAACTGCCACGACGGCGCGCTGGCCGGCTGGCTGCCCGACTATTGGTATGACCCGGAGACCACCGGCGGCGGCGCGATGATGGACCTTGGCGCACACCCGATGTATCTGTCTGCCTGGATGCTGGGCAACCCTGTGCGCATCCAGTCCATGTTCACCAACAAGACCGGCCATGCCGTGGAGGATAACTCCATCTCCACCATCGAATTTGAGGGCGGCGCGATCGCTGTGTCCGAAACCTCGCTCGTTTCCCCCATGTGCCCGCAGATCTTCGAAGTTTACGGCACCAAGGGCGTGATCCTCTGCGAGGACGACAAGGTTCGCATCAAAACTGCCGATTCCCAGAAATACCTCAAGGACGGCTGGGTCGAGCCCAAGCTGCCCGCGGAGCTGCCGCACCCCACCCGCCAGTGGGTCGAGGCCATTCTCTACGGCGGCGAGGTTCGCTACGGCGTAAAGGAAGGCCGCATGCTCACCGCGCTGATGGAGAACGCCTATATCTCCGACCGTGAGCGCCGCGAAGTCAAGTTCTGATTCCGAAAGCCAAAGAAAGAGACTGCAACAAGTCTCTTTCTTTTTTGCGAAAAAAGATGACATACTGTTGTCGTCGTTCTTCTGCTATACTTAGTATCAGAAAGCGGGGAGGGAAGAAACCATGCGGACGCTGAGCATCCGGCAGGCGCGGCGGTTCCTGCTGCTCAAGAACGGGCTGATCGGAGGCTATCGCTTCAAAGGGAAGCAAGGCGCGCTGGATTATGTCCGTCAGGCAGGCTGCGTACAGTACGACCCAGTGGATCTCTGCGGGCGCAGCGCAGATCTGACGCTGCTTTCCCGTGTGAAGGGATACCGCAAGCAGGATCTGCAATCGCTGCTCTACGAAGACCGCGCGCTGATCGACTATTTCGACAAGCAGTTATCCATCCTGCCGGCGCAGGACTGGCCCTGCTTTGCCCGCGAAAGGCAATTCTGGCAGGAGCACCAAACGCGCGGTGGGGAGCAGGTAGAACAGGCCGCAGCGCGTGTGCTGCGGGAGATCGAGGTGCGCGGGCCGCTTTCCAGCCGGGATCTGGACCTGCAGGAACGCGCAGATTGGTATTGGTCGGAAACCCGCCTGAGCCGCGCCGTGTTGGAAACGCTCTATTTCCGCGGCGAACTGATGGTTCACCACAAAGCGGGCAACATCAAGTTTTATGCAAAATCATCCGATATGCTGCCGCAGGAGCTGCTGGATGCACCCGATCCCTTTCCGGACGAAACTGCGCATCTGATCTGGCGCGTAAAGCGACGCATCGGCGCGGTTGGCCTGCTGGGCGACCGCGCGTCCGACGCCTTTCTGGGGCTCGATCTGCGGGGCGGAAAGCGTCAGGCAGTGTTTGCGGCGCTGAAGCAAAGTGGCGCGCTGCTGCCGGTACAGATCGAAGGCTTCAAGGAACCGCTTTATGCGCTGGCGGAGGACGAAGCGCTTCTCGATCGCGCCTGCCGGGAGACCTTTGCGCCGCGCACGGAATTTCTCGCGCCGCTCGATCCCATGCTGTGGGATCGAAAGCTGATCGAAGCGCTGTTCGACTTCCACTATCGTTGGGAGATCTATACTCCGCCGGAAAAGCGCATCTACGGCAGCTATGTGCTGCCCATTCTGCACGGAGAGCGCTTTGTCGGGCGCATCGAGGCGGTCTGCGACCGCAGGTCAAAGGTGCTGCGCGTCAAAAATCTCTGGTGGGAGGACGGTGTGCGCCGCACCAAAGCGCCGGCGCAGGGCGTGGAACGCGCCATCGAACGCCTGCGCCGCTTTAATGAAATGGACGAGATCGACTGGCAATGCCGGCAAAATTAAGGAGGAATTCGGAAGATGCACAAGTGGTACGACGAAGAATACGAGTTCACCGTCGAGGTGACCGGCTTCCTGCGCGGGGACAAGACCGAGCATTATTGCCGAAACGGCGAGCAGATCGGGGATATCTATCATTGTACTTACGGCTGTCCCGTCAATGGGCAGGGCTGCGGAATCTGCTCCAAAACCATGATGATGCTCTACCCGATCATGGAAGCAGTGCGCAGCAGCGGCGACCTGACCAACATCGGCGGGGAGAGCAAATATTCCAAGACCATCGTCTGCCCGGACGGGTGTGTGATGTTCCGCTTCACCGCCAAGCCCACCGGGAACGAAAACTTTTACAAGGGAAAGTATTTTATGTAATTTTCCCCCACACCCCAAAACGGGAGCGCTGCTTTCATCTGACGAAGAAAGCAGTGCTCCCGTTTTGGGGTGTTTGAAGGCGATCAGGGGACGGTGTATTGATTCATTTGGTCAAACGCCCTTCCCCTGTCGTTTTTTACGATTCGGAGATCACGACTTCATAGCTCACGCTCTCCAGCACACCGGCATATTCCAGATTCAGCCGCACGTTGTATGTGCCGGGCACATCAAACAGCATATCCACATCGTTTTCCACCGTCGCCGCAGAGCCCTCCGGTCTTTGGGAGATCTCGGCATAAAGCGGATGGATCTCCAAATGCTCCTCCGCCGTGCAAAGGCGGCGGTCGTAGCCCGGTTCCAATCCAAAGGTCACGCGCAGGGGTGAGCCGTCCGCGGGCAGCGTCAGATTGCTGTCAAAGGTGGGGCGGGAATCCTTCCAGCTCCAAAGACATTTGCAGTCCTGATAGGCCGACGAATGTTCCGTAGCCACGAGCAGTAGCTGCTCCGGGCCGATGGTTTGGTCGTGGTAGGAGATCAGGCTGTCAATCAGATAAACGCCGGGAGATTGGATCGTCAACACATTTCCGTCTGAAAGCACTGCCTGAGCTCCCGCGCTTCGGTGCAGCAGCTTTGCGCCGCGCAGCGACGCTTCCCAGTCATGATTTTCCGCCGAACAGTGTCCGCTGTCAAAATTACCCTCAACATGCAGCGCCAGCGTCAGCGGCTCACCGTTAAAGGGCAGCACCGTACTGCCATCCGGCGTGGAGAGCCGTGCGGAGCGCAGAAGGCAAGTGCAGGGCAATGCAGCCGCGCTTGGCGCTGTCGCCGCAAGCATCGGCGAAGGGGCGGGTGTGGCCGAGGACGGCAAGGCATTCGGTTCAACCGTTTGAACCATCGGCGAAGGGCAGAGCCAGGCTCCCGCCAGCAGCAAAGCCATTGCGCCTGCGCCGACGCCGCGCCTGAGTCTGCGCTTTTTGCCCGCGGGCGTTTGTGCATCCAACGCGCGCAACAGCTCCTCTGCGCTGGCGTACCGCTTTTTCGGATCAAAAGCTGTGCAGCGCGCAATCACAGCGTGCAGCGCACCCTCGCATTTTGCGCCCATGATGTAGTGCTCGCCGGTCTTCATCTCGTAAAGCGTTACGCCCAGCGAAAACAGATCACTGCGCACGTCGGTCTGCGCCAAACCATATTGTTCCGGCGCGGCATAGCCCATCGTCACAATGCACCGGGTATCGGTATCCGCATCCGCGTCGTACAGCCGCGCAGCGTCAAAATCAATCAACACAAATCGACCGTCTTCGCGCCGCAGTATGTTCTGGGGCTTGACGTCGCGGTGAATGATGGGCGGCTGCGTGCTGTGCAGCAGACGCAGAGCCTGTGCGACATCAAAGGCAACCTGCCTCAACGTTTCGTCGTCCAGCGGTCCTTGCTCCTGTGCATAAGCTTCCAGCGTCTGTCCGCGGATATACTCCTCGTGCACCTCCAGCGCACCGTCAACCTCTTTCATCAGCAGGACGGCGGGGAGATACGGCGAGCGGAGAGCTGCCAGTTTTTCATAAACCTCCCGGCAGCGCGGGTCCACGCGCTTGATCAGATGAGTAATATCGCCATGATCGTCCAGCGCAAAACGGATCTTACCGTCTTTTTGCTGCCCGATCAGCGATTTCAGAAACTCGTCCTTCAGCGACATGGTTGTACAAACCCTCTTCCCCACGATATGTGATAAAAAGAAACCCACTATGATTATAGCAGATTTCTTTCTATTTGATAAGAGGGAATGGTTTTTATGCAACCAAGATGCGGTCCACAACCAGCTTGCGGAACTCGGGCGTCAGCAGGCAGAAATACGCCGTAAAGCCCGTCACGCGGACAACCAGATCGGGGAAGAGATCCGGGTTCTCGTTGGCAGCCAGGATCTGCTGCGCGTTGATGATGTTGATGTTGAGCAGCGTGCCGTCCTGATCGAACAGCGTCAAAATGTAATCGCAGATCTTGTCCACGGCCTCCTCGCCGCGCGCCATGCCGGGATCGCTTTGGATCAGGAAAACCGGCCTGTACCGCACATTTCCTCTAAAAGGGTTTAGTCCCTAATAAAGAACAAAAAAGGAGAACGTGAGACTGCTCTCCGCTCTCCTTTTTTATGCAGATTTACAGCGTAATGACGCAGTGGAAATCCACCTTTTCCGGCAGGTGGTATTTTTCCAGCAGCTTGGGACCGCAGCTGTTGGAGCCGAGGCCGGAGTGTGCAAAGTCGAGGCAGAGCACGGTTTCCGGAACCTTTTCCAGCTCAAAGTTGTGGCGCTTCTTCGTCAGCTCCTCCTGCGTGTAGTGCGAAGCATTGAAGGAGAATTCGCCGGTGACGCACAGCTCGCTGCCCGCGCCGCGCACCCAGAGCTCGCGCGTGCCGAAGTGGCTGCCGTTCTCCTGGGGCTTCAGGTAGTCCTCATGCAGGTCGTCCACCGCCGCGTCGAAGCGGCCCAGCCAGGCTGCGCGGTGCTTATCGACATAGCTTTCGGTGGGACCGTAGCCAAGGTAATGCACCTTCTCCATGCCGGGCTTCAAGAAGAAGCGCAGGCCGAAGCGGGGCAGGTCGGGCATACGGGCGAAGGCTTTGCGCATCGTACCGTCGATGGCAACGCGGCCAGCGCCGTCGATGGTATAGGTCACGTCCACCTCGGCAATGCGCGCGACGGATACCGAGGAGAGGGAGAGCAGCGCGTGCAGCACGGCGCAGCCCCTGCGCACCACCGCGTCGAAATCATAGACCTTGACGGTCATGCGATCATAGCCCATGCGGTAGAGATCCACCGCAGTATTGCGGTCGTTGTCGACCGGTGCGCGCCAGATGTTCCACTGAGCCGGTTTAGCCAGCAGCGGCTGGTTGTGCGCGGTCAGCTGTGCAGGCGCGCCCGTTTCCGCATCGAACACATGACAGAAATCCTTGCCTCGAACCGTGACGGACTTTGCGTCGCGGGTGATTTCAAATTCTCCTTTTTCAGGGACGAATGCTTCTTTCTTTTCATCGCAGAGGGTAATCTGATCGTGCCCCAGCTCGTGTCCCGCAGGGAAGCAGGCGGTGTCCTTGAGCGCGCGGTAGATCAGGCGCGCGTGGACAAGCTGTCCTTCCGGCGCGCTGCCGGGGAGCTGAATCCACTTTTCTTCTCCGGCGGGGATCGAAACCTCCGGCACCTCCAGCGACTCCACGTCCACGCCGTCCGCCATGTAGACGCACTGCACGGCAGCAAAGTCCTCGGCGTTCTGGAACGCCTTCTGGTTGCGCAGCAGCACGGCGTGATGCTTGGGATCGTATTCCACGGCGCGCAGCGGGCGGATGACGTTCTTGTATTCGATCAGGCCGGTGTGCGGCGTGCGGTCGGGGTAGACCAGACCGTCCATGCAGAAGTTACCGTCGTCCACGACCTCGTCAAAGTCGCCACCGTAGAAATACATCTCCTTGCCGGTCTTGGTGCGGCCCATGTAAATGGCATGATCGCACCATTCCCAGACAAAGCCGCCGCAGAAATTCTCGTATTTATCGATCAATTCCTGATAATCCTCTGCGTCTCCGGGGCCGTTGCCCATGGCATGGATGTACTCACAGAGGATCAAAGGCTTATCGTTTTGGGGATTTTCGCAATATTCGCGGATGAAGTCCAGCTGTGGATACATCCGGCTGTACAGGTCGATGTCCTGATTTCCCTTGGGATCGCCGATGCCGTTGGTGCCGCCTTCATAGTGCAGCAGACGCGTGGGCTCGTTTTCCTTGACCCACTTGGCCGCCTTGATGAAGTTCTGGCCGTAGCCCGATTCGTTGCCCATCGACCAGATCAGCACACAGGGGCGGTTCTTGTCACGAATAACGCAGCGCTGCACGCGGTCGAGCACGGTCTTTTCATACATCGGATCTTCTGCCAACAGCGCAAAATCGCTCTCGTTGTATTCGCCGAAGCAGTTCACCACGCCGTGCATCTCGATATCGCTCTCATCAATGACATACAGGCCGAGCTGATCGCACAGCTCGTAGAAATACGGGCTGTTGGGGTAGTGGCTGGTGCGCACGGCGTTGATATTGTGCTGTTTCATTAAGCTCAGGTCG
>Ga0129312_1002119_pt1 | contig 10286 bp, 8 predicted proteins | sample O827metagenome_FD_94434 | JGI IMG/M metagenome (GOLD analysis project Ga0129312, IMG submission 94434) | Orangutan group fecal microbial communities from Wisconsin, USA - O827 metagenome | ecosystem: Host-associated > Mammals > Digestive system > Large intestine > Fecal | place: USA: Wisconsin... | reverse complement strand
ATCCCGATCAGATTGCTCCATTACCCTGCATCCTGCGAGCACAAGTTTTTGGAAAATGCAGCTCCCGCAAGCAGTCTGACTTTTGCTTTATTGCACGAACCATTCCGATGAGCCTTAGAAAATCCTGACTCGTGTTCAGCAAAGGCTTCCACGAGTCATAAGTCTCATCTCCATCGTGCAAAGGCAGCAAAATCAGACAATGCCTTGCTCGCGCTGCTGATATTTTGCGAGCTGTGCTTGTGCTCGCATACATCAATCTACACAGTGAATACGTTTCGCAAACAGTATGTAACGCCGGGCTGTCTGGCTGTGACTGTAGCCTGACAGCCCGATTTAAATAGTGTTTCAATCACCTAGTGTAGTATTCCTAGTCTTCTTCGTAGGTCACATCATGGAGCTGCCCCTCCACCTTCTCGGTGTACATGTGTCCGTCCAGATGATCGATCTCATGGCAGAGCGCGCGTGCCAGCAGTTCAGTTCCCTCTACCTCAATCTCCTCCATATCCGCATTGAGTGCACGCACGATCACATGGTTCGGACGAGTGACCTGTCCCGCCTTTCCGGGCAGGCTCAGACAGCCCTCATCACCGGTCTGCTCACCGTCTGATGCAATGATGACAGGATTGACCAGCACGATCGGTCCTTCTCCGATATCGATCACACAGATACGCTTTAACACGCCTACCTGCGGACCTGCCAGCCCGACTCCGTTTGCATCATACATCGTATCGAGCATATCATCGATCAGCTCACGGATACGCGGTGTCATCTCCTTGACCTCTCTGCATGTTTTTTCCAATACTGCATCCCCCTGGATGCGAATCTGACGTAAAGCCATTTTTATTTCCTCCTTTAAAATCCATTCATCGGATTAAAATCAAACTGTACACTCGTCTGCCGCCAGGTATTTTCCGCCAATAGCAGTTCAATCCCTTCCTTCGCGCAGATCAACGCTTCATAATCCTCACTTTTTATATAGATCACCCGGCGGTAAATATCATTTACCCTGGCAACGGCTGCCTCCGCCGGACCTATCACCTGAATCTTCATATCCTGTGCCTGCAGCCATTCACCGATCGCATGACTGCACACATCTGCCTGCGTCTGTAACGGCGATGTCACTGCAACTAACAGCAGATTCCATACGGGAGGATAACACATCAGTTCCCGATAGGCAAGTTCCTGCTCGTAAAACTGTTCATAATCCTGTGCCTGCGCCGTCCGGATCGCATAATGATCCGGCTGGTAAGTCTGGATGATGACCTCTCCCGGACGCGTTCCTCTCCCGGCGCGTCCCGCTGCCTGCGTCAGCAGCTGGAATGTCCGCTCTGCGGCACGGTAATCGCTACTATGCAAAGACAGATCCGCAGCCAGGACTCCTACCAGCGTCACTTTCGGAAAATCGTGCCCTTTTACGATCATCTGTGTACCGATCAGTATATCCGCTTCTTCATTGGCAAATGCAGACAGTATCTTCTCATAACTATCCTTTGTGCGCGTGGTATCATAATCCATGCGCAGGATCCGCGCGTTGGGGAACCGCTGTTTTACGATCTCCTCGATCTTTTGCGTGCCTGCACGGAATGCACCGATATATTTCGAACCGCAGGACGGACATGATGATACCTGCTTTGTCTCATAGCCGCAGTAATGACATTTGAGCCGCCCGTCATTGTGCAGGCTGAGCGACACGTCGCAGTGCGGACATTTGAGCACTTCTCCGCACGCGCGGCAGGATACAAAGCCCGCCATCCCTCGGCGGTTCAAAAAGAGCATTGTCTGCTCCCTGCGTGAGAGCCGCTCCTCCATCAGCTCCTGCAGACGTCTGCTGAGAATGGACCGGTTACCTTCACGCAGTTCCTCTCGCAGATCCACGACCTGACAGCTCGCCAGCGTACTGTCTGCCTTTGCACGGCTCGTCAGATAAAAACGTCTGATCTGTCCCCGATCTGCGTAATAGCTGCTCTCTAACGACGGTGTTGCTGAGCCGAGCACGACACTGGCTCCCGCCATGCGTGCCCGCGCAAATGCCGTCTCTCTCGCATGATAACGCGGCACGGTCTCTGATTTATAGCTCGTCTCATGTTCTTCATCTATGATAATATATCCCAGATTTGAAAACGGTGTGAACAGCGCGGAACGCGGTCCGATCATCACATCCAGCTCACCGTTTTTGGCGCGCAGAAACTGATCATATCGTTCACCCTGCGACAGACGCGAATGCAGGATGCTGACCCGGTCTCCGAAACGATTGTAAAACCGCATCACTGTCTGAAAAGTCAGCGCGATCTCAGGGATCAGTACGATCGATGCACGCCCCACAGCAGCCGCACGCGCGATGAGTTCCATATACACCTCAGTCTTGCCGCTGCCGGTCACACCCCGGATCAGATAGTTCTGATAATGCTGTGCCTGAAAATCCGCATCGATCGCATCGACAACTGCCTGCTGTTCTTCGTTCAGCACGAGTTCGTATCCCTTTTTCGTCAGATGCGCGACCGGATTGCGGTAGCGATTCTCCGATTCGATGCGGATGATGTTCTGTTCTTCCATCGCGCGCATCACAGCAGCCGTCACATTCAGCTTGTGCAGGACGACCTCATAATCGATCGACGGATGCTCCATCAATGCTTCTAACAGACGAGCACGCGCCGTCGCATGCTTTTTATGCATTTGCATAAGCATATCTGCAGCCTCAGCCCGATCATCCAATGCCAGAACGACCGTGCGCTTCTGCTGCAGGCGTTCCTTTGTCTTGACCGGGATCACCGTCTTTAATGCCTGATTCATTGTCCCGCCGTAATTGCGGCGCATCCACGCCGCCAGTGCGATGAGCTGGGACTCGATCGGCACAGACTCTTCTACGATCTGCACGATCTCCTTGATCTTCGCAGGATCATAATCCACATGATCCGTAATATCTGTCACATAACCGGTGCGCAATCTGTCACCGCCTCCGAACGGCACCCGCACCTGCATGCCGGCACGCAGCCTCTGCAGCAATCCGTCCGGTATGCGGTACTGAAATACACGGTCCAGTTTCTCGTGCGATATATCAATAATGATATCTGCGTACATCATTATGCTTCACTCTGTAACTCTGAGACAACTTCTGCGATCAGCTCACGCTCATCCATATGATGCTTTACCCCGCAGATCTCCTGGTAATCCTCATGTCCCTTTCCTGCCAGCACGATGACATCTCCCGGTCTGGCATTTGCAATTGCATAACGGATCGCCTCTTTGCGGTCAGCGATCTCTACGAATTTACCGTCTGTCCTGGCCATTCCGATCTTGATGTCATTGATGATCGCCTGTGGTTCCTCATACCGTGGATTGTCCGAGGTAATGATCGTAAGATCTGCCATATTGCCGCTGACTTCTCCCATCTCATAACGGCGTAGCTTAGAACGGTTGCCGCCACAGCCAAACAGGCACACCAGTCTGCCCGGTTCATATTCCTGCAGCGTAGACAGCAGACTCTTTAAACTCATCGCATTGTGTGCATAATCGATCATCAGCGTATAATCATCCGATACCTTCACGATCTCGATGCGCCCCTTGACCTTCGCCGCACGCAGCGCAGACTGGATATTCTCGGTCGTGACGTGGAAATGATGGCATACAGCGATCGCTGTGAGCGAGTTATACACGCTGAAACGACCGGGTACATGGATCTCTACCGGACAGTCCACGAGTCCCTTTGCATGATATTTCACGCCCAGATATCCCTTGCCCTTGATCAGTTCCATGTCTGTCGCGCGCAGATCCGCTTTTTCCGATAATCCGTAAGTCTCCAGCTCGCAGGTATGGCCGGCGAGCATCGCTTCGGTATGTGTATCATCCGCATTGACGATACCCAGACGACACTGCCGGAACAGCATGCCCTTGCACGCCATATATTCCTCAAAGGACGCATGCTCATTCGGTCCGATATGATCCGGCTCCAGATTCGTAAAGATACCGATATCAAATGTAAAGCCTCCGACGCGGTGCATCATCAGACCCTGTGACGATACCTCCATGACAACGACATCCAGCCCTGCGTCCACCATCTTGCGGAAGCTCTCCTGAATGACGTAGGATTCCGGTGTCGTATTGACTGCCGGGATATGCGTCTGTCCGATGATCGTCTCGATCGTACCGATCAGTCCCACCTGATAGCCCGCATGCTCCAGGATCGACTTGATCATATAGGTCGTCGTCGTCTTTCCCTTGGTTCCGGTGATCCCGATCGTCTTTAACTGTTCAGCCGGATATCCGAAATAGGCTGCTGAGAGCTCGGCGAGTGCCAGTCTCGTATCCGGCACACGGATCACGGTCACATCCTGCGGCACTTCCACATCATCCTGTACAACGACTGCCGCCGCGCCTGCCTTGCACACAGACGGAATGAATGTATGTCCGTCTACGACTGCGCCCTTGATGCATACAAAAACACTGCCCTCTGTCACCTTTCTCGAATCATATACCAAATCCGTCACTTCAATATCTGTGCTGCCCTGCGGACAGCTATATTCCATACGTTCTAAAAGTGTCTGTAATCTCATCGTCTACCTCCCAATCTACAGGTTAACTCCTGACTCATATAGACTATCTTATTGCTTTTTTGCAGGCGGTGCAAGCATATTCCGCATAAATCCGTTTTTTTCGGACATACTCTTCTTATGAATATGCAGACAACCCCTACTTTATTTCCAAAAAATTTTATTCTGTGTGGTCTGACCGGCTGGTGCATGGAGATTCTGTTCAGCGCCGTAAAAAATGTGCACCACATTGACCGCCGATTAATGGGACAGACATCAGTCTGGATGTTTCCGATCTATGGGTGTGCCGCACTGATCAAGCCACTGTACCAACTCACCGGCAAACTGCCTGCGCTTGCGAGAGGCAGCATCTATTCCGCTGCGATCCTGACTGGCGAATTCATCAGTGGCAGCCTGTTAAAAAAGCATGGCTGCTGTCCATGGGACTACAGTCATGCCAGATTGAACATCCACGGTGTCATCCGCCTGGATTATGCGCCGCTGTGGATGTGCGCCGGACTGTTATTTGAACGGATCCTGGGCTGCCATCAGAACCGCACCCGGTACTGATCCAGAAATTTTTTATAAAAGAAGCAGCCAAGCAGCGTCGTCAGTGTCTCCGTCACCGGAAACGTCAGCCAGAACATATGCAGCCCGAACCGCGAAAAGATATATCCTAATGGTACAAACAATACGACGGTACGCACAATGGTGAGCAGGGAACTCTTGAGTGCACTGCCGATCGCCTGAAAAAACACCGGAAAGATCAGCGATGTCACCATCGGGATAAATCCGATCCCAATCCAGTGAAATCCATATGCCCCGATCTCGATCACCTGCGGATCAGAGGTAAACACGGACAGCATCTGCGCCGGAACCAGTTCAAAACACAACGTGCCGATAAACATCAGTGCCATTCCCCACACCAGGGATACCGACAGTGTCTTTTTACAGCGCCCGATATCCGCGGCAGCATAATTATAGCTGAGTACCGGCACAATACACGTCTGCAGCGCACCGAGCGGAATGAAAAAGAATGTCTGCCATTTATAATACAATCCGAGTGCAGTCACCGCCTGATCCGAAAACGTCGCCAGAATCAGGTTCAGTCCCAGAATGTAAAATGTATATGCTGACTGCATGATGATATTTGGGATTCCCAGTACATAGATTTTCTTTACGATCGCCGGATACCGTCTCCATGCCGGCGAACGGTGATATGCTTTTTTCATAACAATGAGTGCCGCAGCAATCTGACCAACGACTGTCGCGGCTGCCGCTCCGGCAATCCCCATCTGCGGTACACCGAACAATCCAAAAATCAGAACCGGATCAAGCACGATATTGACAACTGCGCCGATAATCTGTGCCGCCATCGGCGTCTTCATATCGCCATTCGCCTGCAGCACCTTACTCCAGACGCTCTCTAAAAACAGTCCGATACTGCATACGCAGACGATCCTTCCATAACAGATCACCTCATCAATCACGATCTGCGAATCCGTAGACATGCGTGCATATGCAGGCATCAGAAAATAAAAGATGAGCGCAAACACTCCCCACAGTACCAGCCCAAGCGGCGCAGCGGTTCCTGCCGCTTCATCTGCCTGCTTTTGTTCACGGACACCCAGATAATATGCCACACTCGTATTGATACCTACTCCGGTGCCGACACCGAGCGCAATCATGAGAAGCTGCAGCGGATATACGATCGAGAGTGCCGTCAGACCGCTCTCTGAATACCTGCCGACAAACAGGCTATCCACAATATTATATAATGCCTGTATGAGCTGCGCCAGCATCACCGGCGGCGCAATCTTCCATATGATCTTCGTGATTTTCTCCGTACCAAAAAAACTACTATCCATTTCCCCTTTTTCTCCTGCGTAATTGTTCTCTTATTCTTTTTTGAAATTCACAATGCATATTCCGATGCAGACGAGAATCAATGCAGCCAGTGCGTTCCAGCCAAGCTCACTCGTGCCCTCACCGAGCCACCATGCGGACAGCAGCACGCCAAACACCGGATTGGCAAATCCAAAGATCGCAACTTTTGACACCGGGTTATATTTTAACAAAATACTCCACAGGGAATAGGCCACAGCAGAAATACATGCCAGATAACATAACATCAGCACTGCACGCGGCGATGCATGCGTGATCCTGCCACCCATCGCCAGACCCAGCACAATCATCACGATCCCGCCAAAGATAAACTGATAACCGCTGAGCATGACCGGGTTGTTCTTTTTTGAATATTTTTTCATCAGACAGGATGAAAACGCATACGACAGGGCACATAAAAACAGGCTGCCATCGCCCATCAGACTGAGATTCATATCGATCTTCTGCCCATTCATGCTCACGAGGATGACACCGGCAAAACCGATCAGGCATCCCGCGATCTTTCTGGCATCCAGCTTTTCCTGCCGGAAGACCAGACTTGCAACGAGAATAACGAAAAACGTATTGGAACCGTTGATGATCGATGCCTTCACTCCGCTGTTATGCGCCAGTCCGATATAGAAAAAGATGTACTGTAATATGGTCTGAAAAACCGACAATCTGATGATGTCCGGTATCGCGCTCCGTGTCGGGATGAGTACCTCTCTGCCGATGAGACTGCCGAGCACTACCGTGAGCACTCCGGCGAGCACGAACCTGCTGCCGGCGAACAGGATCTGCGTCCAAGTCTCTCCCGCCGGGATCTCAAACAGTGCATAGCCCAGCTTGATACACGGCGATGCGCTGCCCCACAGGAATGTACATACGAGTGCCAGTGCACACACGACCCCTGTCTTTTGTAAATAAACCGTCTTTTTATCCATTGTAACCATTTTCCGATTCCTCAAATTCCTGCCTGTTTTTCGGAATACTCCGATGCTATTTGTCTATAAAAGATCAATCTTTCTCACCAGATCAGCGACAACTTCCCGGATCATCTTTCCCTCGCAGTCAATCGTCACATCCGCATATTTTTCATACAGCCGGATCCGCTCCTTATACAGATCTTCCAGGGTCTGACCTTTTTTCAAAGCCACGCCCCGCTCCTGCAGATCTCCCAGCCGCTCTGCGATAGCCGGATAAGACAGTTTCAGATATACCACCCTGCCGATCTGTCCCAGATGTTCCATCGCCCTCGGACAATAGATCACGCTCCCGCCGGTGGCAATTACCGTCCTGTCGCAGTTCAGAGAAGCATTTACCTCATCTTCCACCAGCAGGAAACCGTCTGTTCCCTTTTCGGCAATGATTTCATGCAGCATCTTACCGGTTCTCTCCTGGATCACCAGATCACTGTCTGTAAAACGGTATCCCAGCTTCTTAGCCAGCACAACTCCCACTGTGCTCTTGCCGGCACCGGGCATACCGATTAAAACTATATTATCCATACCTTCTTCACTTCTACTATACATATACGTTCTCCTCATTTGCGCTCATTATATCAGGTTACAACTAACGGTATTTTATAAACACATTGTCATATACACAGGCATAAACACTATTTCATCCTTATACAGTAAATCTTTCGTATATATCATATATCGTTCATTGATCTTTAATTTATATTTTTCTTTGAAATAATCAAATGATTTATGACTGGTGTAATTAGAGGATTTTACTTCTATCGGCACCAGCCGCTTTCCTCTCACGATAAGGAAGTCCACCTCATAATGTTTTTCTCTTTCATTATCCTCCGCCCGATAATCATATTCGTGAAAATACAGATCATACCCAGATGCCCGCAGCATCTGCGCTACCATATTTTCAAATATCATACCCTGATTAATATCTATATCATCGAGCACAATAGAACGATATAGTTTTTCGGGAGTTTCTTTGCTGTTCTGCAAAATATATGTTACCAACAGCCCTGTATCTCCCATAAACATTTTGAATCTTGACTTATCCACATATAATTCGAGTGCCACCTCCGGTTTCGTCACATTTATGCAATTATTTACGATCATGGATTGTTTTAAAAAATCTATTGCATTACTACAATTTCTCATTCTCGCATTGTCATCCACTGTCGATAATTTAAATAAATGATTGTGATTCGACAATTGTTCCGGAAGCGATTGAAATACCACTCCAGCCCGATCTGTATCATTTTCGTCATGCTTTTGCAGATCTTTGATATATAGCTTTAATATGTTACGCTTCACTCTGTCTATTGCACTAAAATCTTTTCCTTCTACATAAGCACTTACAGCCTGCGGCATACCTCCTACTGCCATATAATTTCTGAATGTCTGCAGAATTCTTCTGTGAACATCTGCTCCGAGTGGCTTTCTACTAAGAAATGCCTCCCGTATTGCGTCTGCGTACACATCGTTTCCTATTGCCCACAAAAATTCTTCAAAATCCATCGGATACATCGATATACTTTCTTCCTCCGAAGGTATCAATATATCCTTCACATTCTTATTGATAGATATTAATGAACCAGTCTCAATATAATCAAATCTTCCGTCCTTAACAAGGTGTTTGATAGCCTGTCTCGCCCTTGGGAAAAACTGTACCTCATCAAATATTATAACGGCCTTTCTCTCCGGCAATGTTTTTCCTGCAATCAAAAAAAAGTTTCTGAAAAATACGTCCATGTTACCAATATTATCAAAATTATCCTTAAAAGCCTGCTCCGCAATTGAAAAATCTATCAGCAGGTAATCTTCATATTCATTTTTTGCGAATTCTTCAACAACCGTACTTTTACCTATACGCCTCGCACCTTCTATAAGGAGAGCCGATGTCCCATCTGATGCTTCTTTCCATTTCAACATATCATTATATATCTTTCTTTTAAACATTCGTGCTTTACCTCCGTAAAACTCTGATATCATATAGTTTATCGAATATTTCAAAATATATCAATACCGAGTTTACGATTTCTCTTATCCATATTATGCACGGAATTACGATTTCTTATAACTATTTTATACACGAAATAACACTTTTTTATTGCATATATTTACACGAATTTACAATTTTTCTTGATAATGATAGCAAACAGCCATCAGAATTTTGCTCACTGTCTTCTTCTCATCCGCTATCTGTGCTATCATGAATAAAACGTTTATATTCAGGAGGAGCCCATATGTATCAGGCAAAAGAGATTTGACAACGGTATCACACATTTTGATCTGGCCAATAATTATGGTCCGGCATACGGAAGTGCCGAGACAAATCTGGGGAAATTGCTAAAAGAAAATTTTACCGCTTACCGGGATGAACTGATCATCAGCACAAAAGCGGGCTATGATATGTGGCAAGAGCCTTACGGTAACTGGGGCAGCCGCAAATATCTGCTCGCCAGTCTCGATCAGAGCCTGCAGCGCATGGGTCTCGACACTCCCAAATCATGCTGATTTTATCTCACCCTCTCAACAACATACGGCTAACTAAAAAATGCACCGGATATATCCGATGCATTTTTTGCCAGAATACACATTCAACCAATAAAATACTTGCACTTTTCATCATATTCCTGTGCTTCTTTTTTCATCAGTTCGATCAGTTGATCAACTTTCCCTTCTTCCCGATATTGCATAAGTCCCTCAATGTACTCGTTCCGATGATCATACAAAATGATAAAGGGATCAATCGCCGGGTTTTTCAGACATTCACGAAACAGAATCATCCTGCCTGTTCTGCCATTACCATCCTGAAACGGATGGATTGATTCATATCGCGCATGAAATTCAGCCAATATTTCCAAGTTTTTCTCCTGCTCCTTATACCATTGCAGGAGTGCCT